>SNQW01000224.1_pt1 | contig 30862 bp, 29 predicted proteins | sample 2580511 | NCBI WGS metagenome assembly SNQW01 (sample SAMN10953775, study PRJNA522744) | food fermentation metagenome | isolation source: 8-hour incubation of native-enriched microbial consortia from nixtamalized... | place: Mexico | collected 2017-09-24 | reverse complement strand
CCCCGCGCACTGGCACGACGGCGTCCGCATGGAATTCGACGTCGGCGGAGGCGGCATGGCCGTCGAGACCACGGTCGGCCCGATGGTCGATGTGGTGTCGGTGGTGCGCGGACCGTGGGAGGTGCGGCTCGTGCGGGTACGGGCGGGCGCAGGGCCGGACGGAGCGATCCACGACGGCGACGTCCTCCGCATCGGCGGATGGGCCCTGTCCGCCGCCACCGTGGTCGGGACCGGCCCCGCCGCCGTCACCGCCGCCCTCACCCCCGGCGGGGAGACGCAGAGTCGGGTGGTCGGCCTCCACGGCCTCGACGACGCGACCGCGGGGGTCCGGCGGGAGCGGGACGTGACCCCGCTCGGCCCGGAGACGGTCACCCCGTGGCTCTCCGCGCCGGTGCGACCCGGCACCTGGATCGCGGTGGGCGTGCTGCTCGGAGGCTCGCCCGCTCCACCGGAACTCGAGCTGCGGGGAGGGGACGCGACGGTGTCGTGGCCGGACGGCGCCGCGACGACCTTTCGCCCCGACGAGCAGCTGCCCCGCGGATGAGCGTCAGCGGTGTGCTGTGCTCGCCCGCTCCACGAGCCGCGTCGGAACCACCGCGGGTGCTGCAGGATCGGTCGTCGTCCCGTCGGCCTCCACAGCCGCGATGAGCGCGGTGACCGCCCGCTGCGCGAGCGCCGGGAAGTCCTGCCGGACGGTCGTGAGCGGCGGGAGGAAGTTCGCCGCCTCGGGGATGTCGTCGAAGCCGACCACGCTGACGTCCGACGGAACCGCGCGCCCGGACTCCGCCACCGCCCGCAGCAGCCCGAGCGCCATCTGGTCGTTGGCGCAGAACACCGCGGTCGCCGTGCCCAGAGCCGCGCCCGCGGCGAAGCCCGACTCCGCGCTCCAGTCGCCGCGCACGACCGGCGGTGGCACGACGCCGGCATCCGCCAGGGCGTCACGCCAGCCCCGCTCGCGCTCGGCGGCGGCGAACGAGCCCGCCGGTCCCGCGAGGTGGTGGACGGTCTCGTGCCCGAGATCGAGCAGGTGGCGGGTGGCGGCCTGCGATCCCGCGGCATGATCGCTGTGCACCACGGCCGCTCCGGCGCCGGCGGGGGCATCCACGACGACGAGGTGCAGCTCCGGCGGCAGGGTCGCGGCGGGGACGAGCGCGGAGGCCTCGTTCAGCACGAGAGCCCCGTCCACGCCCTGATCGGCGAGCCGGGCGAACGCGGCCTCCACGCCGTCCGCGGCCGTGACGACGGTGAGCGCGTATCCACGATCCGCCGCCGCTTCGGCCGTGGCCTGCAGCATCCGGGAGTTGCCGACCGTGGCCAGAGTGGTCACGACGAGGCCGAGGGTGTGGCTGCGCCCGGTGCGCAGAGCCCGCGCCGCGCGATGCGGTCGGTAGCCGAGCTCGGCCATGGCGGCTTCGACCCGCGCCCGGGTCTGCGGGTCGACGCGGGGGCTGCCGTTGACGACGCGGGAGACGGTCTGCCCCGAGACGCCGGCGCGCGCCGCGACGGTGGCCATGGACACGCGCGCGGCGGTCGTGGGCTTCTCGGCCACGGGAACCTCCGTTCACAACTCCGTCGTGTTGACGTTAGCACGCGGCCGTGCCTACCATGTTGACGTGAACACGCCCGCATCCATGGAGGTCCCCACGGAGCGTCTCGGCGCCGGTGTCGTCAAGCGCCCGACCACCCTCGCCGACGGCCGCGACCTCATCTATTACGACGACCCGGACACCACTCTCGGTGCCGAGCGGTCGGTCGACGCCCGCACTCTGGCCCCGCGGCCGGACACAGCGACCATGCGGCTCGACGTGCTCACGGGCGACTGGATCACCGTCGCCGCCAACCGTCAGAACCGCGTCATGATGCCGGGAGCCGATGCCGACCCGCTCGCGCCGCAGACGCAGGGGAATCCGTCCGAGGTGCCGTCCCGGTACGACGTGGCCGTGTTCGAGAACCGCTCCCCCGCATTCGGCCCCGCCCTCGCCGAGCCGGTCGGCACCGCCCCCGGGGCGACGAACCCCCCGCGCGGCCTCGACGACCTCGCGGCCCTCGGACTCGGGCGCACCCGTACCGCGGTCGGCCGCTGCGAGGTCGTGTGCTTCAGCCCCGAGCACTCCGGCTCCTTCGGGACGCAGACCGTGACCCGCGCCCGCACCGTCATCGAGGCCTGGGCCGACCGCACCGCCGCCCTGTCCGCCCTCCCCGGCATCCAGCAGGTCTTCCCGTTCGAGAACCGCGGCGAGGCGATCGGCGTCACGCTCCCCCACCCGCACGGCCAGATCTACGCGTACCCCTACGTGACCCCGCGCACCGCCCGGGTGCTGGACGCGGTCGACCGCACCGCGCCCGACCTCTTCGCCCGCATCCTCGCCGAGGAGCAGGCGTCCGAGCGGGTGGTGTTCCGCGGCGAGCACTGGACGGCGTTCGTGCCCTTCGCGGCGCGGTGGCCGCTCGAGGTGCACCTCATGCCGCATCGGCACGTGCCCGACCTCGCCGAGACCACGGCGGAGGAGCGCGACGAGCTCGCCCCGCTCTACCTCCGCCTCCTCCGCGGTGTCGACGCGCTCTATGACAGCCCGACGCCGTACATCGCCGCCTGGCACCAGGCTCCGGTCGACGTCGGCCGCGACACCGTGCGCCTGCACCTGCAGCTCACGAGCCCGCGCCGCGCCGCCGACAAGCTCAAGTTCCTCGCAGGTTCCGAGGCCGCGATGTGGGCGTGGGCCGCCGAGGTCGCGCCCGAGCAGGGCGCCGCCCGACTCCGCGAAGCGATCGCCCGCACCGATCAGGAAGCTTCCGCATGACCTCCGCACACGACGCCGCCGTCGACCTCTTCACCGCCCTCACCGGACACGCGCCGGACGGCGTCTGGTCCGCCCCGGGCCGCGTGAACCTCATCGGCGAGCACACCGACTACAACGACGGCTTCGTGCTGCCGTTCGCGATCCCGCAGCGGACCGTCGCCGCGGTCGGTCGCCGCGCCGACGGTCGGCTCCGCGTCGCCTCGACCTTCGCGGACGAGGCGGTCGAGATCGCCCTCGACGACCTCGACCGCCTCTTCCCTACCCCGGCCGGCGCGGCACCCGCGGTGCCGGAGTGGGCCGCCTACCCGCTCGGCGTCGCCTGGGCCCTCCGCGCGGGCGCCCCCGCGACCGCGGTCTCCGGCCTGGACATCGCGATCGCCTCCGACGTCCCGGTCGGGGCCGGGCTCTCGTCGTCCGCCGCGATCGAGGGCGCGACGGCGACCGCGCTGGACGAGCTCTGGGGCACCGGCCTCGACGCCGTCGCCCTCGCCCGGATCGGACGGACGGCGGAGAACGATGCCGTCGGCGCGCCCACCGGGATCATGGACCAGATGGCCTCGATGCTCGGGGAGCCCGACTCCGCGATCTTCCTCGACTGCCGCTCGCTCACCGCCGACGTCGTGCCGCTGGGCATGGCCGACGCCGGCCTCGCGGTGCTCGTGATGGACACCCGCGTCACGCACGCGCACTCCACCGGCGGCTACCGGGAACGCCGCGCCGCGTGCGAGCGCGGGGCCGCGATCCTCGGGGTGCCCGCGCTGCGCGACGTCGCCGTGGCCGACCTCGCCCGCGCCGAGAGCCTGATGGACGACGTGACCTTCCGCCGCGTGCGCCACATCGTCACGGAGAACCAACGCGTGCAGGACACCGTGGCGACCCTGCGCACCGCGGGCGCCCGCGGCATCGGCGACCTCCTCGTCGCGTCCCACGCGTCGATGCGCGACGACTTCGAGATCTCGACGCCCGAACTCGACGCCGCCGTGGAGACCGCCCTCACCTCGGGAGCGGTGGGCGCGCGCATGACCGGCGGCGGGTTCGGCGGTGCCGCGATCGCCCTCGTCGACCGCGACGCCGTGCCCCACCTCGCCGACGCGGTACGGGCGCGGTTCGCCGCCGAGGGCTTCGACCCCCCGCACCTGTTCGAGGTCAGCCCGTCCGCAGGTCCGCGCCGCGACGCCTGACACAATGAAGGGTCGAGCCGCCACCGCCGCGGCAGAGGAGGAACGCATGTCCTGGATCGTCACCGGCGGCGCCGGCTACATCGGTGCCCACGTCGTCCGCGCTCTCGCGGAGGCCGGCCTCTCCCCCGTCGTGCTGGACGACCTCTCCAGCGGCGTGGCCTCGTTCGTGCCGGAGGGCGTGCCGTTCGTGCAGGGCAGCATCCTCGACCGCGCGCTCGTCGAGGACACGCTGCGCACCCACGAGGCGGACGGCGTGATCCATGTGGCGGGCTACAAGTACGCCGGCGTCTCGGTCCAGCGCCCGCTGCACACCTACGCCCAGAACGTCGAGGGCACGCGGATCATCCTCGAGGCGATGGCGGCGGCGGGTGTCGCGAACATCGTCTTCTCGTCTTCGGCGGCCGTGTTCGGCACCCCGGACGTCTCCCTCGTCGTCGAGGACACCGCCAAGCGGCCCGCGAGCCCCTACGGCGAGTCGAAGCTCATCGGCGAATGGCTGCTCCGCGATCAGGCGACCGCCACCGCCGACTCCGACCGCCCACTGCGCCACACCTCGCTGCGGTACTTCAACGTCGTGGGCTCCGCCGACCCGACGGTCTACGACATCAGCCCGCACAACCTCTTCCCGATCGTCTTCGAGGCGCTGATCGAGGGCCGCACCCCCAAGATCTTCGGCGACGACTACGACACCCCCGACGGCACGAACGTCCGCGACTACGTGCACGTCGGCGACATCGCCGCCGCCCACGTCGCCGCGGCGCAGCGCCTGGCCTCGGGCGCTGCGATCGAGCCCGCCTACAACCTCGGCTCCGGCGACGGCCTCAGCGTGAAGCAGATCATGGATGCGGTCGCCCGCGTCACCGGCATCGGCTTCACCCCGGAGATCGGCCCTCGCCGCCCCGGCGACCCGGATCGGATCGTGGCGACCGGCGAGCTCGCGGCCCGCGACCTCGACTGGACCATGCGCTACACGGTCGACGAGATGGTGCGCACGGGCTGGGAGGCCCGCCGCGCCGCCGCCGTCTGACACGCGGAGCTCTGGACGATCCGCACCGAAGTCCGGTCGATCTGAGCTGTTTCGTCCGCTCTCCTGCGGCAGAGTCGAGGGACACACCACGGGTGCCGCGCTCCGCTCGTCTACGGAGGCGGTATCCGCCGCCCTTCGAGAGATGGATACCGCCTCGTGCACGAACACACCGCCGGATACGACTACGCCGACCCCCGGATCCCGACATCGCCCGTCACCCTCGCCGATCTTGAGCGCCTGAAGGCCTCGGTGCTCTGGTCGAGCGCCGACGAGGAGGCCCTCCGCCGCGCCGGGGCCATCCTCGTGCCCCAGACCGAGGCCATCCTGGACGTCTGGTACGGCTTCGTGGGTGCGCACCCGCACCTCGTCGCCACGTTCGCCGGAGAAGACGGCACCCCGGATCCCGCCTACCTCGGAGCCGTCCGCCGCCGCTTCGCCCGGTGGATCGACGACCTGTGCAACCGTCCCTACGACGAGACGTGGCTCGCCTACCAGGAGGAGATCGGCCGACGCCATCACCCCAGCGGCAAGAACCGCACGGACGGCGTGGCGTCCACCTCGGCGTACATCCCCCTCCGCGATCTCATCGGCTTCATCACCCCGATCACGCTGACCATCCGCCCGTTCCTCAGGAACGGCGGCACCGGAGAGGATGATGTGCAGGAGATGCTCGACGCCTGGCTCAAGGCCGTCACCCTCACGGTCGCGCTGTGGGCGCGTCCGTACAGCACCGAGCTCTGGTGAGCACTCGGGGCGGCCCGGCCGCAGGGTCGCCCCCTGTTCTCCCTTCCGCGACGCTCAGACGTCCTGTCCACGGAGCGGGGAGAGCCAGAAGCACAGCCATCCGACGGCGGTGAAGGCCAGGGGAATGACCGCGAGCATGAGCCGGATGCCGCCGTCGACGGCCTCCGGCTGCGCGTCGCCGAGCTCGGCGTCGAAGCCGGTCGCGGTCAGCACGGCCGCGGCGACGATCGCCTGGAGGACGACGGAGCTGCGGACGACGAAGCCGTTCACGCCGAAGTAGGCGCCCTCGCGGCGGTGGCCCGTGCGATGCGCATCGTCGTCGATGATCTGGGCGAGCACGACCTCGAGGAGCTGCAGCAGCCCGCCGACGCCGACCCCCACCGCGATCCCGACGAGAGCCGCCGCCCCCACGGACGTCGGGAGGAGGTAGCCGAGCACCGCGACCCCGAAGACCGCGACGCTCCACAGCAGCGCCGTGCGCGGGGAGGTACGCCGGACCACCGCGCTCCACAGCACGATCGACGGGATCGCGGTGAGGAAGATGGCGCCGAGCAGCAGGCTCCCCTCGCCCTCGGCCGCCCCCAGCGAGTAGCGGACGTAGAACGGGACGGCGGCGAGGATCACGGCGATCGAGGTCTGCACGCAGAGCGAGCCCAGCACGTACGGCACGAAGGCGCGGTTGCGGAACGTGTAGACGAGCTGGTCCCGCCAGCGCATCGCCTCGGAGGCGGCCTCTGGCACTCGGCGCTCGATCATCCCGCCGAGGAACGACCAGGTGAGCAGCACGAGACAGACGCCGGACAGCACGAGCGCCATCCCCGGCCAGCCGATCGCGTCGTAGAGCGCGGGGGCGCCAGCCGTGCCGAGGACCATGCCGAGGATCGCGAAGATCTGCCGCGGCACGTTCCCGCGGGCGCGCTCCTCCGTGGTGCGGAATATCTCCGGGAACAGCGCGGAGATGTTCAGCACCACCACGACGAACGCGATGTCGTACACCGCGACGACTACGAGGAACCACACGATGAGCCCGGCCGCCGGGAGCGCGGGCGGCATCCAGACGAGGGCGAAGGCCACGACGAGCGGCACGATACCGAGCCCGATCCACGGGATGCGGCGGCCCCACGGCGTGCGGATCCGGTCGGAGAGCGCTCCGACGACCGGGTTGAGCGCTGCGTTGAGGATGCCGTGTGCGATCATCGCGGCCGCCACCCACCCGGCGGGGACGGCGAGGTGCGAGACGTAGAAGTACACGACGAACGCCGAGAACGTCTGCGTCATCAGCTGCGTCGGGAACCCCGAGGCCCCGAAGGCGATGGTCTGGGAGCGGGTGGGAGCGGCGTCGAGACGGCGGTCGCGCAGCCGTTCGCCGAGCGCCGTCACCGGGCATCTCCGCGCTGCAGCTGCCGTAGCGCGCGCCAGCCGACGCGGACCAGGCCCTCCTCGGCGATCGTCTGCTGCACGAGCGGGTCGTCGAGCAGCCGCAGCTCATAGCCGCGTTTGGCCGCCGCGAAGTCCACCGCGGCGCGCAGCTCCTCGCCATCGGCCATCGGGTGCAGGTATATCTCCGTGACCCCGGGCGGGACGGCGCGCAGCACCGCGAGGAAGCCGTCTCGGACCTGCTCGTACGACTCCTCGTCCGCGGTGCCCTCGCCGCGCAGCTCGAACGGATGCGTCCACAGCCGGTCGACGATCTCCACCCCGAACGCATCGGCCACCGCCGCGGCTTCGGTGAGCTTCGCCTGCAGCATCGGATCGGCGTCCGCCCCCTCCATCTCGCGGGGCAGGCGGAAGGGGAGGCCCTGCCGGGCGGCGAGCTCGAAGACGGCGCGCAGGAAGTCACGGCCGGTCAGCAGCCCGTAGACGGAGCCCATGTGGTTGTCGAGGTGGGTCACGTCGACACCGGCATCGAGCGCGGTCTGCAGCTGGGCGGCGATCTCGGCCGCGACGTCCGCTTCGGAGGCATGCTGCTCCACCGTCGCGACGTCGGCGGGGAAGAAGCCGTCGGCGTCGACGAGGGTCGAGGCCCCAGTGAGCGGACGCCACCGGTACCGACGCCACTCGCTCGTGAGCACGAGGTGCACGCCCACGTCGAGGTCCGGGTGCGCGGCAGCGAAAGCGAGCGCTTCCGGGGACCAGGCGCAGGGCACCATCACCGTCGCCGAGTCGATCCGTTCGCGGAGGAGGAGTCCCGAGATCGCGGCGTTCGCGGCATGGCACATCCCGAAGTCGTCGGCGTTGAGGATGACCGCCCTGGCACCGGACGGCAGTCCGAGTCGGTCGGCGAGGGCGGAGGAGGCGGTCATGGCGTGTCCTGTCGGGGGGCGGTCAGCGGCTGGCGGCGGCTGCGCGGGAGGGGGTGAGGATCCGGGTGAAGACGTCGGCACGGAGCGCGGAGGCCGCCTCGCCCACGGCTCCGACGAGCGGAGCCTCCGGCCCGAACGCCGAGGCGAGGAACCGGAGCGGCAGCTGCGCGGAGAACTCGTCCGCGACGCGCTCGATCGCGTCCAGGAGCGCCGGGTGCACCGCCTCCCCGCCGAGGATGAAGGCCTCGGGATCGAGCACGAGCGCGACGCTGCCCGCCGCGAGGAAGAGCCGCCGTCCGATCTCGGCGACGAGGGCCTGCGCCGCCTCGTCGCCGTGCCGCGCCGCCTCCAGGTGGGCGAGGAACGGCGCGTCGACCTCCAGCCCCAGGCCGAGGGCGAGGTCGCGCACCACCGTGGCGCCCGCGACGGGGGCGCCGATGGGCACCGGCGTCTGCGGGAGGTACATGACCTCGCCCGCCACACCGGAGAACCCGCGATGCAGCGTCCCGTCGATCACGATGCCGGCCCCGAGGTCGTCGTCGAGCAGCAGGAGCGCGAAGCTCGCGAGGTCGATGCCGACGCCGGCGGTCGACTCGGCGAGCGCGGCGAGGTTGACGTCGTTCTCGACGCGGACCGGGCAGTCGAGGGCGGCCACGAGAGCCGAGCGGAAGGCGCCGCCGTCCGGCCCCTGGTCGTCGCGGATCGCACCGTCGGCGGCCACGATCCCGGGCACTCCGACGACGGCGAGGTGGAGCGCGCCCTTCACGGATCGCCGGCAGGCCGCGACGAGGGCGGCGATGTGCGCGACCCGGTCCTCGCCCGGAGGGAAGGCTCCGTGCCGTTCGGCCCTGACGGTGCCGCTGGCGTCGACGAGGACGACGTGGGCGGCGTGATGATCCACGTGCACGGCGGCCGCGAAGCCGAGGGCCGGGTGCAGCGCGACGCGGCCGGCCGCCGGTCCGCGGGTGTCGCGGTCGACCCCGGCTGCGGTGACGGCTCCCGCGGCATCGAGCATCCGCAGCACCTGGGTCACGGCCGTGCGGGAGAGGCCGGTCGCCGCCATGAGCTCGGACCGGGTCTGCGGTCCGCTCCGGGCCAGGCGTTCCAGGATCGCGCGGCCGTTGAGTGTACGGAGCAGGGTCTGCGGTCCTGCGAGGGGTCGTGACATGCGGCGGAACCTCTGGGGTCGATTCTCGTGCGGAGTCGGTGCCCGCCAGCCTGCCACATCGCGTCGCACCCGTCGACCCGTCCTCTCCGGCTGTGTCGCCTGCACGACCCGGGCACGGTTGCAGGACGGAACACGGGTTTGGGTCCCACAGACGTACCCAGGTCGTGCAGGTGTGACCCGGTGACCGGAGGAGGAAGGGACGGGAGGTGTCGGAAGGACGTCGGCGGGCGTGCATAGAGTGGAGGGATGACGCCCCTGGTGATCCGAGACGCCGTCGCCGACGATGCCGAGGCCGTGGCGAGAGTGCACGTGCGGTCGTGGCAGGCGGCCTACGAGGGCCTCATCGACCAGGAGGTGCTGGACGGGCTGTCCGTCTCGGAGCGCGCCGACGGGTGGCGCCGCATCTTCGCCGACCCGCTGCCCACGAGCCTCGGAACCCTGGTGGCCGAGCGCGACGGCACCGTCGTCGGCTGGGCGTCGTCCGGCTCCGGCCGCGACCCCGACGGACTGGACGACGCGGAGCTGTACGGCATCTACGCCGATCCCACCGCGTGGTCGACGGGCGCGGGGCACGCCCTCCTCGACGCCGCCGAGCAGCGCATGATCGACGCCGGCCACACCCGCGCCTACCTCTGGGTCCTCGACGGCAACGACCGCGCCGACGGCTTCTACGCCCGGCACGGGTGGGAGCTCGACGGGGCCACGAAGATCGACCAACGCCCGCAGTTCACGCTCCGGGAGCACCGCCGCGTCAAGCACCTCGCCCCGCGCTGAGCGGTCCCGTCGTCAGTCCAGCGCGCTCATCACGTGCTTGATCCGGGTGTAGTCGTCGAAGCCGTACTGCGACAGGTCCTTCCCGTATCCGGAGTGCTTGAACCCGCCGTGCGGCATGTCCGACACGAACGGGATGTGGGTGTTGATCCACACGCACCCGAAGTCGAGATCGCGGGAGAAGCGCATGGCGCGGGCATGATCCCGGGTCCACACCGACGCGGCGAGCGCGTACGGCACGTCGTTCGCCATCGCGAGGGCCTCCTCCTCGGTGTCGAAGGCCTGGACGGTGAGCACGGGACCGAAGATCTCCCCCTGCACGACCTCGTCGTCCTGCTGCACGCCGGTCACGACGGTCGCCTCCCAGAAGTAGTCACGGTCGCCCTGCCGCGCCCCGCCCGTCGCGACGGTCGCATGCGCGGGAAGCCGGTCGACGAAGCCCTGCACCTGCGCGAGCTGGGCCGCGCTGCTCAGCGGCCCGTACAGCACGCCCTCTTCGTCCGGCGCCCCGGTCCTCGCGTGCGTGCGGGTCCGCTCCACCAGTGCGGCGACGAGTTCGTCGTGCACCGACGCGTGCACGAGCACCCGGGTCGCCGCGGTGCAGTCCTGACCCGCGTTGAAGAAGGCACCGGTGACGATGCCCTCGACCGCCTTCTCGATCGACGCGTCAGGGAAGACGATCGCGGGCGCCTTGCCGCCGAGCTCCAGGTGCACGCGCTTGACGTCGTCGGCCGCGGAGCGGGCCACGGCCATGCCCGCCCGCACCGAGCCGGTGATGGCCACCATCTGCGGCGTCGGATGCTCGACGAGGGCCGCTCCGGTCTCGCGATCGCCGAGCACGATGTTGAGGGTGCCGGCGGGGGTGTGCGCGGCGACGATCTCGGCGAGCAGCAGCGTGGTGAGCGGCGTGGACTCCGCCGGCTTCAGCACGACGGTGTTCCCGGCGGCGAGCGCGGGAGCGATCTTCCACACCGCCATGTTCAGGGGGTAGTTCCACGGCGTCACCTGCCCGATCACGCCGATCGGCTCCCGGCGCACGAAGGAGGTGTGCCCGGGGAGGTACTCCGCGGCGGCTCGACCCTCGAGGCTCCGCGCGGCGCCGGCGAAGAACCGCAGCTGGTCCACCGACTGCAGGATCTCATCGGCGACGAGCGTCGCCCTCGGCTTGCCGGTGTCCTTCGATTCGAGGTCGGCGAACTCCTCCGCCCGCGCGGCCATGTCCTCGGCGATGCGGAACAGCGCGAGCTGGCGCGCGGACGGCGGGGTGTCCCTCCAGATCGGGAATGCCGCCGCGGCCGCGGCGTACGCGGCATCCACGTCGGTGCGGTCGGAGATCGGGATCTCGCCGTAGGTTTCCTCCGTCACCGGATCGATGAGGGGCAGGCGGCCGCTCCCGGCTGCCGTGACGGCGCGGCCGCCGATGAAGTTCTGCAGGGGCACGGTCATCGTCGACGGTGAGGACATAGCGCCATGGTAGCCATCCGGACACGGAATCTGTAGCTTTTCGGCCAGTGATCGACGGATTCAGTTGCGCAAGGCCCATCGGAATGTCACGATCGGTACATGAGTCCGAAGACGCCTCCCCCCGCCCTCGACGATATCTCGAAGCGCATCGTCGAACTGCTGCAGGAGGACGGGCGACGTCCCTACGCGGAGATCGCCCGCGAGGTGGGGCTCAGCGAGGCCGCGGCCCGCCAACGGGTGCAGCGGCTGACCGAATCGGGCCTGATCCAGATCGTCGCCGTGACCGACCCGCTGCAACTCGGCTTCCACCGCATGTCGATGATCGGCATCCGGGTGTCCGGCGACCCCCGCGCGATCGCGGAGGAGCTCACGGCGATCCCCGAGCTCGCGTACGTCGTCGTCACCCTCGGGACGTTCGACATCCTCGTCGAGGCGGTGTGCGAGGACGACGACCATCTGCTCGACCTCATCGCCACCCGCATCCGCACCATCCCCGGCATCATCCAGACGGAGAGCCTGCTCTACGCCGGCCTCTATAAAGACCTCTACAACTGGGGAACGCGCTGACGCGCTCCCCTCACATCGGAGTGAACATGGGCACCACGGTCTTCGAACGCCGGCGTCCTCCGCAGTCCGTCGTCGACGACGCCCTGCGCGACACGGCCCTGTCGGTCTTCTGGCTCGACGACGTCGAGCGCCCCTCGCATCCGCCGCTGCGCGGCACCGTGCACACGGACCTCGTGGTCGTCGGCGGCGGCTACACCGGACTCTGGACGGCCGTGCGCGCGAAGGAGCGGGATCCGGAGCGGAAGGTGGTCCTCCTGGAGGCGTCCCGCGTGGCCTGGGCGGCGTCCGGGCGCAACGGCGGCTTCTGCGAGTCCAGCCTCACCCACGGCCACGAGAACGGCGTGAACCGCTGGCCCGAGGAGATCGACCGGCTGGAGGAGCTGGGCCACGAGAACCTCGACGGCATCGCCGAGACCGTGCGGCGGTACGACATGGATGCCGAGTTCGAACGGACGGGCCAGCTCGCGGTCGCCGTGGAGCCGCATCAGGTCGAGTGGCTGCGCGAGGAGGAGGGCTTCCTCGACCGGGAAGCGGTGCAGGCGGAGGTGCACTCCCCCACGTTCCTCGCCGGCGTGTGGGACCGGGAGGGCAGCGCCCTCGTGCACCCCGCGAAGCTGGGCCTGGAGCTCGCTCGGGTGGCCGTCGAGCTCGGTGTGGAGATCCACGAGCACAGCCTCGTCCGGCGGATCGAGGGCGCGGACTCCGGCCCGGTGACCCTCGTCACGGAGCACGGCCGGGTGACCGCCGATGCCGTGGCGCTCGCGACGAACGTGTTCCCCTCGCTCCTGAAGCGCAACCGCCTCATGACGGTGCCCGTGTACGACTACGTGTTGATGACGGAGCCGCTGTCGGCGGAGCAGCTCGCGTCCATCGGCTGGCGGAACCGCCAGGGACTCGCCGACAGCGCCAACCAGTTCCACTACTACCGGCTCACCGCCGACGACCGGATCCTGTTCGGCGGCTACGACGCGGTCTACCACTTCGGCGGCAAGGTGCGCCCCGCCTACGAGGACCGGATGGAGAGCCACCGGCGGCTGGCCTCGCACTTCTTCACCACCTTCCCGCAGCTCGCCGGCCTCCGCTTCACGCACCGCTGGGCCGGCGCGATCGACTCGTCGAGCCGGTTCTGCGCGTTCTTCGGCACCGCCCGCGGCGGCCGGGTCGCCTACGCCACAGGGTTCACCGGCCTCGGGGTCGGCGCCGCCCGGTTCGCCGCCGACGTCATGCTCGACACGCTCGCCGGCGAGGAGACCGAGCGCACGCAGCTGCGGATGGTGCGCGAGAAGCCGATCCCGTTCCCGCCGGAGCCCGCCGCGTCCGTCGGCATCAACCTCGTCCGCGCCGCGATGGACAGGGCCGACCACAACGAAGGGCGCCGCAACCTGTTCCTGAAGACGCTCGACGCGCTCGGCATGGGCTTCGACTCGTGACCGGCCTCGCCCCGGGGACCGTCGTCGACGCGGGGAATCTCGCGATGACGCACACCCCACTGCCCGACGAGGACGTCCGCGACGGCGCGCCGACCACGGCGTACGCGGTGCTCGACGACGCAGGCGGCATCGAGATCGGCGTCTGGGAGATGACGCCGGGCACCGCGGTGGACGTCGAGGAGGACGAGGTGTTCGTCGTGCTCTCCGGTCGCGCGACCGTGACGTTCACCGCACCCGCACTCCCTCCGGTGGAGCTCGGACCCGGGTCCGTGATGCGGCTCACGGCCGGCATGCGGACGGTCTGGACGGTGAGTGAGGCCCTGCGGAAGGTCTCGATCGGGCTCTGACACCCGCCGAGCGCGTCCCCTCAGGCCCGACGGACCTCCGCGTGCGGGATGCGCTCGGCCATGACCCGCACCGCCTCCGGGTTGTCGTCCACGAGCACCGCCTCCCGACCGAGCGCGGAGGCCACGGCTCCGGTCGTGCCGCTGCCCGCGAAGAGGTCGAGCACCCGGTCACCCGGCCGGCTCGACGCGGTCACGATACGCCGCAGGACGCCTTCCGGCTTCTGCGTCGGATAGCCCGTCTTCTCGCGTCCGGTGGTCGGGACGATCGTGTGCCACCACACGTCGGTCGGGAGCTTGCCGCGCGCGGCCTTCTCCGCGGTCACCAGGCCCGGCGCCATGTACGGCTCCCGGTCGACGTCGTCGGAGTTGAACACGTACGTCCGCGGGTTCTTCACGTACACCAGGATCGTGTCGTGCTTGGTGGGCCACCGCCGCCGGGACTTCGCGCCGTAGTCGTACGCCCAGATGAGCTCGTTGAGGAAGCAGTCCCGGCCGAACACCGCGTCGAGCATGACCTTCGCGTAGTGCGCCTCGCGGTAGTCCAGGTGCAGGTACAGGGTGCCGTCGTCGGCGAGCAGCCGCCAGGCCTCTTCCAGCCGCGGCATGAGGAAGGCGCCGTAGTCGTCGAAGCTGTCGTCGTACGCGCGCAGCATGCCGCGCACCCGCTCATACCGGTGCCCGTGGAAGCCGTGTCGCACCTCGGGCCCGCCGACCGCGTGTTCAGAACTCAGGAGATTCGACGCGGTTTCGGCCGGTTGGGGGCTGCACCCGTCCGGATCCGCCGATTCTTCCGGAGTTGTGAACGTGCGGCGGGCGGTGACCACCTGCCGCTCCCGCACCCGCCCGGTGTTGAAGGGCGGGTCGAGGTAGACGAGTGTGAAGGATGCGGACGGCAGAGTCGCTGCGACCGCGAGGTTGTCCCCCTCGATCACCGACACCCGCCCCAGGCTCTGGGCCCCCGAGCCTGTCGAAGGGCCTGAGCTTGTCGAACGGCTCACGGAACCCGGTGCAGCCACGCGTCGGTCGAGAACTTCGACTCCACCAGTGCCTGGGCATCGGCGTACTCGTCCGGCGTGATACCGCCGTCCTCGGCGGAGGTGAGCGACCGGAACGTGTCCTTGAAGCGCTCGATGATCTCGGCGCGCTCCAGTCCGGTCTGGCTCCGCAGCGGGTCGACGCGCTTGGCCGCCGAGGTCGTGCCCTTGTCGCTGAGCTTCTCGCGGCCGATCCGCAGCACCTCGGTCATCATCTGGCCGTCGATGTCGTAGGAGAGGGTGGCGTGGTGCAGCACACCCCCGTTCGCGAGGCGCTTCTGCGCGGCGCCGCCGATCTTGCCGGTCGGGCTCGCGATGTCGTTGAGCGGCTGGTAGACGGCGTCGATGCCGAGCGACCGGAGCGCCTGCAGCACCCAGTCGTCGAGGAACGCGTAGGAGTCGGCGAAGGTCATGCCCGCCACGAGCGAGGCCGGCACGTAGAGCGAGTAGGTGATGATCTGCCCCGCGGCCATGAGCATCGCACCGCCGCCCGAGATGCGGCGGACGACGTCGAAGCCGTGCTTCGCGGCGCCCTCGGGGTCGACCTCGTTGCGGTACGACTGGAAGGAGCCGATGACGACGGCCGACTCGTCCCATTCCCAGATGCGCAGCGTCGGACGCCGACGCCCCTCGCCGACGCGGGAGGTGAGCACCTCGTCGAGGGCGAGGTTCATGCGCGGCGAGACCGCCTTCTCATGGACGATCTCCCAGTCGAAGTCGCGCCACCCCGGTGCGGTGACCAGCGCGCGACGCACGGCGGTGCCCACGGCCTCGGGGCTGAAGCCGAGCAGCTGCGCCCCCTCGGGAAGGGCGCCGCGGACGGCAGCGGCGATGGCCGTGGCGTCGGACTCGGCGGGGAGTCCCTCGACGGCCGCGTTGATGTCGTCGAGCGCGGAGTCCGGTTCGAGGAAGAAGTCCCCGGCGAGCCGGAACCGCGCGATCCGGTCGTTCTCGACCTCGAGGTCGACGACGACGAGCTTGCCCCCAGGAACCTTGTATTCTCCGTGCACGGATCCAGCTTAAGGCGCGTGCTGCCGCCGTGGTCAGCCGCCGAGCACGACCACCCGCTCCCCGGCCCTGATCGGCGTGGAGTAGCGGTTGCCGGGCGTGGGCAGGGGACAGATGAACTGGTCCGAGAAAGCGCAGGGCGGCAGATACGCCCGGTTGAAGTCGATCACGGCGGACCCGTCGGCACCGGGCTCGTCGACCGGGAGGAACCGGAACCGGTACGTCTCCAGCCCGTTCGTCCCATCGGCGAAGACCGCGCTCAGCGCTCCGCTCCCGCCGCGGGTGACCGTGAGCTCATGCGGGGCACCGGCGAGCTCGAACCGCAGGCGCCCGGCGATCGGGGTCTCGCGCTCCTCGCCGTCCACCGCCGTGACGACGATCCGCTCGTCCGGCGCGGACTCGAACGTGGCCGGGATCCGCCATCGTTCGTCGGGGGCGTAGGCGTCGATCGCCGTGAACCACTCCCGCTGTGGACGGGCGGGGTTCCAGACGCGGAGCGCCAGCAGTCCGTTGCGGTCGAACACACGCAGCTCCCGCCGCCCGAGGCGCAGGGTCTGGGTGCCGCGGAGGGTGACGACCGACCCCGACGGTCCGAGTTCGCTGCCGCGGATGCCGCCGTCCCCGGTGAGGGCCCAGAGCCCGGGCACGCCGTCGACCGCCGCGGGCTCGGTGATCAGCCAGTTCGTCGACTCCAGCGCGGACGGCCCGTACTCCGACCCCGCATAGCGCTCGCGCGCCGCATGCCACTCGTGCCAGTCCGTCAGGAAGCTCATCGCCGCGGGCCCTCCCCCTCGCTCGTGCGGATGTGCCCCGAATCTAGGGCTGCCCCCGTCGCCCGCGATCCCCGTCCGTCACACGCCTTCACCCCGCGTCATCCCGCGTCACAGTCCCCCGCCCCGTCCCTCCTTCCGGTGCGGGATCAAAACCGCACCCGCCATCCCGTCCCCCAGCCCGTTCCTGATCCCGCCACCGCGCGGTCCTCCGGGACGCGCACGCTCCGAACTCACCACGACCGCCCGATCAGCGGCGCGACCACCGGCGTACCCGCTCACCGCGTGTGTTCGAGAACGCTCTTCCGCCGCCCGCCCCAGGTCCGGAAATGATCCCGCAGGATCGGAGGGAAGCACGAAAGTGATCCCGGAGCGGGTGAGGCGCGAGTGATCCCGACGATGCGCGCGGGCGCCAACGCACCAGCTCACCGTGCGCGTTCGAAAACGTCCTTTCGCAGCCCGCCCCAGGCCCGAAAATGATCCCGCGAGATGGCCGGCGGCACGAAAGTGATCCCGCGGGATGGCCGGAGGCGCGAAAGCGATCCCGATACGCCGCCGCGGACGCCGCCTCCTCGACGCACGCCGACGCCCGCACACTCCTCGCGAGTGCAAGAACGCGCCTCTGGGACGTGTTCCGGGAACCAAAGTGATCCCGCGGGAGCGGCGGAAGGGGCGAAAGTGATCCCGGACCGGAACTGGACCTGGACCCGGAACGGAACGGGACGGACCTGGACCCGGAACGGGCCGGGGCGGGGGGGGTCAGCGGGCGGGGATGTGGGCGTCGAGCCACGCGAGGACGTCGGCGCGCACCTCGTCCTGCTGAAGCTCCTGGAAGATCTCGTGCCGGGCGTCGGGGTAGACGAGGGTCGTGACGTCAGTGAGCCCGGAGCGTCGGCGGTACGCGTCGGCGAGCTTGTGGACGCTGCGGGGACCGCCGACCGGATCGTCACGGCCGACGAGGAGAAGCATCGGAACGTCGCGCGCGAGGTGCTTCGCCGGGCGTCCGTAAAGTCGCGCCGCGTCGAGCAGGCCGAAGAGTTTGAGCAGCGGCACCCCCGTCGTGAGCGGGTCTTCCTCGAAGGCCTTCCACACCGCGGGGTCGCGGCTCAGCCACTCGTATCCGGTCGCGTCGTCGGCAGCCCACGCGGCGTTCAGCGGCGCCGGGTTCAGGGAGCGGGGCGTCCGCAGCGCCGAGCCGGACAGGATGACCGCATCGAAGGCCTCCGCGTGCTCGTTCACCAGCATCTGCGCGAGGAACGACCCCCACGAGTGCCCGAGGAGCACGAGCGGGAGGTCGGGATTCTCGTCACGGATGATGCCGGTCAGCTGCCAGACCGCGTCCTTGGCCGCCCGGAGTCCGCCGGGGCCGAGCCGTCCGAGCCGGGCGGGGTCGCCGTGCTGGCGCATACCGGTGCGTCCGTGCCCGCGATGGTCGTCGGCATAGACGGTGAACCCGGCTCCGGTGAGCGCGGCGATCAGCGCCGGATACCGTCCCGCGTGCTCGCCCACCCCGTGCAGGAGCTGGACGACGCCGCGGGGCGTGCCCTCCGCCGGGTGGACGTCGTAGACGATGGCGATGCCGTGGCTGTCGGTGTACTCGCGGGTCTCGGTCATGATCCTGCCTTACCGGTCGGTCTCCGCGAGGGCGCCGCGGATGGCGTCGCGGATGGCGAAGGCGATGTCGCGATCCGTCACCTCGTAGCCGCCGACCCCGTCGGAGGCGGAGCCCATGCGCACGCCGCCGTCTTCGGTCACGGCCCGCTTCGCGGAGAAGTGGAGGGCGTCCACACCGGCCCGGGCGAGCACCGGAGCGCTCGCGACGTCGACGCCGCTGCCGGCCATCACCTCGATCTGCCCCTCGGCTGCGGCGACCAGCGCGCGCAGGGTGTCGATGCCGTCGATCGCGGCGGACGCCCCTCCGGAGGTGAGCACGCGCCGGAGCCCGAGCTCCCTCGCAGCCCGCAGGGTCGCCACCGGGTCGGCGGTCACGTCGATCGCGCGGTGCAGCGTCGCCGGAGCTCCCCCGGCCGCATCCCGGAGCCGCGCCATGGCGTCGCGATCCAGCTGCCCCTCGCCGTCGAGCGCGCCGATCACCACTCCTGCGGCCCCCGCCGCGACCGCGTGCCGCACGTCTCGTTCGGCGACGGCCAGCTCGTCGGCGCTGTAGTGGAAGCCGCCGGCGCGCGGACGGATGAGGACGTGCACCTCGGGGCCCTTCACCCCCGCGGCTTCGAGCGCGAGCTCCAGGGTGGCCGGCGACGGGGTGAGCCCACCCAGCGCGAGGGCCGTGGCGAGTTCGACGCGCGCGGCGCCGACCTCAGCGGCGATGCGCACTCCGGCGGGATCCTGGACGGCGATTTCGAGGGGGATGGTTCGGGTCACCCCTCCATTGTGCCCGGTGCCCCGCCCCTGGCCGCCCCCGGGCCAGAAATATTAGATAGACTAACTAAGTATGTCTGCGTCCGATGATTCCCTGCACCTCACCGCCACAGACCTCCGCATGGCCACGTTCCGGCTCGCCCGCCGGCTCCGCTGCGCCCGTGCCGCCGACATGATGAGCGACACCCAGCTCGCCGTCCTCGCCGACCTCCGCATGAACGGTCGGCGCACGATCTCCACCCTCGCCGAGCGCGAGCGCGTGACCGCCCCCTCGATGACGAGCATCGTGAACGGCCTGGAGGCGCAGGGCTATGTCGCCCGCACCCCTGACGAGGACGACCGCCGCCGCGTGCAGGTGGACATCACCCCCGCCGGGGTCGAGATCGTCGTCGAGACCATCCGCCGCCGCGACGTGCTGCTGGCCGACATGCTCCGCGAGGTCGACTACACCGAAGCGGAGCTGGCGACGCTGCGAGAAGCGAGCGCCCTGATGCGGAGGGTGGTGGAGCGATGAGCGCCATGTTCCGCTCCTTCGCGAACATCAACTACCGGATCTGGTTCGCCGGAGCCCTCGTGTCGAACGTCGGCGGGTGGATGCAGGCCACCGCACAGGACTGGGTCGTGCTGACCGAGCTCACCGACAACGACGCGACCGCGATGGGCGTCACCATGGCGCTGCAGTTCGGCCCGCCCCTGGTGCTCGTGAGCCTGACCGGCTGGGTCGCGGATCGCTTCGACCGGCGGAGGATCCTCCTGACCACGCAGGCCGCGCTCCTCGCCCTCGCGATCGCCGTGGGCTCCCTGCTGCTCGCCGGGGTGATGACCCTGCCGATGATGTTCGCGTTCGCCCTCGGATTCGGCATCGTCAACGCCTTCGACGCCCCCGCGCGACAGGCCTTCGTGTCGGACATGGTGTCCGCCACGGAGACCTCCAACGCCGTGGCGCTCAACTCCGCCTCCTTCAACCTCGCCCGCATGATCGGCCCCGCGGTCGGCGGCCTGCTCATCGTCGCGATCGGCTCCGGCTGGGTGTTCATCGTCAACGCCGCGACCTTCCTCGCCATGATCGTCGCGCTGCTGCTCATGCGCACGCACCTGCTCGCGCCGCGTCCGAAGAACCGCAGTACCGGTGGTCTCGCCGAGGGCTTCCGCTACGTCTGGGCGCGCAGCGACCTCAAGGTCGTGTTCGTGACGGTGTTCCTCATCGGCGCGTTCGGCATGAACTTCCCGATCTTCGCCTCGACCATGGCGCTGGAGTTCGGAGCCGGCGCCGACGGGTACGGGGTGCTGAGCTCGGTGCTCGCGATCGGGTCCCTGATCGGCGCCCTCCTCGCCGCGCGTCGGGACCGGGCGAGGGTGCGCGTGGTGATCCTCGCGGCGGGCGGCTTCGGGATCGCGGCCTTCGTCTCGGCCGCGATGCCCACGTACCTCTCCTATGCCGTCACGCTCACGTTCACCGGCTTCATGATCGTGACGCTGCTCACGACCGCGAACGGCTACGTGCAGATCACGACCGATCCGGCACTGCGCGGCCGCGTGCTCGCCCTCTATATGGCGGTCATCATGGGGTCGACTCCGGTCGGCGCGCCGATCGCCGGCTGGGTCGCCGACGCGTTCGGTCCTCGTGCCGCCATCATGCTCGGCGGCACCGCCGGCTTCATCGCGTGCGCGATCGGCGCGACCTGGGTGCTGACGTCGGGGAGGCTGCGCCGTGAGGAGAGCAGCCGCTTCCGGCTGACGCTCGACGAGACCCGGCCGCTGCGGGTCGTGCAGCCGGTCGAGCCGGTCGACTACACGGAGAAGGCGGCGGCCACCACGCCCATCCGCCTCCCGCGCCGCGACGGCGAGTGAGCTGCGAAGGCGTTTGTCAACGCCTTCCTCATCTCGGCCCGACGGTCGTAGCGTCGGGTCATGGACGAGAACATGAGCACCCCGCACCCGCAGGATCCGGCCGAAGGCGCTCCCGGCGTCGACGTCCCTGACGAGAACTCCGGCCAGGGCGACGGCACCGGCGGCGCGATCCAGGGCGACAGCTCCCGCGGCGAGTCGACCGGCGGCGCCATCCAGGGCAGCTCCGGCCCCGGCCACCCCGCTCCGCTGGGCGGCGACGAGAACACCGAGGACGAGCTCGCGGCCGACAACGCCGCCGAGGAGGACACCCTCCGCACGCTCGACCCCGACTCCCCGCCGGCCTGATCCGTCGACCCACCCCCTTTGAGACGCGCCACCCCCTTGCGAACGTTCGCAAGGGGGTGGCTCGTGCAGAAGGGGGTGGGTCGGGCGCGGTCAGGCGTCGAGTACCACCTTGAGCTGCTCGACGGCCCAGTCGAGCTCGGTCGCCCGGATGACGAGCGGCGGGGCGATGCGGATGGTCTGCCCGTGCGTGTCCTTCACGAGCACACCCCGGTCGAGCAGCTTCTCCGCGACCTCACGGCCGGTGCCGACGGCCGGATCGATGTCGACGCCCGCCCACAGCCCGGCGATGCGCACCTCCGTGACGCCGTGGCCGATCAGCGGCTGCAGCGCCTGCTCGAGGTGGGCACCGAGCGCCCGCGCACGCTCCTGGAACTCGCCCGTCTGCAGCATCTCCACCACGCGGAGGCCGACGGCCGCCGCGAGCGGGTTGCCGCCGAACGTGGAGCCGTGCTCCCCGGGGCGGATCACGCCCAGCACATCCGTGTTCCCCACCACGGCCGAGACCGGCAGGATGCCGCCGCCGAGCGCCTTGCCGAGCAGGTACAGGTCCGGCACGACGCCCTCGCGGTCGCACGCGAACGTCTCGCCGACACGTCCGAGGCCGGCCTGGATCTCGTCGGCGATGAACAGCACGTTCTTCTCGTCGCAGATCTCGCGGATGCGGCGCAGATACCCCTCCGGCGGGATCACGACACCGGCCTCGCCCTGGATCGGCTCCACGAGCACGCCCGCCGTGTCCTCCGTGATCGCCGCGGCGATCGCCTCCGCGTCACCGAACGGCACACGGTCGAAGCCCGGCGTGTACGGGCCGAAGTCGTCGTGCGCGGTCTCGTCGTCGCTGAAGCTCACGATCGTCGTCGTGCGACCGTGGAAGTTGCCCTTCGCCACGACGATCCGCGCCTTCCCCTCCGGGATGCCCTTCACGCGGTAGCCCCAGGCCCTGGCGACCTTGATGCCGGTCTCCACTGCCTCGGCACCCGTGTTCATCGGCAGCACGAGATCCTTGCCGCAGAGCTCGGCGAGCGCGGCGGCGAACGGCTCCAGGGTGTCGCTCTGGAACGCCCGGCTGACGAGCGTGACCCGACCGAGCTGCTCGGTCAGCGCCGCGACGAGCGCGGGGTGACGGTGCCCGAAGTTGACCGCGGAGTAGGCCGCGAGCAGGTCGAGGTACCGCTTGCCCTCGACATCGGTGACCCACGCCCCCTCGCCGCGCGCGATCATCACGGGCAGCGGGTGGTAGTTGTGCGCGACGTGCGGCTCCGCGACCTCGCCGGGTTCCTGAGCCTGTCGAAGGGTCGAAGCGCCCGCCGCCTGCTCGATCGTCACTTCGCACCCCGCAGCTCGAGCGTGCAGCACTTGATCCCGCCGCCGCCGAGGAGGAGCTCGGAGAGGTCGACGGTGATCGGGTTGTAGCCGCGCTCCCGGAGCTGCTGCTCGAAACCCTTCGCCCGCGGCGAGATGATGACGTTGTAGCCGTCGCTCGAGGAGTTCAGGCCGAACACTGCGCCGTCCTCGTCCGACACGAGAATCGCGTCCGGGAAGCGCTTCTCCAGCTCGGCACGGCTGGCGTCGTCGAAGGCCCCGGGGAGGTAGGCGATGTTCGCCCGCTCGGGGCCGCCGTTCTCCACGCCCTGCACGGGGTCGAGCACCGCGATCGCGGTGTCGAGGTGGTAGAAGCGGGGGTCGGTGAGGTTCAGCGACACGACCTCGCGGCCGAAGACCTCGCCGACCTCGCGGTGGCTGTCACCGGTGGAGCGGAAGCCCGTGCCCGCAAGGATCACATCGCCGACGAGCAGGAAGTCGCCCTCGCCCTCGTTGACCTCCTTCGGCATGACCGTGTCGTAGCCGGCGGCGCGGAACCAGTCGGCGAAGGCCGGAGCCTCGCCCTGGCGCTCGACGAACCGGAACTCCGGCACATAGGCGCGGCCATCGATGAGAAAGCCGCCGTTGGCCGTGTAGACCATGTCCGGGTAGCCGGGGAGCGGATCGATGAGCTCGACCTCGTGACCGAGCTCGAGGTACAGGTCATACAGCTTCTGCCACTGGGCGACCGCGTTGGCGGTGTCGGTAGGCCGCGACGGCTCCATCCACGGATTGATGGAGTAGTTCACCGTGAAGTGCTCGGGACGGCACATCAGGTAGTGGCGGCGGTGCGCGGTGCGCGTGGGGGCGGTGGTGACGGCGGTCTCCGGCGTCGACATGGATGCTCCTCGTGTGAACGGGCGCGGCGGACGCTGTCCAGGGGCCCGGCGGTCCTTCGACCCCCTGCTCGGACGAGGCGGAGGGGAAGATGCGACTCGGGCACGCCGGTGACCATTGTGCCACCGGACCCTGGGCGCCACCAGCATCCATCCCGTGTCGCCCTCAGCCCTCGCGCTGCGTCACCACGACCTTGCCGACCGTGTGCCCGGCCTCGACGTGCGCGAGCGCGGACACGGCCTCGTCGAACGGGTACGTGCGCTCGATCACCGGAACCAGATGCCCCTCCTCGACGAGCTCGAGCAGCTTCGTGAGGACCTCGGGGCGCGAGGTCGCCGTGAGCGACACCACCCGGGGTCCGCGGAGCGAGAGCACGGCGGCGCGGATCATCCGCGGCACGGGGCCGAGCACGCGTCCGCCGTCGCCGGTCACGAGCACCACGCGGCCACCCGGACGGACGAGGCGCTGCAGCTCGCGGATCGGCACACCTCCCGCGATGTCGATGACGGCATCGAACCGCGAGGAGGGCAGGTGCGTGAGCGGAGACGTGCGGTGGTCGAGCGTGCGCACGGCTCCGAGACGCTCCATCAGGAGGGCGTTGCGCGCGCCGCACGTCGCCCACACCTCGGCACCGCGGAGCGCCGCGAGCTGCACGGCGAAGGTCCCCACGCCGCCGGACGCCCCGATCACGAGGACCCGCTGCGCACGGTGCCGCAACCCCACTCCGGCGGCATCGAGCGCCTGCCACGCGGTGCCTCCGGCGATCGGCAGACAGGCCGCCGCCTCGGGTGTCACATCCGGGGGCACGGGCACGACGCGGTCGGCCGCGATGCGTGCGTGGGAGGCGAGGCCGCCGCCGCCCTGCAGCTCCCCGACGACGAGTTCGCCGAGCTCGGCGTTCACCACGTCGGCGCCGACCGCCACGACGGTGCCGGCGACGTCGAGCCCGCGCACCGGGTGCTTGGGGCGAGTGAGCCCGAAGAACGGCCGGACCAGCAGCGGGTCGCCGAGGAGCAGCCGCACGTCGCCGGCGTTGAGGGCGGTGGCCTGCACGCGCAGCACGACCTCGCCTCGATGCGGCTCGGGGACGGGCTGGCGGGTCAGTGTTGTCCCGGCGGCCGGGCCATACGTCTCGCGGGTCCAGGCGGGCATCGTCTCGGTCATGCGGCACCTCCGGGGTCGGTCGGATACGCGAACAGGTCGTCGAGTCCGACCCCGAAGGCCCGGGCGATCTGGAACGCGAGCTCGAGTGTCGGCGAGTACTTCTGCTGTTCGATCGCGATGAGGGTCTGCCTGGTGACCCCGATCGTGCGGGCGAGCTCGGCCTGCGTGAGTCCGGCACGCTCGCGATGGGCCCGGATGGTGTTGGAGACGAGGGTGGGCTTGACCATCAGCGGAGCCCCCGGCGGTACGCGATCGCCCGGGCGACACCGCCGACGACGGCCGCCACGAGGAACCCCGCGAACATGGTGTTCGCGATCCAGAACACGTCGGCGCCGAGACCGCAGAGGACGATGACGCCGAGACCGGCGATCGTGACGAAGGCCTGCTCCACGCGGGAACCCATCCGGCCGATGTCCCGGTCGCGGATGTCGGAGCGGCCGATGCCCTCCGGATCGGACATCCCCGCGATGATGCCCCAGAGGACACTGAGCACGATCGTCGCGACGATGCCCCCGCCGATCGTCCAGAGCATCAGCGGGAACCAGTCCGTGGCGGTGAGCGGTCCGCCGCCGGCCTGCTGCAGCAGCAGCACGACGTAGACGACCGCGACGATCGGGCTGACGATGAGCCCGGCCCAGACGTTGCGCTCCTCGTAGACCATGCGAATCTCCTCGTGTCAAAAATTCTTGACACGAGGATACGTCTGCACTCCCGCGCGTGTCAAGAATCTTTTACACCGCCTCCCGTAGCCCCTGGCCCCGTCCCGCGCCGCGGGATCACTAACGCCCCTCCCCAGGCCCCCAAGGGCACCTTTTCGATCTCGCGTCCCAGGAACCTCCCACCCCTCCCCGCACACCCACCGCAGGCGGGATCGAAAACGCACGCCCATCGTTCCGGAGGAGCGCCTTTTCGCACCCGCGGCGTGGAGACACGTACACCCCGGAGGTGGGATCAGAATCGCACCCGAGCAGCACCGAGGCGGCCCTCTTTCGCACCCGCACCAAAACGGGCGCGGCGGCCCCCGGCGAGCGGGATCAGAAACGCGCCCCGGACGGCCCGGAGCGGTACGTTTTTGCACCCGCACCGAAACGGGCGGGGCACCCCGGCGGACGGGCCCCGCGGGGGTCAGATGACGGAGGCGCTCCAGGGGTCGGGGTTTCCGTAGCGATGGGCGGTGATCGAGACGGACTGCTCGTGCACGAACGGAAGGAGCTCGATGCGGGCCGCCCCCGTCACCTCCGCGTCGTACACCGCGAGGTCCGGATCACCGCCCGTCGCCACCGCCAGCACGGAGCGCAGCGCCGCCACCGACTCCCGTCCGCCCACGAGCCGCACGCGCTCATGCCGCGGAAGCGCCGGAACACCGGCATCTCCGGAGGCTCCAGCCCCCTCGGCCACCCGCATCCGCTGGAGCCACTCGTCCTCCGTCTCCAGGAACACCACGGCGTCGAGGTCGCCCAGAGCATGCCGCACGCCCGCCGGAAGCCCGACCGGAGTGGACACCACGAAGCCCGCCCCCGCGCGCACTCCCGCGATCACGACCCGCAGCAGGTCGTGCAGGGCGGCGTCCTCGGTGGCGCGGATCTCCACGGGCACAGGACGATACCGGAAGAGGTTGCGCTCGATCTCCAGCCGCGAGACGTCCCGCACCCGGCCGAACTCCCGGTCCCAGGCCAACGCGTCTGACAGGGCGGACCGCCGGAGCCACTCGAACGACTCGAACGGGAGGGACGGCTGCGCGGCCTCGATGAGCCCCGTGATCCGGGAGTCGAGCCCCCGCAGATGAAGCGTGCTCGACGCCGGGGACCCGTGCTGGGCGCGCCACGACCCGAGTCCGATGAGGTGGTTCGGCCCGCCGGGCTTGGCACCGGCCCCGACGGAGGAGCGCTTCCACCCGCCGAACGGCTGCCGCTGCACGATCGCCCCGGTGGTGCCGCGGTTGACGTAGAGGTTCCCGGCCTGCACGCGGTCGAGCCAGAAGGAGAGGTCGTCGGGGTCCTGCGTGTGCAGTCCCGCGGTGAGACCGTAGGCGACGGCGTTCTGCAGATCGACGGCCTTCGCGAGGGTCGGGGCGTGCATGATCCCGAGGACCGGGCCGAAGAACTCCTCGGTGTGGAAGCGGGAGCCGGACTGCACGCCGACCCGCACGCCGGGACGCCAGAGCCGGCCGCTGCCGTCGTCGGCGGGGTCGAGGGCGGGTTCGATGAGCCACCGCTCGTCGCCCTCCAGCTCGGAGAGGGCCCAGGCGAGCTTGCCCTCGGGCTTCTCGATGACGGGGCCCACCTCGGCGAGCGGATCCGAGGGCCAGCCCACCCGCAGCGAGCGGACCGCATCGGCGAGCTGACGGGCGAAACGCTGCGAGCGCCCCACCGGCCCGACGAGGATCGCGAGCGACGCCGCGGAGCACTTCTGCCCCGCATGCCCGAACGCGCTCTTCACGAGGTCGGCCACGGCGAGGTCGAGGTCGGCCGAGGGGGTGATGATCATCGCGTTCCTGCCACTGGTCTCCGCGAGCAGGGGCAGGTCGGGACGCCAGGAGCGGAACAGCGCCGCGGTCTCCCACGATCCGGTGAGGATCACCCGGTCCACCGCCTCGTCCGTGATGAGGGCACGGCCGAGGTCGCCTTCCTCGATGTCGACGAGAGCGAGAGCCTCACGCGGGACGCCGCCGTCCCACAGGGCCTCCACAAGCACCGCCGCACACCGCCGCGCCTGCGGGGCGGGCTTCAGGACCACGCCGGAGCCCGCGGCGAGCGCCGCCAGCACGCCACCGGCGGGGATCGCGAGGGGGAAGTTCCACGGCGGCGCGACGACGGTCACGCGGGCGGGGACGAACACGGCGCCGGCGATCGCATCGAGCTCACGGCACGTCGCGACGTAGTACCGGGCGAAGTCGACGGCCTCGCTCACCTCGACATCGGCTTCGGCGAAGACCTTGCCGGTCTCCGCGGCGGCGACCTCGACCAGCTCCGCGCGCCGGGACTCGAGCGCCGCCGCCGCGCGCAGCAGCACCTCGGCGCGTTCGGCCGCGGGACGCGCACCCCAGGCCGCCGCCGCGCCCTGCACGCCGCGCACGATGCGGCCGAGGTCGTCGGCGTCGTCGACGCGGGCCGCGGCCAGGACCTCCGTCCCGACCGTCGAATCCGCGAGCCGTGCGCGGATCCCCGCCGCCCACTCGCGGTTGGCGGGGAGGGCGAGATCCGTATCGGCCGTGTTCGCGAAGCCCGGGGCGCCCCCGGTGTCCTCCCCGCGCTCGCGCGCCGCATACACGGCGGTCTCGAGGAAGGCGCCGGTGTCGGCGTCGTCCGAGCCGCGCACGATGCCGAGCACGGCCTTGGTGAGATCGGCCTCCGCGACCGGGCTGACCGGCGCCGGCCGCACGGACTCGTGCACGGGCGCGAGGCGGTCCTGCGTGCGCCGCGAGCCGAGGCCGAGGGCCGGGTCCCCCGCCCGGTCGAGTGCGTCGAGGAAGCGGCCGGCCTCGCGGGCGAAGAGCGTCTCGTCGTCGTGCAGGTGGAACGCCGCGGAGAGGAAGTTCTCGGACGACGCGTTCTCCTCCAGCCGCCGCACGAGGTAACTGATGGCCACGTCGAACTCGGCCGGCGCGACGACCGGCACGTACAGCAGCACCGGACCGACTTCGCGGGACACCGCCTGCACCTGCCCCTGGGCCATGCCGAGCAGCATCTCGAACTCGACATCGTCGCGGACGCCCCGCTCCCCGGCCAGCAGCCACGCGTGGGCGATGCCGAAGAGGTTGTGGCCGGCCACGCCGATCCGCACCGAGGTCGTGTGCTCGGGCCGCAGCGCCCAGTCGAGGCAGCGCAGGTAGTTGGCGTCGGTGTCGAGCTTCGTGTCGTAGGGCGCAGGCGTCCACCCGTGCAGCGTCGCCTCGACGTGCTCCATCGCGAGGTTCGCGCCCTTCACGAGGCGCACCTTGATGCGGGCTCCCCCGTGGATCACGCGGTCCTGCGCCCAGGCGGTGAGCTCCTGGAGGGCCGGGAGGGCGTCAGGCAGATAGGCCTGCAGCACGATCCCGGCCTCGAGCCCGATGAGCCGAGGGTCCTCCAGGATCCGCGTGAAGACGGCGATCGTGAGGTCGAGGTCGCGATACTCCTCCATGTCGAGGTTGATGAAGGTGCCGTCTGCCGCAGCCGTCACGTACAGCGGGAGCAGCCGCTCCACGACCCGGTCGACGACCTCGTCGAAGCCCCACATCGAGATGCGGCTGACGATGGCCGAGACCTTGACCGACACGTAGTCGACGTCCGGACGCCGGATGAGCTCGTGGATGCCGTCGAGCCGCCGCTGCGCCTCCGCCTCGCCCAGCACCGCCTCCCCGAGGAGGTTGAGGTTCAGGCGCGAGCCCGACTCCCGCAGCTTCTCGATCGCGGGTCCGAGCTTCGCGGGCCGGGCGTCCACCACGAGGTGCCCCACCATCTCGCGCAGCGCCCGTCGCGCGAGGGGGACGACCGGGGTCGGCAGCACCGGGGCGACGCCGCCGCCGAGCCGCACCGCGGAGCGCAGGTACCACGGCAGGAACTCCGGCACGATGGGCGCGATCCGGCGCAGCTGGGCGGCCGCGGCGGTCAGGCTCTCGGGCCGCATCACGCCGTCGACGAAACCGAGGGTGAACGGCAGACCGTTGGCGTCGCGGAGCACTCCGGCGAGGCGTTCCGCGGCGGGGTCGACGTCGGCCGCGGCCGCCTCGATCACCCAGCGGCGCGCGAGCTCGACCGCCTGATCGGCGAGGGATGCGGATGCCCCCGCCTCCGCGGAGGATGACGACGACTCTGCCATGTGACCACCCTAGGTCGCCGGTCGCGGAATCCCGGGGTGCCCGACCGTGCGGGCTGGAGTCGGCTCAGTTCCAGATGCTGGGGGCCGGGGTGCGCACGGGAGGCAGGGCGGACGCGGCCGCCCAGTCGTGCACCCACGCGTCGATCTCCGGCACCCCGTCGGGCTTGCCCACCGCGGCGAAGAGCTCCTCGTTGCTGACCGTGCCGCCGGAGCGCCGCAGCACGCGGGCCCGCACGATGGCCCTGGCGTAGACCTCACCGCTGACCACGGCGCGATGCTCCAGGAACAGGGCCTTCTCGTCGTGCCCGATGAACCGGGACTGCACCTCGAACCGCTGCCAGAGCTGGAGGGACTTGCGGAAGGTAATCGTCTCACTCGACACGACCGCGTACCAGCCCTGCTCCTTCATCACGTCGAACAGCCCCGTGCGGATGAGGTGGTCCCAGCGACCGAGGTCGAACAGCGACAGGTACCGGCCGTTGTTCATGTGGCGGAGGATGTCGAGGTCGGTGGGCAGGGTGGTCACCGTCACGGTGCCGACGGCGGTGGGGTCGAGGGTCTTCCCCTGCCGCACGCGGCGACGCGCACCGAGGATCACGAGGAGGGTCCGCCAGATCACGTTCACGAGGACTGATCGTAGCCATCCGCGCACGACGACCGAACTTCGTTGTCCGATTCCTCCATGCCCCCGGTGGGCCTTTCCCCTGCCGTCATCCCGATTTCCGATTTCCACGGACCCGCCGTAGAGTCACCGCATGAGCGCCGAAGCCCAGCCCGAAGTCATCGTCCGTCCGGTCCGTGATGTGGATGCGGAAGCCCTCGGTCGCGTGCATGCGCAGTGCTGGCATGAGACCTACGATCACCTCATCAGCAAGGCGGCGCTGGAGAAGGTCTCGCCTCGGCGCATGGCCGAGCTCTGGACGCACTGGGCCTCGCAGGGCCCCGACTTCAAGATGAACGCGGCGCTCGTCGACGGCGAGATCGTCGGCTTCGTCGGCTCGGGTCCGGCCCGCGACAAGGACGCCCCGGCGTTCCGCGAGCTGTACTTCATCTACCTGCTCGACGCGTACCACTCGACCGGCATCGGCCAGAAGCTCTTCGACGCCGCCGTCGAGAAGGACGAGCCGCTCTACCTCTGGGTCGCCGAGGACAACCCCCGCGCGCACCGCTTCTACACGCGCAACGGGTTCCACCTCGACGGCGCCGCGCACACCGAGCCGTTCCTCGGTGAGACGCTCACCGAGGTCCGCTTCGTGCGCCCCTGACCCTCGTCCTCACCGGAAGGGCCGCCCCGCGGGGCGGCCCTTTTCGTCTGCCCTCAGAGGCGTTCGATGATCGTGACGTTCGCGACGCCGCCACCCTCGCACATCGTCTGCAGGCCGTAGCGGCCGCCGGTGCGCTCCAGCTCGTTGAGCAGGGTCGCGAGGATGCGGGTTCCGGTCGCGCCGATCGGATGCCCCAGGGCGATGCCGCCGCCGTTGACGTTGACCTTCTCGTGCGGCGCACCGG
>SNQW01000220.1_pt1 | contig 31287 bp, 40 predicted proteins | sample 2580511 | NCBI WGS metagenome assembly SNQW01 (sample SAMN10953775, study PRJNA522744) | food fermentation metagenome | isolation source: 8-hour incubation of native-enriched microbial consortia from nixtamalized... | place: Mexico | collected 2017-09-24 | reverse complement strand
CTCGCCCGGCAGATTTTTGGTGACGAGCCAGTTCTCCGGGTTCAGTCGTACAGCTTTCATTGCCAGCTTCTGTTTTCGCGTCGGCCTCTTTCCATTCTTCATAGAGTTTCCCCCTCATATTTGATAGAGAGGAGCGCTAGGCGCCCCTACTCCCTTTTAAAGCTTTCCTTCATCGAATTCTTTTGCTACCTTTGCCAGCTCGTCTTCCTCGCCTTCTGGCTGCTTCTCCGCTGGTGTAGGCTCGTCCATCGGGATATCTTCAGCAACAACACCCTCGGCCTCTATTGCATCGCTGTAGACGCTTTTCGGTTCGCTGGTAATGTCCTTCCGTACTATTTCATCCTGTGCCGCCTGTTGTTGAATCTCGATGCTGATCGGCAGGTACTTCCACATGTGCCGGATGACCGTTTTCTTTGCCATCTCTTCAAAGTCTGTTACCCAAGGTCCGTTCTTACTGGCCTTAGAGCGTTGCCGACGACGTTCGATTTCTTCCATGTCCATCACTTCGAACTGATACCCACCGTCTTTAAAATGAGCCACAGCGTACACGTAGGTCATGACTCCGCGTCGGCCACTAGCTGGCTTGTGCTCAAGCTTCGGATGCAAACCAAGCTCATATTCAAAATGGTCGGCCTCATATACTGCATGGGCATAGATGTTCTGAATCTGTCCGGAACGACGCGCTAGGTCGATCATGCCCTTATAACCAATAATGAACTGCGCTTCCTTGCCATATGGAATGATGTAGCAGTGACCAATCAAACCCGGTTCAAGCCCTAATTGAGCCGCTTGAACAACAGCTCCCATCAGCGATGGAATAGTGCATTCTAAAAGCTTTGGTGTTGTTCGAATGGTCGTTAAAGCAACCCTAGCAAGACGTTCAGCCGTCATATGAGCCGGTAGTGCTTTAGCGAATTCTGGCTCCATTTTCTTTAAGTAAGCAGCCACCGTTTGCTCTGGCGTTACTGGCTTGTTGGCTAGTGTGCTTTGTCCTCGTTTTGCAAGCGCCTGTTTCGCATCTGTGTTTTTTGCCATCAGTTAGCCTCCTTGATTTGCTTTACTTTGAACGGTCGAGAAACAGATGTTTTTGTGTACTGTTCATAGATATCCGGGTGTTCTTCCTTTAGCCGTTTACTATCAACTGTGCGCCGTTGCTGGTTCTTCCAGGTGACTTGATAATGTCGGGCTATTCCAGCCTCATGACTTCCGAGCATTGCCTTCAATCGGTTTTCAATCTCAGCTACTCGCTCTTCTGCTTCTTTTACTGCTTTCTTCGCTGGTTCTAGTTGTTCAAGCAGTTCGTCAGCTTCGAGAGGAAGCTCCGTCTCTGTGTCTTCGTTAGCAACCGGGTGCATCTTCTTCAGCAACTCCCCAGACGCTTCCGAGCCATCCAGCATCGGTGGTACTCCGGCCAATACGTGATTTTCCCAGAAGTCTTTTTCTAGGTCGATAAGCTGTTCAATTAGCTCATCATCACGTTCAATACGCTTGTGAACGAATGTATTTCCACCGATAAGTACTGCAATATGCCAAGCTTCATAACCTGTGACAGCCATATAGTGCTGGCATTGAAGCAGGTACTGCATCGGGACCTCTTCGCCTTCCCATAGTTCTTTCAAGTAGGCAGAAGCTGTTTTGCATTCAAGCCCAACCTTTTGACCGACCACTTCCCGATCGATGTTTGCCAGCATGAATGTGTGCTCGGGATGCTGAAGCAAACTGTTTCTGCGTCGGACCTTCAAGCCCGTTCTGAGCGTGAATTCCTCGGCTACCAGCGCCTCTAGCTTGTTGCCAAAGTAAGCAGCCTCCCCGGCTTCTTCTGGCTCAATTTGCCCGGTTTTTTCAAGGTACACGGCCACTGGTGACTTATATTTACTCAAGCCAGCGATAGCCGCGGCATCTGATCCACCGATGCCTTTATTGCGAAGTTGCAACCAAGCTTCCCGGTCCATGTTCAGCGTGCGTGCGAGTACGTTTGCTTGCATGGTTAATCCTCCCTGAACTCTCTTTTTGTTATCAAAGAGAAACCATCAATGTTATAAAGAGTCATGTGAGGCCAGTTTTTGGCTCTATTAACGAAGAAAGAAGAGCTATCCATAGAAACAGTAACCAATCGAGCAGCAAGTTCTTCCCACAAATCCTCCGTGCTTACTTTCGTAAGGTCTATGGGTTGCAGCTTTTGGAGCTGCTTTTTACGCTGACGTTTATTCAAAGCAATCCCTCCAGTATTTGATTTTCAAAGAGCTTTCGTGGTACAGTGATAAAAAGTGATTTTTAACGTTGCGACCTGTTGGCAGACAGGTCGTTTTTTAATAAATCTCTTCTCTTATATTTTTTAAATCATCGAGTTCGTTCATCAAACGATCGTATGCATCACTATTAGTTCCTCGAATATCATCTGCTACTCGTTGTATGCCTTTAATTACATCTGCTAGACGATCATCCAAGTCACTAGCAACCTCTTGAATGCTTCTTAACTCATCATAGATAGATTGCATATTCTCTTTCACCATCCCTTCTAGCCTGTCTCATCAGTAGCAGGAGGCTATTCCTGCTAGACCAGGCGCCACAATGGGCGCTGGTTTCGACTACGATTTGTTACACTCTAGGACAACCGTTCCGTCTTTACGAATCGCAAGTGTTAGAATAAGATATTTTTGATTTTTAATATTGATAGTTGCTCCATGATGAAGGGATTCGTGTTCCCCTATAACTTCTTCCAGTGAGAAAGTTCCTTCGTATGAGTATGGAGTCAATGAGTAGATGTTTACCTTCATCGTTATCCCCCCAATTGATTTTTGATAGGGTCAGTGCTATTCTAAAAGTGAACTTTTACCAAGTTTCCTTTACCTATAGCTCGCGTGCAGGCGAGCTATTTTTATTGCTTTTTGTACATCTTTTTCCGCCATTTACGGTATTTTTCTCTTTCTCGTTTTACAGCGTTTTGAAATGCTTTTTCTAGTTGCAACTGTTGTTTTTCTGTCATAAGGTGTGGACGATAGTACAGCTCCATTCCCCCTACCGAATCATACGAGCGCCCATAAAACCAATGTCGCTGATAGTTACACCTTCGGCACTTTTCTATGGTTTCAACTACTCCCCGATATTCTTCATTCCACCTTTCTTTCCACAATTTGGTTCCACACACAGGGCAAGGATGTTTCCAATTCCAATCCCAATCCTGAAGCTCCATCCAGTGGTCCATCCCTCGCTCACCTAGTTTTCTGTACTGCTGCTTTCGCATTCCTCTATACAAAGTTTCATCTCCTCTCAAGTACGTCTCTCTCATAATCCCGCCGACCAGCTTCCGTTTCGAACCAGTAACCACCAACGCTGTTGCTAGGCTCTGAAAAGTCCAACTTGTCCACTTCGATAGTTTCCTGGATGATTGGTTCAATCAGAATCCGATCTAGCAGCTCCTCAGCCTTTTCCCAGCCGACCTCATCAATCAAGATTCGTTCCACCATGGCCTCATCCAAACGACGGCCAAGTTTCTGCCGGACTATGAGCGTGTCAACTACAGCGTCGATAACGGTGTTTATTTCATCTGTCTGCATTAGGCGTTCACTCCTTCGACTTCAATACCGATAATTTCTAACATCCTTTCTATCGCACCCGTCCAAGTGCTACTTTGACCGAAGTTGTAGCCTTTTCCACTTTCATAGAGAGCTAGTATCTTCTGTTCTGTTGTCAACTCACTTTCAATCAAGTCGTTCAAGGTGTACTCTTCGTCGATAGCATTTATTTTTCTGATTGCTTCTGCTACTTCTTTCGGCAACTTCACTTTCTCCATGCTTTCACCCCTTACAAATCGTTATCATCGTCTTGCACGCTGTCACACTTAGCACATACAAACTCCATCAATTCATCGATGTATTCGAGTTCGTGCCATCCGCAACACTGACAACTATTCATAAGACACCTCACTTTCTATGTATTGCACTCTAAGTGCTGACACAGCTACGGATAATTGGTTGAGAGTTATCTATTTATAAGGTTCCGTAGCTCTGGCAGCAGCCCGAGGGCTTGCTGTTTATGCGAACATATGTTATGCTATTTGTGCATTGATTAAGCGCCTAGGCCGTTTGAGTGTTCCCGCACTCAGCGGCCTTTTTCTTTGCATACCAAAGCGATAACTCGTGATACCGTTGTAAGCTCAACTTATGATAAGACCAAGCTGCATCGTATCCCTTTGGTTCATTGGCGACTTCATACTGTTTAGCCAGTTCGTAAAACTCCTGTGCTTCTTGCTTTGCCTCTTTCATTTCCAGTTCGATTCGGTTCAGTTCAAGACGACGTTTATAAGCTTCGTTCTGTTCAGCATCCATCAAGCTCATATCGTAGTCTGCTGTCCGTTCTAACAGTTCCTGCATACGCATATTCCAGTTCATTTCAACACCCTCCCTGGAAGTAGAATCATTTCTTCACCGAATTCTTTCAGCGTTTCAATTTCTCCCGATAACCAACCGTGACGATACCAGTATTTCTTTGCTTCAAACACGTGGTATTCGTACTTCCCGATTGCCCAAGGCTCGCCCAAGCATCGAAGGTCGTCAGCTTTTGATTCATGCCATTCTGCCATTTTCTTCAATCGTTCCAACTGTTCGTTCATTCTCATGCCCCTTTCTTATCCACCCAATAAACTCATAACGTTTTGTATCATGCTGATTCCATCCATCCCGTACAGGAAGGCAACTACTACTTCTTTTGCTTGCGTAGCCTCGGCCCATTGAATAAGCGTTGGCACGTCCAATGTTTTTCGATCGTTTTCTAGTTTCGATATGCAACTCCGGGAACGATGAAGTTTTTCAGCAATTTCTTCTTGCGTTAAACCAGCCCGCTCCCGACATGCTTGGAGTATGGCTCCGAATTTCATCTCGACTATCCCCCTTTCGTTCTGAATTGGAACAGACGATGCTTTTAAAGCGATATATGATGAAAATAGAAGGTGTTGAAAGCGAACCTTATTTAGTTTTCAGTCAACTTCAATCTCGAATTGTCGCATCATCTGGATTACACCTTTTGCGATAGCCATCCGAACGTAGAGAGGAAGTTCACTCACGCTGATTCACCTCCTTTCTCTCGTTCTATTCGAGCCGCGATGCTAAGAGCGAACGCTTCGAGATAATCCATCTCCCTGTTCTTCTCTTTGGAAGCTGGAAGCTTTGCGATACGATCAATTTCAGCACTGTAGTAACACATAGCATCAACGATGGTTGGGAAGTCGTCTGCCGTTGTGATATGATTCATGCTGTTTCTCCCTTCTGCCCTTCCATCCATCGAAAGAAAGCATCCCTGTTCACTCGGCGAATTCGTCCTGGGATTGGGAGCGTTGGAAAATCTGTACGCTTCATCAGTTCATAAGCTGTTGGCTTAGAAATCGAAAGAATTTCGCAGATTTCTTTTGCAGTGAGGACTAGTGGATAATCTTCAACTGTCTTTTGTTGTTCCAAGATTCTCGTCTCCTTTCCAACTGAGGTTGGTTTTGGTAATTAAAGTGCGGAAAAAATTTTTTATTAAGCTGAATTAGAACTATTTTTCTTCGTTTCGTATATTTTTTTCTCAAAAAAATTTTCTACAGGTTCGTTTAATATCCTGGATATTTCTTTGAGAAGTTCAACAGTTATACGTCGTCTTCCTAACTCATAGCTGTTGTAAGTTTGCACAGGTATATCAAGAATCTCAGCTATATAAACCTGAGTAATTCCCTTGCTTTTCCTAACTTGCCGAACTATCTCATGTACTTTCATCATTATCACCTCCAATTTATACGAAACGAAGAATATTATGTCTTTATATTATTTCTTCGTTTCGTATATGTCAATATAAATTATACTTTTTGTATATAATATTTATTCGTTTTGTAGAATTGTGTACAATTTGAAGAAGAGAGGTGAGTATTGTGACATTAGGAGAACGTCTCCGTCTGTTAAGAGAAAAAAAAGGATTAACACAAGTAGCCTTAGCTAAGAAATTAAACATACCGAATCAAAATGTATCTAATTATGAGCGAGACTTTAGACAACCAGACTACGAAACATTAAAGAAACTTGCCGATCTATATGAAGTAACTACAGATTATCTCCTTGGTCACTCAAATAGGCAAACCTCATCTAATAAACCAACACTAGATGACTTAGACATGAAAGAAAACGAAAACCTGTTCTTCTTCAACCGTGATGGCATGAGTGATGAAGATGTCGAGAAAGTAAAAGAATATATAGAACTACTTCGACTAAAGGCAAAACAATACAACGAGAAGCACAACAAATAGCCCTGCCTGTATGTTTGAGCAGGGTACTTTTATAAGTTATGGCGGAAATTAATTACATATACGTTAACTTTTTGCTTTCTTATAGATGTTGTTTATTGTTATTGAGCAAGTAGCTTCTACGGATTCTTTAATACTATTAACATATATTGTACTAATGTAATAACTAGTTATGAGAAACAAGTGATCATTTTAGATGCATATATAAAAAGTACCGTTATTAGTACAATAGAGCAGTTGTTCTTTTAAGAAAACCCAAACTGAAAGGAATACAAAAGTTAATATGGGTCTAATTAATAAACTAGTGTCTAGTAAACCTTCCGAAAACAGCGGTTCTCGTTCTGGTAACCGCTTTGACTTTCAAAGAGATTGGGCTTTGGTTAAAATTCTTGAATTACATGAAAATAACAATGATTATATAGTCATATTAGATTATCACGATGATATTCTCATACTTGATTCAGAAACAGATCCTAAGAATATAAATTTTTATCAATTAAAAACTAGAAGTAAAAATATAACCGTTAATACATTGATAGAACGTAAAAAAAGCAAGCAGGCTGATCAAATTATTAATTCAATACTTGGAAAACTATATATTAATAAAATAAATTTTGGAGATAGTACCTTAGGTCTTTATCTTGTATCAAATATGCCTTTTAAAATTAAATTGATAGATGCATCTGCAGATAAGGCGACTAGCTACGATATAATCCCTCTGAAAAATCTACATGAGGATGAAAAAAAAATAATACAGCAAGCCTTGAATGAAGAATTTGGGGTAAATTACAACGATATTTTTGATTTAACTACGTTAATGAAAACTCCATTAAGCTTACAGGAACATTCCGAGCATGCTCAGGGAAAAGTAATCTCGTTTTTAAAGAAAACAAATAATGAAAATATACGGCCAGAACGATTTTATGAACTTTTATACTCATTAATAAGAGACGCAAGTAACTATGAATCTTATATTGAATCAGACGAGCAATTATTAAGCAAAAAATGCGTAAAAAAAAGCCAAGTTATCCAAATTATGGAGAGATTGCGTACAAAAGAAAACGGAAAGTGGGTAAAAATTGAAAGTGAACTAAATCATTGTAGCTTAACTATATTTGAAAAAAAGAGAGTAAAAATGGGGTTTCAGAGTGTTGAAATGGAATTTATGGGCAGGCCAAAAACAATATTACAAACTCTGAAGGAAAGTATACGACATTTAATTATTAAATATGAAAATCGATGCTATAACTGTATGGAGTTAGTAACTTGCATTTTAAAAGAGATAAAGGATAACCCGATAATTCCTTTAGAAGTGCTTTCATTATATGATGAATATTTTATGAAAGCACTAATATTAATTGATTATATAGATTATCTCGAAGACGATACATTTGGCCATGTGGAGGATATAATATGAGAAAAATGGTCTTTAAAGAATTAATACTTTTATCCTTAAAAGACAAAGCTGCAAAAAAGGTAACATTTCATCCGCAAATCAATATTGTATATGGGATGAATGATACCGGAAAATCATCTCTTATTAAAAGTTTATATAACTCCCTTGGTGCAGATGTAGAGTTTGATAATGAATGGAAGCAATCTCAAGTCATTAGTTTGCTTTCATTTTCACTAAATAATAAAGATTATAAGATTCTAAGGAGCGTAAACGGATTTTCATTATTTGAAAATAACAAGTTTTTAGGTCACTATCAAAAAATTACATCGCAACTGTCTCCTGTTATGTCTGAGCTCTTAAACTATAAATTTACTCTAGCTGATAAACAACAGAATCAAGTTGTTCCTACACCAGCTTACTTCTTTCTTCCTTTTTATATCGATCAAGATTCTGGTTGGCATAAAGCATGGAATTCATTTAAAAACTTGGCTCAATTTAGTCGTTGGGAACAAACAGTAATTTATTACCACCTTGGTATTTTTAATAATGAATATTTTGAGCTAATGAACCTTATCGCAGAGGAATCAAGCAAACTTAAAGTTTGCAAATCGAATATTTCTTCACTCCGCTACGCTCTTGAAAAATACGAAAAGGAAATACCTACAAGCGCTTTTAGTATTGACATAAAATCGTTACAAAAAGAAATAGAACTTCTTATGACTAAACTTACGGAATTAAATATTATAGAAGGCGAACTTAAAGCCCAGCTCCTAGATCTATATGAAGAGAATCTTTTATATACAACTCAGAAACAGGCAATTACCAACAAAATAAAAGGACTGAGTCATCATCTTTCTAAGTTGGACGGAAAGTGCAAACACTGTGGCAGTATACATAACAATTTTGAAGAAAAATTAGATATTGCAGAAGATGAGGCGCAATGTTATCAAATGTTGGAGGAAGTAGAGAGTAGCTTACTAGAGATAAATAGTCAAATTGAAAAAACAAATAAATTATATAAACAAAAGGCTGAGGATATCTCATCTCTACGTGAAATTTTGTCTAAAAAACAAGGTGACTTAAAGTTACAAGATGTCCTTAAAATTGAAGGTATGAAAAGCTTTGCTGAAAAGCTAAGAAACGATATCGCTTATGGTGTTGAACAATCTTTTAATATAGAAACCCACTTAAACAAACTTAAAAAACAAAAACAAAAAATTAACTCTAAAAAGCGAAAAACTGAGATATTAACTAATTTTGAAAATAAGATGGACTATTTCTTTAAAAAATTATCTCTTCATAAAAAATCTCAGGATATTAAGGGATACATACAAAGCTACCCTCCAAGAGTCAAGGCTCAAGGTAGCACTAAGCCTCGCATTTTATTAGCCTATTACTATAGTATATTAAGTATAGCTTATGAAAATTCAACTTCAACATTTTGTCCGATAGTTATTGATTCACCTAAACAACAGGATGTAGATGAAAAAAACCTTACTAAGATGTTAGAAGTCATATTTAATGATAGACCCGATAATACGCAGGTAATATTAGGGGTTGTAGATAAACCTAATGTCATTAGTGATTGTCAATATATCTACTTAGAAAACGAAAATCAACTATTAAGCAAAACAGATTTTGAAGAGGTATTCAATGAAGTTAAACCTTTGTTATTAACTGAAAATTCTTCAGTCATATAAAATCTTGTACTTTAAAGAATTTAAACAAGTGCCCTTATAGGGCTCTTCTTTTTAATCTAGATACAGAACATATATTCCTATCTCAGGGAGAGTTAACATGAAACTTATCTATCAGCCTACAGCATTAGAATCCTGGGTATCACGACTTTATCAAAATTTAAGTATACATATACCGGAAGATCTTGATGAAGATACAATTGCTACAGCGCTAGGCATCTTTCTTTTTCGTGAAGAAATCTCACCATTAGCTTATGAAGAAGGCCAGTTTAAAAGCATCACGATTGACTGTCGTGCCTCGTCAGCAGAACAACGTGAGCAGTTTTATCATGAGCTCTGTCATATTCTGCGACATGTTGGTTATCAGAACGAGATGATGCCAGCTGCCTTTAGAGAGCTACAAGAATGGGATGCTCGCAACTTTGTTCGTTATGCCGCTATCCCCTATCATATGCTACGTTTCATTAATTTTAGCGAGCCAGACTTTTTGCAAACCACAGCCATACAGTTCGGCGTTACACCTACTTTATGCCAAGAACGGATACAGAAAATCAGAGATAATAGTATGCCAAAATTTATCGCTAATTTTTCATTAAGGCAATATCAACAAAAATAGTCATACACATATATACTAAACAAATAATTAAAGTGTATTTTATCAACTCCCTATAAAATAACCCTGTATATAGTGACTCTGAAAAAATCTATCCTTTTCGTTATTAGACTGTATTTGGCAATTAAAAAATGTATAAAACGGCAATTAAGGGAACTCATCAAACCGTATTTTTATGCATTGGCAAAGTTGCTTGACATGGAGCCTCTACGGGCATGATTTTCTGCAAAATACTGCGCCATAAGAGTTTTACAGGCATACAAGCCTATCATGCCCACCACTCCATGCAAAGCTGTGGTTATGCAGCAATTAGTGCATAACCTTAATTGCCAAACAATGCATTTTTTAATTGCCATCAACATATTAGACAGTACTAGATTGATCGCAAAGCTGACAGATACTAATCATCCACCGTTTTGCATATTCAGCAATATATAAATTTTAACCATATAACAATTAAGTATTATGAGGATATTCAAAGATAGAATATCCTTTTGAGATAAAAGCCTGACATATCACCTTATGAGTGTTATATCAGGCTTTTAATAGTACTTACCTAACTTCATTTTTTAGGTTGTGTTATGATCGATAAGTTTTTTATTGTTACCAATCGCCATTCATTATTAGAAATGTAATAAACGCCATTATCATCTGTGGTAACAACAAATCCGTATATAGGCTCTTTCGAGTTTGATATTGTAATTTTATCAGCTAAAAAATTACTTGGCTTGCCATCATTTCGCACTTTATTAACGGCCTCTCTTATCGCTCTTCCACTACTAAATGATTGATACGACAAGATAGTTATAACGAAAAGAAAAGACACTATCCCTAAAAAAAGTATTATTTTTTTATTATTAGTTATATATTCCTTCTCCCTCTGGCTTATAGAACCGCTACCCTTTTTCTTTTTCCAGAAAAAACTTAATGAAAAGGGCTTGAAAAACGGGAGTATAATAGCTATTAACAAAGTAAAAATATATGTCTCTTTATTAAAATGATTAGAAATTACATATAAGTCCAATAAAAGTACTAAAGTTTCTAAAATAATAATATAATATACTACTCTTAAGAAAAGTGATAGTTTACCTTTTTTCAGACCGATATTACTTCTAATAAAATAAAGAACAAGAGCAACAAAAAAAGTAATATGTGGGAGAATATCAAAAAAACTAACTCCGCCTTTTCTTAATAAACCAGAAAAATATTCTACCGTAGAATCTCCTAACCATTGCTTATTTACATACAAAAGCGCCAATAAAAAAATTGCCGCTATAAATTCTATAAAGCTTGCGAATATATTTTCTTTTATGCTTATCATCCAACCTATTGCCATTGCCATCATAATAGGAGTTATCCATATTACTCCAAAAGATAGGATTTTTTCTGTGTTCATATTGATTCCATTGACAAAAAATACAGTAATTGCTGTGTGTAAAAAGACAGTAATACATAAAATAAATAAAAAACTTATTAAAAATTCTTTTGATCTACCTGTAATTGGAGCATTTGAGTTAATAACTCTAAGCAACGAAATGGTAAATATAATTACAAACAAAGCACCTATAACCAAAATAATACTCACAATTATCAATGAACGAAATGTAAATGGTACAGGGAAAATAAACATTTCCATCAAAGACGGAGAATTGCTTAATGTTCCTCCAAAATAAAACCCATATAAAAAGGAATACCCTATTCCATACAAAAGATACAAAGATATAGTAGCTAAAAAAGTAATACATAAAGAAATTACAGCAATATGTGAGCTGCTAATTTTCCCTAATTCTCTATATAAAAATCCTAATAGTATATTATTTTTTAGCTTTCTTATTACCCTTCCAATAAGCCCACTAGGGTTAGAAAAATCGTGATTATTACCCATGCCTCTTCACACCTACATAGAATTTGTAAAACCTAATATATCCTTTAAGAATTTATATACTCATAAATCAATAAATTATTCTTTATAGCCTCCGCATAAAAGCCTGAGCTATGTCCTTTTTGCTTTTTACGACATCTAACTGGCATAGACAGCTCAAACAAAGCACGGTTATAGTCGTTTGTATGCCACCATTCACCCCAACCATCAGCTTCTATATCAAATAAAGCTAAATTAACTAACTCCCTAGTGACAATCGGCTTTCCTTCTGAAGTAAGACAGTAATAATTACACCTTCCATTAAATTCAGTAAAAGTATTGTATTGAACATATCGGCTTTTTACTCCTTCAAAATACACAGCATCACTTAATAGCTTTACTATTATCTCTTTTTTAAGGAGAAATCCCTTAATATATGTACGAATCTCTAGACTAGACATTAGTTTCACTCCTAGCTTTTATAACAAGCCAATTTGTTTCTAAATTTTGTTATATTTATGATATATAGTAACAGAGACCTTGTCTATATAGTTTTTTAGACTTATAAACACACAAAAAAGTTCCCCTATTTACTCATCCGGTAGCTTTTTTCTTATTTGCATTGATCCTTCTTTGGATAATAAGATGCTATGTTAGGTTTTTTATTATAAACATATTCAAAATTGTCCCAAGGATATTTCCCCATAGAAACAAGACTTTAGTAATGATATATGGTATATTCTATCTATAATTTATACACCCAGATAATACCTATATATCCAATTAGCCTATACTAATGTACTCTATTGAAAAAATACATATTTTTGTTAGTAATTTAAATTACACATAAAAATTTAAGAGGGGATTTTTTTTATCATGAAAAAGAAAATAAAAACAAAGAGAAAACACATAATAAAAATTGTTTTACCTATTGCATTTGCATCAACTCTTCTTCTCTCTGGATGCACATCGGCCAAATATAAAGAGAGCATGGAAACTGGAAACACGGCATTACAAGCAGGAAAATATGATGAAGCTATCACTGCTTTTTCTACTGCTATTCAAGAAGAACCAAAAGATGAAGAAGCAGCTAAAAAACTAGAAGAAGCAACCAAAAAACTGGAAGAAGAAAAAAGGAAACAAAAAGAGAAAAAAGAACGGGAAGAAATCAGAGCATTCTTAAACGCAATGAAAGATATTGAAAAGCAAGGAGACGCTGTTGGTGACAAATGGGACAAACTCCGAGAATCTGCTAATAAAGATAAAGTCAGTTATAAGGGTTTTAGCACTACCCTTATTAAAGAAATACTTCCAAAATCTATAGAGTTAGCAGATGCTGTATCAAAAATATCAGCGCCAAATGAAGAAACGAAAGCTGTTCACGAATTACTTATCAATTCTTTAGAAAAACGAACGCTAGGGCTTACAGAAGCTGCAGCTGCTCTTGATAAAAGAGATGTTTCAAAAGTAACCAATGCAAACAAACTTTTTACAGAAGCACGTAAATTTAATAGAGAATATAAAGCCAAAATGGAGTCTTTAATAAAAAAATACAACCCTTAATATACTAAACGGGATTTTCAAGCTACAAAGTTAAAAAGCCTATTTAAAGAAGCCCTATAATAGCAAACACAGCATAAGAAAATAAAGGGAGCATGAGAAGATTAAAGACATGAAAGGAAATGCACTATGACGAAAACTCTAGAAAAGTATACAGATTATAACCGCAAAGAAGTTCATGACATATTTTCTCCTTTTACCGTCTTTACTCCTCAAGCTGGCACCTGGGGGCTGCATGGAATTGTTAAAATTCCAGATCGTCAAAGGGACTACGTATTCCTTGTTACCTTCGGAAGTGTGCAAGGGGAGCATGCTTTCGATGAAGAAATAACGGAGGACGGGATTCTTAGTTGGCAGTCTCAACCACAAAATACGTTTAAAACAAAACATATTCAACATTTCATTGAACACGATCATCTTAAGCATAATATTTATTTATTTTTAAGAACCAGTAAAAAATTTGACAGATACACCTATCTCGGAAAACTGGCTTACATTAGCCACGATGAAGAAAGGGAGAAGCCCGTATATTTTAAGTGGCAAATTCTTGACTGGGAAATCCCATCTGAAAAAGCAAAGCAAATGAAACTTGAACTAACCCCATCCCAAGTTTCTGATTCTATCTCCTCTTCTACAAATAACAATCAACTAATTCAAACAGCAGTTCCTGTTGTAACAAAGCGTAAAAAGAAGACAAGGGAATTTATTGCCCGGAAGGTAGATTTTGCCGATAATACCGCTAAAAATAAAGATTTAGGTAAATTAGGGGAAGAATTAGTACTAAACTATGAAAAAAAGTACTTAATTGAAAATGGACGCTCAGATTTAGCGGACAAGGTTACTCATACCTCTGCTGTTGAAGGTGATGGTGCCGGCTATGATATTTTATCCTTTGATCTAAATGGTCAGAAGAAATATATCGAGATCAAAACAACCAAAGGTGGTAAATCAACTCCTTTTTATATGTCCTTAAACGAGATAGAGTTTTCCCGGAGTAACCAAGAACAATTTTATATTTACAGGGTGTATGATTTTAACCCAGAGACTAAATCAGGAAGCTTTTTTGTTATTAAGGGAAACATCGAAGAAATAGAAAATATTATGCTCGAACCTATCCAATACAAAATAGTGTTCCAGTAAAACAGCTAAGTTATTAACTTGCTCCTTTCCTTATACAAAGATTTTCTTTCTTACCGCCAAGCAAAGAAGCATCCCTCCTATTCGTATTTTAATTGAAGATAACTATAAACATTGAGATAGGAAGCAAATCACAATATGTATCAGCAAAAGATAAACATAGAAAAAGCTACCTGGCTTGACTTACCCGGTAGCTTTTTTCTTACTTACATTTAGCTATCTCATCTTGGCAATTTCCACATATCAGCTTTCCTTTGAATTCTGTCACATCATCCATTGAATTACAGAATGAACATGCCGGCTGATACTTACGCAGAATTACTTGTTCACCGTCTACAAAAATCTCCAATCCGTCCTTTTCAGCAATCCCTAACGTACGACGTAATTCAACTGGCAATACTATTCGCCCCAGCTCGTCCATTTTACGAACAACACCTGTTGCTTTCATTGCTATCCCCTCACCTTCGTCTTCTTGACTTCATACTACAACATCCATTAAATGGAATAAAGTGCAAAAAATGCACTATCTAAGAAAGTAAGGCACGCCATTTGTATTATTATGTCGAAACTTGTCTAATCTTTAGACCTAGTACATTTAGCACTATTAAGTTACAATAAAATGGAGTTGATTTCCTAAAAAAGAAAATTCAAGGTATGAAAACAGCATTGCATGTGAATAGGACCATTACTCATGCTCCCATATAAGGGGGCTTTTTTACAGTTATTACTTACAGATCACCATACACAAAGCAAGCTTTAGCAATGTTGAAGTAGAGAAAAGGAATTAACTCAATAACCATCTTGAGGAGGATTTTATGAAAAAAATACTCGCACTCATCCTTATGTTAGGACTAGTAGCAGCTCCATTATCTGCCTCTGCTCATCCTGGTCGGACTGACGCAAACGGAGGTCACACTTGCCGGACAAACTGTGCGAAATGGGGACTAAAAGACGGAGAGTATCACTATCATAACGGAGGCAGCACAAAAACAACATCTGCCCCTACTACCAAGGCAACACAACCAGCTCCCACAAAGCCGGCTACAACCAAGCCAGCTCAAAACAAGCTTCCTGGTACCTTGAAAGTAACAGTTACGAAGGTCGTTGACGGGGATACGTTCAAAGCGAAGGTCAATGGTAAGGAAGAAAGCATTCGCTTAATCGGTGTTGATACGCCTGAAACTGTGCATCCGAATAAAACAGTGCAACCATACGGCCCAGAAGCTTCCGCTTACACCAAGAAGCGCCTCAATGGACAAACAGTAACTTTAGAGTTTGACGTTCAACAGAGGGACAAATACGGGCGTCTACTGGCTTACGTGTGGCTAGGCAATGCGAAGAATCCGAAAGCTGAAATGTTTAATCAGACATTAGTAAAAGAAGGATATGCTCAGGTCGCTACGTTCCCGCCGAATGTGAAGTATACCGATAGCTTTGTAAAGCTGCAGAAACAGGCTCGTGAAGCAGGCAAAGGTCTGTGGGCTAATAAATAGAGAAGCAGCCCATTAGGGCTCTTCTTTTTCATTATGAAGAAAGGTTTCAATTAATGAAAAAGCAGTTACTAAACTAAAAGCTCCTTTTTATGAACGTTTAATTAATAATTGTTAATCTTTCTTTTGTTCTTCATAAATAACTTAACATCCAAAATAAAATGTTATAGAGGAGGATTTGTACGTGTCTGTAATTCCAAATTTTTGCGATGGATACCATTTACCTCCTGGGGAACACGAATGTACAATGGAGGAAGCAACAAATAGATTTGTATACAATCCCCAGAGAGAAAGAGTTTGGGCGGGTCTTAACAGACTATTAGCACGCCTTAAAGAATTAGACATTGCACCGGAACAATTGCTAATTGATGGAAGTTTCGTTACCGGACGCCAATTACCTGGTGATGTTGATTCAGGAGCACTTATTCCTCCTGAAAAAGTGGTAAAAGCTTTAAGTACAACTACGTGTGAAGATGATAAAGAAGGCATTAAGTTGTTCACAGATCTCCAACAGCAACGTCTGGTAAAAGCTATGTTTGGAGCTCATATGTTGGTTGTTCGTGACGAAAAAAGTTTAGGAATGGTGTCTAAAATATTCAGAAATGGCGGAGACCAATTTGGGAAGCTTCGTGCACCTGATCCAAACAGAGACCCCAGTTGGGTAAAAACTCCTCAAGAGAAGGGAATACTTAAAATAAAATTTTAAAGTTAAATGGTGATTAATATGACTAATAAGGAATTTATGGAGGCACTAAATGACTTAAAAGAAGCAAACGAGTATTTACAAAGTCTTCGCGAGGAGTTTAAAAATCAACCAGATTTGCTAAACTTCTATGAACCTTCTGCTAAAGAAATAGTTAAACAATTCCATGCTCGCCTCTCCTTATTGCTTTCAACCGACCTAGATATGAATTTACTATACAACAGAAATGAAGCTAACCACGATAACAGCGTTGATATTTGGGTTCACCTCGAAGGAGCTGAGTTTCACCAAGGTAAAGGGCCCATTGGTATAGTAGGAACTTATCTACAAAGACTTAACAATGCAAGTAAACATGCCATCAATTTAGTCGCTCAAACTAAACAAGGGTATGCCGTCATTAAAAGCAAGTTAGCTAGTCTTGCTTGCTTCGATTTAGCTGCAACTGCTCAGGGAAGTTTAAAGCTTGGCTTGAAATTACATGATGTTGACGAGAAATTTCATGAGCATGAGGATTTTCAACAATTGTATTTTTCTTGGGAAGAAACTCCCTCTCAAAAACATCAAGAGGAATCAAGAGACGAAATTGACTTTAACGAACTGGCTTTAGAAGGATTCGATTTGCTAGCGAAGACGGTTGCATCTGCTCAAGATAATAAATTATTTAACGAACTTAGAGAAAAATATTCAGATAAGAGTATGTTAAAGCTTCTGCATTATGCCAAAGAATTAGTTCCGAGCTCACGATCGACTATCGAATATATTTCTTTTGAAAGTAACAAATTATCTTTTCCTACAAACCATATTAAATTAGACAAGCAAGTTAGAAAGTTATTAACTCACAGAGCCAGGAGCTTTAGGAATAATACAACATTTGTTGAAGGAAATGGATGGCTTCGTGCTATTGACACAGATCATCATACAGTAGTTATCAGACCTTTTAATTACAGTACTGGGGAGCTCACGCAAATCGAATGCCGTTTTCCGTATGATGAATTCCAATCAGAACAAGTAGCCTCTTTTCTTGATAAATTTGTAAATATAAGTGGTTTTTTAATCTTTAATCAAAACAATTCCCCAGTTAGATTAGAAGTAGACAGTATTTCTATTCAAGAAAAAGCGGATGTTGAATAAGTTTTTGTTTGTTAAATAATGTAGCCCTTTATATGGGCTCTTCTTTTTAACCATAAAACAGAACAAATATTCCTATTATCCACAGTTTACCCATACCATTCACATAGAGGAGGTAATTTTTATGAAAGGATATTTTCGCAAACGCGGCTCTAAATGGTCATTCTCCATTGATGTAGGCCGCGACCCGGAAACAGGCAAACGAAAGCAGAAAACAGTCAGTGGGTTTAAAACAAAAAAGGAGGCTGAGAAAGCATGCGCTGAGCTAATCTCACAAATAGAAAATAATGAATACATCAAAGAGTCCACCGATGACTATGAGAGTTATTTATTAGAGTACATGGAAAATGTAGCAAAACATTCCATTCGTCCATCTACTTACGAACTTCAACTTTTCATATGTAAAAAGCATATCATTCCCGAGATTGGAAATTTGAAATTGAAAGATATAAAGCCAAGGCATCTTCAAGCTTTATATTCAAGGAAAATGTATACTGGGCTTGCAGCAAGTTACATTCGCAATATGCATGCTATTATAAGTAAATCTTTACGAAAGGCAGCTGAGTGGGGCGCAATAAAAGAAAACATCGCTTCGTTAGTGACTCCACCAAGAATCGAAAAAAGACAGGTAAGAACATGGGATTTAGAAGAAACCAATAAGTTTTTACAAGAGATTAAAAAAAGAAAAACCGGAAACAGCAAGCTATACATTGCTTATATACTAGCTATTTATTGCGGCATGCGTAAAGGAGAAATCCTGGGTTTACGTTGGAAAGATTGCGACCTCGAAAAGGGGATTATTCGTATTCAGCAAACATTAGTAAAAACAAAGGGTAAGTTATATTTCCAAGAGCCAAAAACAAAAGGATCGATCCGTACAATCAAAGTACCTGATTTAGCCATACAAACACTTAAAGCTCATAAACTAAAGCAGAAAGAAATCAAACTTGCTACCAGTTCTGCTTATGAGGATCATGATTTAGTAGTTGCAAATTGGACGGGCTCAATGATTGACCCTGCTGACATCAATGCTGATTTCAAAATTGCCTGCAAGTTTGCTGACGTACCTCAAATTAGATTTCATGATTTACGTCATACACACGCAACCCTTTTATTACAACTTGGAGAAAATCCGAAAGTAGTGAGTGAACGATTAGGTCATGCTGATGTAAGCATTACTCTTAACACCTACTCTCATGTACTCCCTACTATGCAAGAAAATTTAGCCCAAAACTTTAATACAGCTATGCAAAATATCAAAAAAAATTCGCTTTAGTATACTAAAGGTGGTCAAAATGTGGTCAAAACGAGTTTTTCACAGATCAAAAAGAGCTGAAACCCCTTATATATTAAGGGATTCCAGCTACTTGTTTTCAGTGTCTGATTATACTTCCATGATAATCGGAAGAATCATTGGACGACGACGTGTCTGTTCATACAGGAAACGTCCGAGCGCATCGCGCACGTTCGTCTTAAGCGACGACCATTCGTTCACGTTTTCTTCCATGCAACGGTTCAGTGTCTGGCCTACAATGCGATTCGCTTCTTCAAGTAATGCTTCCGACTCGCGAACATACACAAAACCGCGCGAGATAATATCGGGTCCTGACAGAATTGTTCCGTTTTGTTTGCTCAATGTAACTACAACAACTAAAATACCATCCTGTGACAATAGCTTTCTGTCGCGTAGTACGATGTTACCTACATCGCCTACACCAAGTCCGTCGATAAGCACGATTCCTGAATGCACCTTCGGACCATAACGGGCTTTGCCCCCGCTAAGCTCAACCGTATCTCCGTTGTCTATCAAGAAAATATTCTCCGGCTGAACGCCGCATTGTTCAGCAAGCAGGGCGTGTTGACGAAGCATTCTAAATTCCCCGTGGATAGGAATAAAGTACTTCGGTTTCATTAGGTTCAGCATGAGTTTCAGCTCTTCCGCGCTACCGTGTCCGGATACGTGGATATTATTACCGTATATTACATCCGCGCCGATACGGAACAGTTGGTCGACCGTGCGCGCTACATACTTCTCATTACCTGGGATCGGTGTAGCTGCGATAAGTACCGTGTCTCCAGGCAGAATGTCGGCTTTACGATGTGCAGAGCGTGCCATACGCGTCAGCGCTGACATCGGCTCCCCCTGACTGCCAGTGGATAGAATAACTACACGCTCGGCAGGGAGTTTATTGATTTCTTCCGGTTCCACCAACATACCTTCCGGAACATTCAGATACCCAAGGTCCATCGCGATATTAACCACATTCACCATTGAGCGGCCAATAACCGTCACTTTACGGTCATACAGCGCAGCCGCGTCGATTACCTGCTGAATCCGATGGATATTGGAAGCAAACGTAGCAACCACAATGCGTCCTTTACATCTGTGGAATTGCTCTTTAATCGCTTCACCAACCTCGCGTTCCGATCCGGTAAAGCCAGGACGTTCCGCATTGGTGCTGTCTGAGAGCAAGGCCAGGACACCGCGCTCACCGATTTTCGCCATTTTTGCCATGTCGGACATCTGATTATTGACAGGCGTCTGGTCGAATTTAAAGTCTCCGGTGTGCACAATATAGCCTTCTGGTGTATCAAGGCACACGCCAACAGAATCCGGAATGCTGTGATTTGTCTTGAAGAACGATGCGGTAAAGCATCCAAGCTCGACTTCAGATTTGTTGTCGATCAGATTGAGCTTGGCTTCTCCAAGAAGACCTGCTTCCTTCAGCTTGACCTCGATTAGCCCGATCGTCAGCTTCGTCGCATATACCGGAACATTCAGGTGGCGCAGCACGTACGAGAGCGCTCCGATATGGTCTTCATGACCATGCGTAATGAGGATACCGCGGATTTTGTCCTTGTTCTCCTGCAAGTACGTAATGTCCGGAATGACAATATCGATGCCAAGCATTTCTTCCTCGGGGAATTTTAAGCCTGCATCGATTACCACGATGTCATCCGCATACTGGACTACATACATGTTTTTGCCAATCTCGCCCACGCCGCCCAAAGCGAAGATTGACAAGGCTTTCTGGTTAAGTTTCGACAAATTGATTCCTCCTAAATATTCAGTTGTAGTTACATTTGATCAAACAAATATTTATTTTATAAAAACCGAACCAGTCACTTGTTAATATTATACATGATGCTTCAAGTTAAAAACAAGTGCTATCAATAGTTACTATGCCCATGAACAACATTTATTATGTAACGATATAGGTACATCGCCTTTCAATGTCCACTGGAAAAAGAAAATAGAGCAGGAAAGTACCTCCCTGCTCTATTCTTACCCAAAATAATTAACTGAATAAACCTTTTACATATTCATGCTCCTGTTCGGTAAGCGAAACCAACGGGAGCCGTACGCCGCCTGTATCTATTCCTTTTAGTGCAAGCGCAGCTTTTACCGGTGTCGGGTTGGCCGTGATGAACAGCCCTTCGAATATCGGCAACAACTTACGATGCCATGCACTTGCTTTCGCAATGTCACCGCCAACAAACGACTGAATCATTTCCGTCATCTCCCGACCGATAACATGGCTTGCTACGCTAATCACGCCTTTACCACCCACTGACATGCATGGTAGCGTCATACCATCATCGCCGGTATACAAAACAAAATCGTCTGGCGTCTGTTCGATAATACGAGACATCTGGCCGGTATCACTGTTCGCTTCTTTAATTGCGATAATGTTGGCCACATCATTTGCTAGACGAATCGTCGTCTCCGGCTGCATATTAATGACAGAACGACCCGGAATGTTATACAGCATTACCGGTAGTCTGGTGCTTCCAGCAATCGTTCGAAAATGCTGATACAGTCCTTCCTGAGATGGCTTATTATAGTACGGTACAACTAACATGATGGCATCTACGCCGATTTCCACCGCTTTTTGTGTTAGCTCGATGGATGCGGCAGTGTTATTGCTGCCAGTACCTGCAATGACCGGTATGCGTCCATCCACGATTTCTACAATATGGCGGAACAACTCTACCTTCTCCTGGCCCGTCAGCGTCGGCGATTCCCCTGTCGTACCTGCGACAACCAGTGCGGTAGACCCGGTAGCAATCAGATGCTCGGTAAGCGCTTCGGTTTTCCGTTTATCTATACGCAACTGCGCATCGAACGGAGTCACCATTGCAGTTACCAATCGTCCAAAATCCATCACGGTCATCCTCCTCAGAATTGCACCTTATCAAGATCAAACGTTTTATGCAGAGCGCGAACCGCACGAACCATATCCACTTCCTTCACCAGCACCCATATGGTCGTATGCGAGTCAGCTGATTGAAGGATTTGGATGTCTTCTTTTGTCAATGCTTCAACGATACGTGCCATAACGCCAGGAACTCCGGCCATGCCCGCACCGATAATAGATACTTTGGCGCAGTGACGTGTCAGGAGTGGTTCATATCCCATAGTATGAAGGATATCCACTGCTTTCTCTACTACTTCATCATGTACCGTATATGCGACACCCAGCGGATTCACATTGATAAAGTCAACACTAATCTCATTCTCGGCCATCGCTTTGAACACCTGCATCTGCAGATCATATTCTCCCTCTTTGGCCATAACTTTAATCTGTGTCACGTTGGACACATGGGCAATGCCAGTAATCAAACGGTCATTCACTTCGCCTGCCACTCGATTTGCTTCTGCTACACTCGTTACCAGCGTACCGCCATCATCTGAGAATGTGGAGCGTACACGAATCGGTGTGTTCGTCTGCATCGCGATTTCTACCGCACGTGGATGAAGAACCTTTGCGCCTTGATACGCCATATTGCAAATCTCGGTGTACGTAATCGTAGATAAGGAACGTGCCTCTTCAACAATGCGCGGGTCCGCCGTCATAATACCATTCACATCGGTAAAAATATCAACCATTTCAGCTTGTAACGCAACACCTAGCGCGGTGGCCGACGTATCACTGCCACCACGTCCCAGGGTCGTTGTATCCCACTCTGTCGTCCGTCCCTGGAAGCCGGTAACGATCACGACTTTCCCCTGCTCCAGCTCACGTACGATACGCTGCGGGTTAATGGTTGCGATTTGAGCATTTGTATAATCATCGTTTGTCAAAATACCGGCCTGGCCGCCCGTCAATACAGCTGTGGTAAAGCCTTTTGCGTTCAACATACTTGCCATTGTGGCAGCGGAGATAACCTCCCCACATGACATAAGCATATCTCTCTCCCGTTTGCCGAGCGCATCCCCGTTCTCTTTAATTAAATCAAGCAAGGTATCAGTTGCATACGGATCACCTTTACGCCCCATCGCGGATACAACAACACACACGCTGTATCCTTGCTCTAGGGCTTTGACGATGTGGTGAGCCGCACGCTCTCTTTTTTCGGCGGTCGTCAAAGACGAACCGCCGAATTTTTGCACAAGTATTCTCATGCTGCTCTCATAGCTCCTTAACTTAAGACTCTGTAATTAGATTGCGTTTAACAAGTTCTTCGGCGATTTGTACGGCGTTCCATGCCGCACCCTTTAACAGGTTATCGGATACGATCCACATGTGCAAGCCCCTCGGGTTGTCAAGATCACGACGTAGGCGTCCGACAAAAGTCTCAAGTTTGTCGGATGCTTCTGTTGCAAGCGGATATTCCTGTTCTTCCGGATTGTCCTGAACTACGATGCCTGGTGCATTTTCAAGCAGCGTACGCACTTCCGCAAGATCGTAGTCATTCTTGAACTCTACATATACCGACTCCGAGTGACCTTTAACAACCGGAATGCGCACGCAGGTTGCGGCTACGGCAATGGTCTCATCGGAGAAAATTTTCTTTGTTTCGCGTACCATCTTCATTTCTTCATTTGTAAAGCCATTTTCTAAAAAGACGTCAATTTGCGGAATAGCATTGAATGCGATTTGGTGCTTCTTCGGAAGCGAACCGACTGGCAGCACTTCCTTTTTCACTTCATTGCCACGAATGATTGCTTCTGTTTGGTCTTTTAGTTCCTGAATTGCTTTGGCACCTGCACCGGATACCGCCTGGTACGTAGAGACGATAATGCGCTCAATACCATATTTTTCGCGCAGTGGCTGAAGCGCCGCCACCATCTGAATGGTGGAGCAGTTTGGATTGGCAATGATACCATTGTGCTCAGCCATTGCTTCCGGGTTTACCTCTGGTACAACGAGTGGTACATTCGGCTCCATACGATATGCGCTTGTGTTATCGACGCAAATCACACCACGTTTTGCCGCTTCAGGTGCAAGCGCTTTGCTTACGCTTCCTCCCGCGCTGAACAAAGCGATTTGTACACCATCAAACGCCTCAGGAGTCGCCTCTTCAATTACGATGTCCTGCCCTTTGAATGGTACCGTCTTTCCCGCCGAACGGGCGGAAGCCAGTACCTTCAGCGATGCAAGTGGGAATTGCCTTACTTCTAGCATCTTCAATATTTGTTCCCCTACTGCGCCGGTAGCGCCGACTACTGCTACGTGATATCCCTTGTTATTCTCCATGTTTCCCACTCCTTTTCGCTCACCAAATATGTGATTCGGTGCGACTATATTTTTTATTATGAAAATAGCAAAAATTGCTATTGCATATAGCGAAATTTCTCTACCAGCATCGGCTGAAGCTGTTTACCTTCTAACGCCGCTTCGCACGTCTCCTTAATGAGTTCCATCCGCGCAACAAGAGAGTTGGGTTTCTTATCGGGAGCGTCCTGACCGTAAGGAACCATATAAATATTCTTAGTCGCCATTACTTTTGCCACGTTCGCTGCATTAAGCCCCAGTCCGTCGTTAGTCGAGATGGCGAGCACTACTGGATGCAGATTCCGCAAAGTAGCTTTGGTTGCCATCATCACCGCACTATCGGTGACTGCGTTAGCCAGCTTGCTCAGCGATGTGCCTGTGCATGGCGCAATAACCATCACATCAAACCGCTTGCTGGGACCAAGCGGCTCGGCGTCTACAATCGTAGCGATGATGTCATTCCCGGTAATGGTCCGCAGTTGTGCCTGCCAATCGTTTGAATTTCCGAAACGAGTATCCGTTGTCGCGACCGTATGACTAATAACCGGCACTACTTCGGCACCTGCATCGACCAGCTTCTGAATCTCTGGCATTACTTCCGCGAATGTACAGTGAGAACCGGTTAATCCGAAGCCGATTGTCTTACCCTTGAGATCCATTTCGATTCCTCCTGTTTCCCGTTTGTTCGAAAACGAGTCGCGACAGTGTATTCGCAATAATCTGTCCCGCAGTTTTCGGTGCAACGATTCCGGGTAACCCAGGAGCAAGGATCGCTTTAATTCCCCTCTTCTCCGCGTACCGGAAGTCGGCACCACCCGGCTTAGAGGCGAGATCAATAATTAGGGCATGATGTTGCATATTTGCAATAACTTTAGCTGTTATAATGACATGCGGAATCGTATTGAAGATTAAGTCAGCGTCGTCGACTTGTTGGCTTAACTCATCGATATGGAACGGGGTCAGTCCCATCTCAAAAATGCGGGCCAAATCCGACGACTTGCGGGCGCCTACGCGCACATGCGCACCTAACGCATGCAGGGCGCGCGCCATGGATACACCAACCCGGCCCAATCCCAAAACCAGGCTGTTCGAATTATGGATCGTAAAATCAGTATTCTGGATAGCCATCATCAGTGCGCCTTCCACCGTAGGAATCGAGTTATAGATGGCGACATCGTCACGGTCCATTAACTCCACAAGACCGAGATTCTGCTTGGCAGCAACGCTCATTAAAAAATTACGGGCAATCCCGGTATAAATACAGCAGTGAGCAGGCAGCGCAGCAAGAATTTCTTCCGTTAATTGCAGAGGTTTGGAGCAAAAAATACTCTCGACGTATCCCTTATCATCCGAACCTACAATCGGCAGAATCAAGGCGTCCACATCGCGCAAGACATCAGCGGAAAGCGGTCGCTTCACCGCACCGGTGAAGTTGCTCTCCCAATTATCAAAGCCGATGAGGGTTACCGCGGCATCCAATTCAATGAATTTCTTGATGACTTCAAGCTGGCGGGCATCCCCACCAATGAAGGCAGCATGAATTCCTGTTAGCATAAGATAACCCCTTTCAAACCATTTTACTGCAAACCTTCGTTAAGATAAAGCCTAAACAACCGCTGCAGCTATGGTTTCCCGGAATTCGTTGCATTTCTACCCTCATCGTATTCCATGTATGCCTTTATGGTGACAGCCGCCTGCCTGTTCATTTTCTATTAATCCTTTGCTATTCTTTCCTTCATTTCGACAATAATCATCTCGCTGCCGACTTTGCGAATCGCTTTCCACGGAATGATAACTTCTTCTTTCTTGCGTCCCAGGTTGAGCAGGCTGCCTGTGGGAAGGATGATGGATTCAATCTTACCTGTCGATGGATCAATGATCATATCGGATTGTCCAACAACACCCATTCGCTCACCGTTATCTAGGTCAATAATTTCTTTGCCCCCTAATTCACTGTATCGCATCAAATCGCCTCCTTGTATGGAATAGATATTAAGCTTGGTATACTAGATATATACGTTTGCTTTTTCATTTTCATAAGTAGAACAGGGACAGATATTCAGCAATATTTATGTTCAGTACATCATACATAGGAGAGATGGAGAATGCGCACACTGTGCATTTCAGATATTCACGGGCAATATGATGCGTTTTGCCGTCTGCTCGACACTATACAATACAGTCCGATTTCCGATCAGCTCATATTGTTAGGAGATTTCATCGACGGAGGGCCCCATGGTAGGCAGGTAGTGGATAAGGTAATAGAATTGTCACGCGAAGGCTCCATCGCTGCTATCCGCGGAAATCACGAAGAAGCGTTTCTTGCTTGGCTACATGGAGAACTTCCGGAATATACGAAAGACTACAAGGCGTTACCGACGCTGAAAGATTACATCGGGGAGACGATAGAGAACAGCGGAGAAAAAAAGCTGCGCAAACAAATTCAGGACGCTTATGCTCATCACGTAGAATGGATGAAGAAGTTGCCTTACTATTACGAAACTCCAACACATATTTTCGTGCATGCCGGAATTGACCCGGCACGTCCTCACTGGAAGGATACGCCATGCCGAAAGCTGGTCTCTATCCGTAAGAAGTTTTTTCTTCATCCAACTGGACTTTCTCAAACCGTTATCTTCGGTCACACACCAGGCTTCAAGCTGCACGGTCGTGACGATATCTGGTTTAGCAAAGACAAAATCGGCATTGACGGCGGAGCCGGCCACAACCGTCAGCTTAACTGTCTCTCTATTACAGATGATGGATACGAAACCTATAGCGTATCCATCCATTAAAAATGAGGGAAGCAAATTGCTTCCCTCATTTCACAAACGTTACACTCCAGTATGTCCAAATCCCCCACTGCCACGCTCTGTCTCATCAAGCGAGTCCACCTGCGTTACCTGTACACGTGGTACCCACTGAAATACGAGCTGGGCGATTCTGTCTCCTCGCTCCACAGTGAACGTCTCCGAACCATGGTTGATTAGGATAACGCCTACTTCACCCCTGTAATCTGCATCAATTGTGCCGGGGGCATTTAACGTTGTAATACCCTTTTTGTATGCCAGACCACTACGGGGACGAACCTGGGCTTCCAGGTTGGCCGGCATTGCCATAGCGAAGCCGGTCGGAATTAATGCCCTTTCTCCCGGCTGTAGTGAAACTGGCGCGGAAACAGCGGCACATAAGTCAAAACCACTAGCTAGCTCCGTCATTTTCTGGGGCATGCCAATGTCTTCATTTCCCGGTAAAACAGTGATTTTTACGTTAGCGTCGTACAAGAATATCGCTCCTCATATACTCTGGAATTGCCTCAAGTGGACTAACAAGCGCCGTTGCCACCGGCTTGCTGAAAATTTCTCCTGCTACGTTTCTCACACTCTCGACGGTAACCGACTCCACACGCTGAATAATCTCATCGAGTTCCAGATGACGTGCAAGTAAAAGTTCATTCTTACCAAGGCGGCTCATACGGCTACTCGTGCTCTCCAGGCTTAGCATCAAGCTACCTTTAAGCTGTTCCTTTCCTTTCTTTAGCTCATCATCGCTGATGCCTTTTTCGCGCAACTCTGCCACCGTATTCATCATGACACGGTATACCTCTTCTAGTTGCTTGGTGGCCGTACCAGTATACAGCGTAAACGTGCCTGTATTTTTAAATGCGGAATGATACGAATATACGGAGTACGCAAGACCACGCTCTTCACGTACTTCCTGGAACAAGCGCGAACTCATGCTGCCACCAAGTATATTGTTCATCAGGATAAGTGAATAAATATTCGGATGACCTACATCGTAACCTGGAAATGATAGGCAAAGATGCGCCTGCTCCGTCTCCTTTTTCTTCCAAACTGTTCCCGCCGTAAATTCCGGTTTGGCGTCCGGGGTGAGCTCCCGCGTCGTGCGCTTATACCCGGAAAAGTGACGGGTAATCTCTTCAAGCAGCGTATCGGATACATTGCCCGCCACGGTAATTACCGTCTGCTCTGGCGTATAGCGCGATTCGATGTAATCCTGTACATTATCTCGGGTAATTTTGTTTAATACGTCTTCCGTTCCAAGAATGCTGTAGCCAAGCGGATGTGTTTCATAGCACGCCTTAGCCACTAAATCATGTACAAGGTCATCCGGCGTATCATCATACATGCGAATCTCTTCAATAACAACGTTCTTCTCTTTTTGCAATTCTTGTTCATCAAATACAGAATTGAAATACATGTCGGACAGAATACTAAGCGCATTCGGAGCATGTTCATCGAGCACGCGTGCATAGTAGCATGTATATTCTTTTGAAGTGAACGCATTTACGTGTCCACCGATTTGATCGAATGCTTCGGCGATTTGCTTAGCGGAGCGAGTCGCTGTACCCTTGAACAACATATGCTCGATGAAATGGGAAATTCCGTTCAGTTCCGTATTTTCATATTTTGAGCCTGTGCCGATCCAAATGCCCAGCGCAACGGAGCGGACAGTCGGGATTTTCTCAATAATGACGCGCACGCCATTTTCCAGCGTGTATTTTTCTATCACTACGGCTTTCCTCCTCTATGGCGACAAGTATGTCACATATTTCTTTACTATAGCAAACTTAAGATATTCGCTCAATAGGAGGGCACGCGGCGGGTGGAGAGGGTATCGCTGACCGTACCGAGCGCAAGTTTCTTTTCTTTCGCATACCGGATGAGCTGAGGCAGCGCCTCTGCGGTCGATTTTGTCGGATGCATCAGCACAAGCACGCCGTTATTGATTTTCGGGGCGACAGTACGAAACCATTGCTCCGATGTCGGATTACGCCAATCGACCGTATCAGCCGTCCATAATATTGTCTTTAATTTGTAGCGTGCAACCATATCAACGACCCGCTGGTCAAAATCACCAGATGGTGGAGCGAACACATGCCCATCAAGGTAAGATAAATGGTTACCCCCAAACCGAAAAAAATAATGAAGAATTTTAGATGTCAAGCTCAACGCTTTTTTTAGAACAACAAAATTTATATTTTTTCCCACTATTACAAGGGCAGAGGTCATAAGGATTAACCGGTGTTATTCGTTCTTTGATCGCCTTTTTAAGATCGGAAATATCCTCTGTTAGCTCTAATCCTATAATGTAGGTAAAGTCGTACTGATCACAAATTTCTGTGACTTTCTCTGCCTGCTCTTTGGTTCGTACCTTCACAATAATCGGACGTTGTTTAGAACCTAATGGATACATAATGGGTCACTCCATTTATATAAGGTTAATGTCAAGATTGGTGCCTTGATAAATGCCTGTTAAGTTAGGAACATTATATCGTACAACGTCCTAAAAATGGGCTATTCTTTCTGTAAAACACTATAGAAAGGATGGCTTTTTATGAAACAAGTGCCCTTTTCAGTACAAGAAGAAATGGAACTCATTGCTCAGGAGCTACGACGTCACTTTTCTCCTTCCCAGCTTGAACAACTCGCCAGACAAACGGGTTTTGTCCAACGAAAAAGCAAATATACTGCACAAGACTTAGTTTCTTTATGTGTCTTTTTAAATGAAGATGTATCGATCACACCTCTCACACGATTATGCGGCCAACTGGATGCATCGCATCATCTTTCGATGAGCGCGGAAGGATTAAACCAACGGTTTAATTCGTCAGCCGTATCCTTTCTTCAAGCTCTTTTCTCAACGCTCCTTCAAGAAAAAATCATGGCTTCATCCTCTCTTCCTTGCGAACTTAATTCATATTTTAATCGTATCCGTATTCTTGATTCCACCGTTTTTCAACTTCCAGACCCATACGCTAATCGGTATCAAGGATCTGGAGGAAGCGCACATACAGCTGGCATGAAAATTCAACTTGAATATGAGCTAAAAACCGGGGAATTTTTACAGGTAGATGTAGGGCCGGGTAAAAATAGTGACGGGTTATATGGCACAAAACGAGCTAAAACTGTGGAAGAAAACGATCTTTGTATTCGGGATTTAGGATACTTTTGTTTAAATGACTTCCAAGAAATTGAGGATCGAGGAGCTTTTTACGTTTCTCGATTAAAATTGAATGTCCGTGTGTATGAAAAAAATGAAGCCATTGAGCGATTTAAAGATGGAAAAATAAAAAAAGCATCTCTTTATAAAGAAATCGATATGGAAGCAATGATGAATTGGCTTCAGCCAGGGGAAATTGTAGAAATCCCCGAAGCCTACCTGGGACGCGATAAAAAATTTCCGACACGACTCCTCGTTTATAAACTAACAGAAGAACAAACGCGAAAGCGACTTATGATTCGCGCCAAAAATGAAAAAAAGAAAGGCATTACTTATAAAGAGCGAACCAAACGCCTGGATGCCATTAATATTTACATAACGAATATTCCGGAGAAATATGTAAAAAAAGAGTACATTTATGATCTTTATGCGCTACGTTGGCAAATCGAAATTCTCTTTAAGACATGGAAATCTATTTTCCATATTGATCGATGTAAGCCAATCAAAACAGAGCGGTTTGAATGTCATGTATACGGCCAATTGATTGCCATTTTACTCAGTTCTTCTCTCATGTTTCAAATGCGGAAACTTCTTCTAATAAAGAAAAAGAAAGAAACGAGTGAATTCAAAGCGATCTGTATGGTAAAAGAATATTTTCTATCGCTACATGATGCTTTGCGAAAACAACCACAGGATGTCGGACAAGTTCTTCATCGACTTTTTCAAATGATCGAAAAGAATGGGCGCAAGTCCCATCGGTATGAGAAGAAAACGGTGTTTGACATCCTGGGTGTAGTATATGAACATACACAAAGACTTCAGACTATTGCATAGACAAAAAATGCAAATGTCTAGAAGGCTTATTTGAGTATGCCTAAAATTTCGATTGGCTACTTGAAGTTCATGAAAAACAGCCTGATTTTATTTTGGACGCCACTTTATTTTCGTTAACTTGATGGGCATGTGG
>SNQW01000219.1_pt1 | contig 31615 bp, 22 predicted proteins | sample 2580511 | NCBI WGS metagenome assembly SNQW01 (sample SAMN10953775, study PRJNA522744) | food fermentation metagenome | isolation source: 8-hour incubation of native-enriched microbial consortia from nixtamalized... | place: Mexico | collected 2017-09-24 | reverse complement strand
AACCTAATTTCTTCTCCTATGGCCTATGCCCGTCTAAATTATCTCGAACCTATCTGCTTCTCCACCAAATTTTCTTCTCCCGAGCTTGTCTGTTTCTCTGATGCATGATCAACTCTCAGCTACCTGATCAAACGGGATAATCGTGCAAAATCCTCCGGACAGGTAGTGTTGATCTGCCGCCCCTTCCCCCACTTCCCTATCCTCAAGCATTCAACGCAGGGGCCAAGCTGATGTTTGCTCTACGAAAGTTGAGTTATGAATCTATATCTATTAACAATCATTTTACAAAAATTCAGAAAAAAAGCGTTCTCCGATAACAATTCCCCGCTAAACTTCTATGAAAATACGATAGATGAAGTTAGGGAGGAATCGGTTTGAAGAAAAGAGGTTCAAAAGCGGTTTCAACACTTTTGGCTGCGGCGTTACTCGTCAGCTTGGCAGGTCCGGGCGAATGGGCGGCCGCAGCGGAAAGCTCTGCCGCGGAAAACTCTCAGGTGACGCAGTCGGCCCACGGCTCGGAGGGAGCAGGAGGGGATGGGGCTGGTGCTGGTGCAAACGCCCCCCAAGCGGAGGATAGCGCCGCCGAAACAAACGCCGTCCATCCTGAAGCTGCCGCCGCCGGTGCGGATGCGGCCGGAACCGGCGGCAGCGCCGACCAGGCCCTGCTCGCCGCGGATAACGGGCTCGGTATTGCCGCGCAAAATTTGCCGCAAGCCGTTGTCGGCTCGCCATATTCGGCGACGATCGCCGTTTACGGCGGTGAGCCGCCTTATGGCTTTGCGGCGGAAGGGCTCCCGAACGGCCTCGTTTTGGATGCTCAAAACGGGAAGATAACGGGAACCCCTGCTGCCGGCACGGAAGGCACCCATGAAATTAAAGTAACCTTGACGGACAGCGCGGCCGAACCTAGCCGGGCAGAAGCTGTTCTGCAGTTGACGGTTGCCGCCGGCCAGAAGCAGGCCCCCCTGGAGGACACGCTGCAGATCCGTAAAATCGCTTCTTATTCCGTGGGTGCTGCAAACGAGGACGGCGGTGTCGCCGAAATCGTCAAATACAACAAGGACAATGGAAAGTTTTATCTGGTAAACGGGTCGTCCGAACCGCCGAGCATCGATATCGTTCCGCTGGCGGAAGGCGGCGCGCTGACAAGGGAGAAAACGGTCGATGTCAAAAGCCTCGTTGAGAAGAACGGTTTTACATTCGGCGATTTGACGAGCCTTGACATTAACACGGCCACGAAAAAGATCGCCGCCGCCGTGCAGGAAGCCGATGCGGCCAAAAGCGGCAAAATCCTCGTGCTCGATTATGACGGGAATTTGCTGGATGAATACGAAGCCGGCGTTCAGCCCGACATGGTCAAGTATACCTCGGACGGCCGGTACATTTTGACGGCGGACGAGGGCGAGCCGCGCGAAGCCGGGATCGACCCCGAAGGCAGCGTTACGATCGTCGATACGGCGCAGGGGCAAATCCGCCGCGTGAAGTTCGACGATCCGTCCGTGATCGATGACCTGGTGCATATCCGGGGCAAGGCCGACGCCGATGGCTTGATTGCCGGCAGCGGCGCCAAGGAAGACGCCGTCTTCGACCTGGAGCCCGAATATATCGCGCTCTCCGGCGACGAGACTACGGCATACGTATCCTTACAGGAGAACAACGCGATCGCCGCGATCGATATCGGCAAAGCGGAGGTTCTTTACGTTCGCGGGCTTGGGTTTAAGGATTTGAGCGACCCGAACAACGCATTGGACCTGATTGAAGACCAAATCATCAATCTGGAAAACGTGCCGTTCAAAGGGATGTACATGCCGGACGGCATCGATGCCTACACGGTAGGCGGAAAAACATATTTGTTCACGGCCAACGAAGGCGACGCAACTGAATGGCCGGGGCGCACCAACGCAACTAAAATCAAAAAGTTGAAAGGGCTGGATCCGGACTCGCAAGCGGGACGCTTTTTACAGGAAAACGGTTCGCGGTACGGCGACGTGGAAACGGCCAGTGATATGGGCCCGGACGGGATTTATTTATATGGAGCCCGCTCGTTTTCGGTGTGGGATGCCGACACCATGCAGCAGGTATACGATAGCGGGAACGATTTTGAACGGGTGACGGCCGCACGTCTGCCGGACTATTTTAACTCCAACCACAGCAAAGCGAATTTCGATAAACGGAGTCCGAAAAAAGGCCCCGAGCCCGAATACGTCACCGTCGGTCAAGTCGGCAGCAAAGCATTTGCTTTCACCGGGCTTGAGCGTATCGGCGGAGTGATGGTTTACGACGTGACCGATCCGGAAAATCCGGTCTTCGCCAACTACACGAATCCGCGCGATTTTAACGCGGGGCTGAACACGGATACCGGGCCGGAAGGGCTGGAGTTTGTGCCGGCTGCGGAAAGCCCGACAGGGCTGCCATTGCTGTTGGTCGCCAACGAAGTAAGCGGCACGGTAGCGGCTTTGGAGCTGCAGGTGACGAAGGTGAGCCTGGATAAAACCTCGCTGACACTCACCGCAGGCGGCACGGCGGAAAAATTGACGGCAACGGTGACGCCGGCCGGCGGTTCGGCAGGCAGCGGGGGAAAGGTCGTTTGGTCGACTTCCGATTCATCCGTCGCTGCCGTTGACGCGGACGGAACCGTTACGCCGGCGGCAGCCGGGCAGGCGGTAATTACCGCGTTAAGCGAAGACGGCTACGGCGTGGCAGAAGCTCAGGTGACGGTACGGCCCGCGCAGGTTGGCGGGGACACCTGGAAGCTGACGGTGATGCATACGAACGACACGCATGCGCATTTGGACGATGTGGCCAGACGCGCCACGCTGGTGAAGCAAATCCGCGCCGAGGGCGGAGACAGCTTGCTGCTGGACGCCGGGGACGTTTTTTCCGGGGATTTGTATTTCACCAAATGGCAGGGCCTAAGTGATCTTGAATTTATGAATTACATGGGATATGACGCCATGACTTTCGGCAACCATGAGTTCGATAAAGGTACGGGGGTGCTGGCCGATTTCATCAAAAAAGCCCGGTTTCCGCTGGTCAGCTCCAATATCGATTTCAGTAAGGACAGCAACATCGCGCCGCTCCTGAAATCGCCGGTCAACATCGACGTCAGCGCGCCGAAAACGACGGAGCACGCGGGCGTTTATCCCTATGTCGTTCTTGAAGTAGGGGGCCACAAGGTCGGGGTGTTCGGCCTGACGACGGAAGATACGGCCTATACGTCCAGCCCGGGCAAGGACGTGACGTTCAACGAAGCGGTTCAAGCCGCTGAAGCGACCGTCGCCGCGATGGAGCGGGACGGGCTGAACATCATCATCGGCCTCTCGCATCTCGGGTACGCACGGGATCAAAAGCTGGCCGCCGAAGTTGAAGGCATCGATTTGATCGTTGGCGGTCATACGCATACGAAGCTGGACGCGCCGGAAATTTTCACCGACAGCGTCCATCAAACGCCGACCGTCATCGTTCAGGCGAACGAATGGGGCAAGTACCTCGGCCGGGTGGACCTGGTGTTCGATGAGCAAGGCCAGGTTTTGACGGGTCCCGGACAAACATCGGGCAGCCTGGTTCCGGTGAACGGCCAGGTTGCCGAAGACGCCGCAGCGAAGGGGATGCTTGATCCTCTCAAAGCGGAGCTCGAAGAATTGAAGAAGCAGGTGATCGGAACGGCGGCGGTCGTTCTCGACGGTGAACGCGCCAATGTGCGTTCTAAGGAGACGAACCTGGGCAATCTGATCGCCGACGGCATGCTGGCCAAAGCGCAGCAGCTCAAAGGGGCGCAAATCGCCATTATGAACGGCGGCGGAATACGCGCCTCCATCGACCAAGGCGAGATCACGATGGGCGAACTGCGGACGGTGATGCCGTTCGGTAATACGCTATACGTGCTGGACGTCACCGGGCAGCAGTTGAAGGATGGATTGGAAAACGGGATCAGTGGAGCCAAGTTGACCGACCTTCCGGGCAATTCCCGCAAATCGCCGGCATGAAGTTTAAGTGGGATCCCGCCCAGCCGGCAGGAAGCCGTGTTTTTGACGTACAAATCAAGCAAGGCGACGCTTATGTTCCGTTAAATCTGTCTTCCACTTACCGGCTTGCGACCAACAGCTTCGTGGCGAACGGCGGGGACGGCTACAGCTCCTTCGCCGCAGCGATCGCCGCCGGGGCTTATCACGAGGATCTCGGGTATCCCGATTACGAGATTTTTATCGAGAATATCGAGCGGTTGGGTGGTACGGTCTCGCCGGTCGTGGAAGGCCGGATCGTCGAGCGGGCGAAGCCAAGCGGCGGCAGCGGCGGTAACGGCGGCGGCAGCGGTGGTAATGGCGGTGGAAGTGGTGGTAGTGGCGGCAGCGGCGGGAAGGGGCCGTCAGGATCCGGAGGGGGGCCTACCCCGGGAACTTCCACCCCGTCCGGGGAATCCGCCTCCGGAAATGCGGCGTATGAGCTTGTGGGCGATATGCTGCAGGTTGAAGTTGTCCGTGGCGCCGACGGCCAGACGGTGAATCAGGTCTCCGTCAAGCCTGAGGTGTTGAAGAACGCACTAGCGGCAGCCGCCTCAAGCAGTCGGGGGGAACTGGTGGTGAAGCTGACGGACCTCGAGGGGGGAACCGTGATTTCCCTGCCTGCGGATACGCTCCTTTCGGTTAATAAAGACGGGGCTGTAAACGGGAATGTAACGCTGGCCATTCGTACCGCGCTGGCAAGCTATAGAATCCCGCTTCAGGCGATCATTTCGGGTAGTTCCGGTTTCATCGGTTCCGGCGTGTCAAGTTCATCCGGGGCGGGTGCAGCCATACGAATTTCCATTTTATCGGCCAAAACGTCCGAACAGGCGGAGATCGCCAAGGCCGCCGCGAATCAGGGAGTAACCCTTACGGGCTCTGCGACAATCGGATTCAAAGTACTGCTTCTTACTGCGGACGGTCAGGAGCGGGAAATCACGGATTTCGGGAACACGTACCTCAGCCGAACGATCCCGCTGCCGGCCGGAGTCGATAGTGGTTCGGTAGCAGCGGTCATGTACAACGAAGCGGCCGGAAAACTGGTTTTCGTTCCCGCGGTCAAGGTTATGGCGGACGGCAAACCTGCTTTAGAGCTAAAGCGTCCGGGCAATAGCTTGTACACGCTGGTCAGCGGCAGAAAACGGCAGTTTACCGACGTAAACGGGCATTGGGCGGAGCAAGCCATCGGCAAGCTGGCCTCCAAGCTGCTTGTGGAAGGCGTGAGCGAAACCCGCTTCGAGCCCGGACGGGAAATGACGAGAGCGGAATTTACGGCGCTGTTGGTTCGCGGGCTGGGGTTGACTCCGGCGCAAGAGGCGAACGTATTCAGCGATGTAAGGGCGGGGAATAGTCTCGCCGCTGAAATCGCCGCCGCGGTCGAATTCGGTCTCGTTACTCCGGATGCAACCGGCGCGTTTAAGCCAAATGAACGCATTACCCGGGCGGAGATGGCCGTAATGGTTGCGAAAGCGATGCGGCTGGTTAAGAACGGAAATGAGGGTACAGATGGCGGGGGTTCTGCCGGAACAAGCGCCGATACCGCTTTGCTGGCCCGTTTCACGGACCGCCCGGCGATCCCGGATTGGGCCGCGGCGGACGTGGCCCGGCTGGTTGAGCAAGGGATCATGCAGGGCGATAATCGCGGCGCTTTTGCCCCCAACGGACATACCACCCGCGCGCAGGCGGCCCTCCTGCTGATGCGGATGCTGCAGGCGCTGCAGTTTATCGATTAATATATTAGAGCAAATAATATATAAAGAGCAAAATGTAAAAGGGATACGGCAGTTCGTCTGCCGCGTCCCTTTTTGTCGCCTTGGGTGTGTCTTAAGTGCGCTTTAAGTTCGCTTTAAGTGCGCTTTAAGTTCGCTTTAAGTGCGCATTAAGTGCGCTTTAAGTGCGCCTTAAGTGCGCTTTAGGTGCCTGTTATGTGCTTTTTTAATGATCCCGCTCCTCCCGTGATTGGAAAAATCCAATAGAATGGAATTCGACTGGCAAGTACAGCAACTAGATTGGAAAATTCCAATAGATTTAGCTTGGCATGGCGCGAGACGGGTGGTTTGAGCGGATTCTATTGGATATTTCCAATGAGGGTTCCATATTTCGTTTGATTTCCGGTCAATCTATTGGATTTATCCAATCACATTCACAGGAAGACACGTTCTAAAGCCAGACTTCATCCGTATAGAAGCGCATTACCCAAACATGAAAACAGCTACGAGGTAGGACCGGGGCCTAACGCCTAGAAATGAGCCCAATGGCCGAACGCTGGCCCCTGCTCACGCACATGCCCTCACCGCTCAACTGCTGGCCCACGCTCGAACACACACCGGCGCTAAATGCTAATCCTGATCGAATCGGGCCGACGCTCGAATACGTGCCCGCTGCCTTACAAGTGAGGCGGACAAGTGGGAGGCAAGCTCCCACTTGCTCGCCTCCGGCTATTTCACAAAATGGGACACCACAAACACCGCCGGGGAGTTCCAGTAGATCGTCACTTCATTGCCGGCGTAGCTAAGTGCGTCGTCGATGAAGCAGGCGGCCGGCGGTTTGCCCTGCAGATGCTCCTGCATGCAGTCGTCGTTCAGCCCGCGGTTGGGGCCGCCGGCCACTAAGCCGGGCACCGGCTCCTCCACGCCGTCGCCGACGGAAGGGCGGTGGTGCGGATGCCGGACCGCCCGGTCGCCGAAGCCGGTGACGTAGCTGTAGTCCAGCACGTTGCGGCCGAGCAAATAGTGCACATGCTCCAGCGCCAGTGCCTGATAGCGGATTTCGCCGCTAACCCTTGCGGCGATCAGCAGCAGCATCGCCCGGTTCAGGAGCACCATGTTGCTGCCCCAAATATAGTCCTCAGGCCGCAGCGAGGTCAGATAGCCGTCCTCGGCGCAGCGCCGGGCCAGTCTTTCCGCCTCTTCAAGCAAACCTGCCTCCAGCGCGGCGCGGAGCGCGGCGTCAGCCATCGCTTTTTCCCCGAACAAGTAGGCGATCGTCCCGTAGCCGCCCATATCGGCCCAGCCCAGCTCGTATTTCGGAAAAGATTCCGCCGCCAGCTTCCGGAACGCCTCGTGATAGGCCGCTTTCCCCGTCGTCCGGAACAATTCGCCGGCGGCCCAGTACCGCTCGTCGAGGTCGACCGGGTCCCCGTATTCGCCCGTGGCGATGTCGGGCGGATTTTTGAAGCCGGGGTTTTCCGGCGACGCGGGATGCCGCTTAAGCCACTCCCACGCCCGTTCCGCCGCAGCCAGGCAGCGGTCCGCGAACGCCTCGTCGAACGGCCGGTACACCCGCGCCGCCAGCGCCATGACCCCGGCGAAGCAGCCGGTCGCCGCGGCGGAGACGGGCATAAAATACAGCTCCGCCCGGTCGTCCTCGGGCATTACGTCCAGCGCCGGAAATTGCTTTGTCGTGAGCTTGTGAAACGCTCCGCCCGTGCGCTCGTCCTGCATTTTCAGCAGCCACTCGAGCTCGTAGCGGCATTCGTGCAGGACATCCGGCGTCACGCCGTCCGTCTCCGGCAGCGGAACCGGCTTTTGGAACGCCTGCGGCGCCAATTCGTAAGCCAGCAGCAGATCGGCGGCCGCCTTGGCTCCCGGTCCGGTGTATTTGCCGTAATCACCGGCATCATGCCAGCCGCCGGAGCTGTCCCGCCTCCGGTCCGGCTCGCCGTAAACGATGCCCTCCGCCGTATGGCAGGCGGCGTGCGTCCACGGGCCGGCATACGGCTCCTCCAGTCCCGTGCCGCAGCGGAAGTAATAAAAAGCTTTGAGCAGACCGTGATGGAGTTCTGTATACGGGTTGCTGCTAATCTTAAACGAAGCGGATTTTTCCCCATTCAGTCTGACAAAGTAGCTGCCTTCCTCCGAACAAGCGGTAAAATCGCCCCGGCTGACGGTGATTCCCGATGCTTCATCATCCAGCGGCGGTTTGGTTTCCCCTCGGTAAACGGCTTCCCCGTCCGATTCCCGGACGACCTCAAACACTCCACCCTGGCCTGCATGGATGAAGGTCTTGCGGGCGTCCGGCGGATAGCCGAGCTGGTTCACTGTAATACCTCGCGGCGCCATGCCGCGCCCAGCAGGTTCATTCATCAACATCCCCTCCTTAGAAAGGTAGTTCAAAAAGTTATCTTTTGATCACGAAGCAGATCACGAAGCAATCACGAAGCAGAACACGAAGCAATCACGAAGCAGAACACGAAGCAGAACACGAAGCAGATCATGCAGCGGAAGCGGCGTTGAAATCGTAATCGCTTTCATGCATCCATCTTCATATTTGCATGCCGCGTGAATCTTGGCAAGGCGCAAAAAAGCGGCAATCATGAATATTTTGCAAAATTTGGAATGAAACTAACCGGGATAACGTTTGCGGGAGGTGCCGGGGATGAGCAATGACACACCGATATTAAAAAAGCTGGCCCATAACGAACGACAGCTTCGCCAGTCGTTTGACCGCTGCTCCGACATCGTGTTCCGTCCGGTTTCCGTACATGGTGCAGAAGTCATCTTATTAATCTATACGGAAGGAATGACCGATACCCAACTGCTGGATCAGATCCTGCTCCGCCTTTGGCTGAGCGAGGGGGAAGTGGAGCGGCTCCCCAAGCCGGAACAATTCGGCAGGTTTGTTGAGGACACGCTGGCGGCGGCTGCCCAGGTCAAAAAGGCTTCCCAATACGCTTCCCTGATCGAAGGGGTATTGGAGGGGCAGACGGCGATTTTGTTCGAAGGGCAAAGCTATGCGCTGCTTGCCGATTTAACCAAAATGGAGCAGCGGGGCATCGAGGAGCCCCCTTCCGAAAAGGTGGTGCGCGGACCGCGGGACGCTTTTACGGAAACGATCAGCGTGAACACGTCCCTGCTGCGCCGAAGAATCCACAGTCCCAGCCTTAAGATGGAGTCGATGTCGATCGGCCAACTGACGGGGACCGAAGTGAAGCTGGTTTACATGGAGAACGTTGCCAAGCCGTCGCTGGTCGAAGAGGTCCGGAAACGTCTGGGCAAAATCCGCATCGATGCGTTAAACGGCTCCGGGATTTTGGAGGAATTGATCGAAGAGCAGCCCTACTCCCCGTTTCCGGAAATTCAAAATACGGAACGTCCCGATGTGGCCGCAGGGTCGCTGCTGGAGGGCAAAGTCGTTATATTGATGGAAAACAGCCCGTTCGCCCTGATTTGTCCGATGACCTATTGGTCCGGTTTGCAGTCGCCCGAAGATTATCACGAACGTTTTATCTACACCACCTTTGTCCGCTGGGTCCGTTATATTTTTGTCCATACTTCCTTGCTGCTGCCTTCCCTTTACGTCGCGCTGACGACGTTTCATCCGCAAGTGCTGCCGACATCCCTGCTGGTCAGCGTGGCGTCGGCCCGGGAGGGCGTTCCGTTTCCGGCGGTGTTCGAAGCGCTCTTGATGGAGTTCCTTTTCGAAGGGCTCAGGGAAGCGGGGATCCGTCTTCCGAACCAAATCGGATCGGCGGTAAGTATTGCCGGAACCCTGGTTATCGGTCAAGCGGCCGTGGAAGCCGGAATCATCTCGGCGCCGATGGTCATTATCGTGGCTACCACGGGGATCGCTTCCTTTGCCTTTCCCCGTTACAATCTGGGAACCGCCTATCGGATGCTGCGCTTCCCGTTGTTGATCGTTTCCGGCATGTTCGGTTTTTACGGGATCGTGTTGTTTATTACCGCCTTGACGATTCATTTGGTATGTCTTAAGTCCTTTGGCGTCCCGTACATGACCCCGCTTGGTCCCAGCACGGTTTCCCGGGAAAGCGCCGACGATGTGCTGGTGCGGGGACCGACCTGGAAAATGCCCAAAACGCAGCGGCATTCCCTGACGAGAGCGAGCGCGGACCCTATGCCGGGCGCAAGCGATGCGGGCAAGAAAAACAAGGAGTGAGACCATCATGCGTTTGAAGCTGGGGACGGCTTTTTTGGCTTGTGTGCTGCTGACGACCGGCTGCTGGGACCGGCAGGAAATGAATGACCGGGCGATCATTTTGGGCTGGGGGATGGACCTGAACGGGGACGGCCGGTACGTTGCCACAGCCAACATCGTCGTTCCCGGGAGTACAAAGACGGGAGGGACCGAGGGCGGGAAAAACCAATATCTCATCGAGACCGCCTATGGCACGAGCGACGGCGATGCCGGTCAAAATATGCAAAAAAAGCTGCCCCGCGTCATCTTCGCCAGCCACCGCAGGAACGTGTTTATCGGCGAGGCGCTGGCCAGGAACGGGATCGCGGATGTGCTTGACGAGTATGCCCGCAATCCGCTGGTCAGGCTGCGGACGAATATTTTTGTCGTCAAGGGAGGGACGGCGCAGGAAGCCATGAGCCTGGGCAGCCGGCTGGAAAAAAATCCGACGGTCAGCGTGCAAAAAATCCAGGAAGTGATGGGCGCTCCGGTGAGCCGTTCTTTGCTCGATTTTTTCATCATGGCGAATGGGGCGTCGGGAGGCAGCGTGATACCGATCGTGGAGATCGTCTCTCCCGCGCAAACGGCAAAGAAAGGCGAAGATACGGACAACGCGGCAGGTTCGGAGTTGGCGCTGACAGGCTCGGCGGTATTCGACCGCAACCTCAAATTGAAAGGTTATTTGGGGTATGACAATTTTTGGGTTCGGTTATGGATCACGCAAAAACTTGACCATCGCGTGTTTACGATCCGTATGGGGAAGGAGCGCGAGACGGTAACGATTCCTGCGATGAGGTTCAAAAGCCGGATTGTGCCGAAGATCAACGGTGAAGAAGTCAGCTTTACAGTTTGGCTTAGCGGGGAAGGCGAAATCAACGAAAACAACGCAAACCTGGATCTGTCCAAGCCGGACAACGTCAAAAAAGTAGAGGACGAACTGAACCGCCGGTTGACGGAAAAGGTGGAGCAGACGGTGGCCCTGGTGCAGAAGCAATATAGGGCGGATATTTTCGAACTGGGAGAGACGCTGCATCGCAAGCACCCCTATGTTTGGAAAAGGATGAAAAAGGATTGGGACAGGCGGTTCGTAAACGCGGACATTGAATTTCGGGTTCACATGAAAATATCTGGCACGGGGCTTACGGGAAAATCCCTGGTTCCCGGCGTGGAGGACAAGGATAACGGTGCGAATCAGCAATAGACAGCTCTTTTGGCTTGTATGGACGTTTGAAATGGGGATCAATCTGTTGATTTCTTTGAACTTCTCCATTACCGACGCAAAGCAGGATGTCTGGATTTCCTTGATCATCGCCTGGTTGGCCGCCATGCTGATCGCGTATCTGGCGTTTAAAGTCAGCCGGTTATATCCCGGCCAAACTTTGCTTGAGTTCAGCATTTCGATCTTGGGCAAATGGCCGGGCAAGCTCGTTGGACTCCTGTACTTGCTTCAATGGTATTGGGTGATGGGGATCATTTTGCGCGAACAGTTTAGCTTTATCCGGCTAAGTATGCTGCAGAAAACGCCGGACCTGGTCATAGCGGTCAGTTTTTTGGCGATCGCCGTTTACGCGGTCCGCAAAGGCGGAATAGTCGGCCTTGGCCGTTTCAGCGAGCTTTGGGGTCCTGTGCTGCTGTTTGTTCTGCTTCTAACCTTCGCCCTGTCGATGCGCAATTTGAACCTGGGCGCCTTGCTTCCGGTTTATGCCGATACGGAGGCGCTTGCCATTCTAAAGGGCAGTCTGACGCCGATGTCCCTGCTCGGCGAAATCGCGTTCATCACGATGCTGGTTGCTTTCCTGGAAAAACCGGATCGGTCCGCCCTGCGCAACGTATGGCTGGGGGTAACGGTAGCTTCGCTGATCCTGGCGATCGGCGCGGTATGGGTGATTATGACCTTTGGTCCGGCATTATCGTCCAAAATCCAGTTTCCGTTTTTCGAAATGGTCAAGCTGGTTTATTTAATGGAATTCATTCAGAATATGGATATTTTTTTGGTGGCGATCTGGTTGATCAGCGTGTTTATCAAGCTGACCGTTTATTTGTTTATCGCCAGCTACGGAACGGCCCAATGGATCGGCAGACCGGCCGGCTGGAAAAACTGCATATGGTTCGTGGCCGCGGTTACGCTGGCCGTATGTATGGCGGTCGTTCGCTTGAACCCCTCATCCAGGATGCTGCTGACCGAGGTATGGATCAATTATGTGCTGCCGCTGCATTTTTTTGCGATCCCCTTACTGCTGCTTCTTGTAGGTACGTTCAGAAAGAATAGAAAAAAAGGTGAATCATGACCCAAACCCTCGACTCTTCTATATTAGTATGTTATCATGAGAATCTGATAACGTATTAACGAACTAAAGCGTTCGGCGGAGTTGCTAAATTATTGGGGGAGAGTCACTATGAAACTGAAAAATATCGCTTTAATAGGTTTGGTCCTGACGGTTATGCTGACGGCGCTGGCCGGCTGCTCCGGTTCCGGTTCCGGAAAGGGAGGCAATACGCTGATCATCGGGATTGACGATAAATTCGCGCCGATGGGCTTCCGCGACGAAAAGAACGAAATCGTCGGCTTCGATATCGATTACGCCAAAGCGGCTGCGGAGAAGATGGGCATGGAGGCCACCTTCCAGCCGATCGATTGGTCGTCCAAGGAGTCTGAGCTAAACAGCGGCCGGATCGATCTGATCTGGAACGGCTACACCATCACCGAGGAACGGAAGGGAAAAGTGCTGTTCACGAAGCCTTATCTGAAAAACAGCCAGGTGATCGTCACGCTGGCGGATTCGCCGATTTCTTCGATCAAGGACCTGGCCGGCAAAGTCGTCGGGCTCCAATCGCTGTCTTCCGCGGCGGACGCGTTGAACGCCGATCCGATCAAGTCCGAGATCAAGACGGTTACGGAATTTCCGGACAACGTGCTGGCGCTCAGCGACTTGAAGACAAAGCGGCTCGACGCGGTCGTCATCGATGAAGTCGTGGCGAGATATTACATGTCCAAAGAAGAAGGCGCCTTTAAAATTCTCGGCGAGTCGCTCGCTCCGGAGGAATACGGAATCGGCGTGAAAAAGGGCAACGAAGAGCTGCTGAACAAGCTGCAGAAAGCTTTGGACGAACTGAACCAGGACGGGACGGCCGCCCGGATTTCGGAAAAATGGTTCGGCGAAGACAAGGTGCTGAAGTAAGGAGCCTGGAGCGAAGAACACGGGGAAACCCGGAAGCTGGAAACGCGCAGGGGCGAGGACAAAACCGGATTGAACGCGATCCGGTTTTTCTGGTTCTTTCGGCGAGTAAGCCGGGCTTAGCATGTAGCCGACCGCCGTCATGCAGCGCAACACCGCGCGCTGGGAGCTGCGCGCCGGACCGCGCTTCCGTTGATTCCGTCAATAAAGGGGATGCGAGATGAGTTTGAGTTATTTTTTCGATATTTTGGGGCCGATGCTGGAAGGTATGCGGATGACGCTGCTGCTGTTTGCGCTGGCGATCGTAACGTCGATTCCGCTTGGCTTCGCGTTTACGTTTATGGCGAGAAGCCGGGTGAAGCCGGTCGCCTGGTTCGCGAACGCCTACATCTATGTGATGCGCGGAACGCCGCTGCTATTGCAGATGCTGTTTATCTGCTTTGGGCTGCCCGTCATTCCGGGCATCGGCGAATATTTGGTGATGGACCGCTTCGCGGCGGCCTGTTTGGCGTTCACTTTGAATTACGCGGCGTATTTTGCCGAGATTTTCCGCGGGGGGTTGCTGGCGATCGACAAAGGCCAATACGAAGCGGCCAAAGTGCTTGGCTTAAACCGCTGGCAAACGACGTCCCGGATCATATTGCCGCAAATGGTGCGGATCGCCCTGCCGGCCGTTTCGAACGAGTCGATTACGCTGGTGAAGGATACGGCCCTGCTGTACGCCGTGGCGGTTCCGGAACTGCTGCATTTTGCCCAAACGGCGGTGAACCGGGATTTTACGATTATGCCGTTCGTGCTCGCCGGGATCATTTATTTGCTGCTGACATTGGTGCTGACGCTGCTGTTTAAAGCGCTGGAACGGAAGTTCAAATTCGAATAAAGGGTTGAATAAACGGGTATGAAAATCGTGGAAGTAACGAAATTGCAAAAATCGTTCGGTTCGCTGCCGGTGCTGAAGAACGTTTCCTTTACCGTGGATACGAGCGAGGTGGTGGCCGTCATCGGGCCGTCCGGCTCCGGCAAAAGCACGATGCTGCGCAGCCTGGCCCACTTGGAGGAGGCGGACGGCGGGAGCATTCGGATCGGGGACGACTATTTGGTCGAGGACGGCCGGTATGCCGGGAACGCGCAAATCAAAAAGATTACGGCGCGCATGGGCATGGTATTCCAGCATTTCAACCTGTTCCCGCATCTGACGGTGCGCGGCAACCTGGAGCTGGCGCCGAAGCTGGTAAAGCGGGTGCCGGCCGTGGACATCCGCCGCAGGGCGTCCGAATTGCTGGACAAGGTCGGCTTGCTGGATAAGGCGGACGCTTACCCGGCGAATTTGTCCGGCGGCCAGAAGCAGCGGGTGGCGATCGCCCGGGCGCTGATGATGAACCCGGAGCTTTTGCTGTTTGACGAGCCGACCTCGGCGCTCGATCCGGAGCTGACCGGCGAGGTGCTGCAGGTGATGAAGCAACTGGCCGAAGAGCGGATGACGATGATTGTGGTGACGCATGAAATGGGGTTTGCCCGGGAGGTGGCGGACCGCGTGATGTTTATGGCCGACGGGGAGTTCATCGAATCGGGGGCGCCGGAGCAGCTGTTCGGCCAGCCGCGGCATGAACGGACGCGAGCATTTTTGCAGCGGGTGTTGTAGAATCATAAATGTTCGCGTGTTTGCGAAATGCTGCAAGAGGATAGAGGTGCTCGTCATGACAAAAGAGTATGCGCCAGCCACCGTAGTTTCTACGGCGGCCAACTATATTATGGACCGCGAAGAACGGTTCACGCATACGTACCGGACTTATTTTAAACTAAGGGAAAACGGCCCGCTTCAGCTCCGGTTTTGGCACAGCAATGCCGTGGACTCCACCTGGGATACCGGAACGGTGGCCAAGGGCAGCCAGCTTGGCGGAGCGTGGCGGATCGAGGCCGCCTATGTGGCCGACGGCGGCAAGGAGCCGGACGGCGCGGTGGCGCCGGGCTCGCAGGTCCCGGTCACGTTTGACGGGGAAAGCGGGAAGGCGGTGGAACCGGGAGAGACGTTTTGGAGCGGTCCCGTACATATCGAGCTGCCGGAAGGACATTATTTGGCGTTCACCTGGACGATTACGGCGCCGGCGGCGGGCAAAACGTTCCCGTACAACGTCGAACAGATGCTGGTGTCGGCCTACGATGCCCCCGGCCGTCATGCGGACGAGGAATCGGCGGAGCCGTTTGCGCTGTCCGAGAAATTGCTGGTGGCGCCCGCTTTTATCGGTTATGCCAAGCCGGTGGACCGGCAGTTGACGTTTTTCGGCGACTCCATCACCCAAGGGGTCAGAACGGCGCTGGACGGCTACGAATATTGGGTGGCGCGGATCGCCGAAGGATTGGGGACACGGTACGGGGTATGGAATCTCGGCTCCGGGTGGGCGAGAGCGTACGACGCCGCGGCGGATGGCGCCTGGCTGGGTAAGGTGAAGCACGGGCAGGGGGAGCATCCCGGTTCGCAGGTGATCCTGGCGCTGGGCGTCAACGACATCGACATCGGCGCCCGGACGGCCGAACAGCTGCTTGGCGACCTGGAAACGATCATATCCCTGTTGAAAAAAAACGATCCCGCCACGGAAATCATTCTGTTCACCGTACCGCCGTTTAATTTCAGCGGAGCGCGCGAGCAGGTGTGGCGGAGCGTCAACACCGCGATCCGGGCCGCCTCTATCCCGGGGGTGGACCGGGTGTTCGATATGGCGGCGCTGCTGTCCCGGCCGGCTCCGGAGGAACATCGGCTCAGACCGGAATTTATGAGCCCCGGCGACGATCCGCACCCCAACGGGTTTGCCGGCAAAGTGGTGGCGGAGGCTTTTTTGAAGTGGTACGTGGGATAAACAAATAGAAACCGTCCGGTTATCGGACGGTTTCTATTTAACATATCAGAAAGTATAAACTTCGTAGGGAAGGTTTCTGATATCGCAAGAAAAACTAACTCTAAAAGAGGTCAGTATTCTTTCGAAGATCAACACACGCTGCCCGGACGCTTTGCATGATTATCCCCTTTGATCAGAAAGCAGAGAAATGGGCAAGAGTTGGCCCCACTCCGAGCCCCTGGCCCCCCTGAACGAGAGGGATAATGGTGCAAAGGTAGCATGAGGGGCACCAAGGTACGAACCCTATAAGGGGTTGCCCGGATCGTACAGGAATTTCCCGGGATTTGAGCCAGAAGGCTGATGAAAAAGTGGAAAGGCACTCGCAGTAGCACAGGAGAGGGAATGGGTATGGGGTGGAACCCCATACCCATCCTCCAAAAGCACACAAGGTAGAAGTTAGCGCCAGCGGAGGACGCCGTCAGGCATTTTTCTTAACATATCAGAGTGTCCCTATTGCTGCTTTTCAACTTTTTACTTCCCCCGGTATTCCCGGGGCGACTGACCCACCTGCTTCTTGAACACCTTGCTGAAATATTTCACGTCGTGGAATCCGACCATTTCGGCGATATCCTGCAGCTTCAGATGCGGGTTCAGCATAAGCAGCTTGGCCTTGTCGATCCGGTATTTGCCCAGGTAATCCGAGAAATTGATGCCATAGTCCTGCTTGAATTTCCGGGACACGTATTCACGGCTTACGTAAAAACGGCTGGCGATGTCCTGCAGCGACAAATCGGACTGGTAGTTCTGCTCGATATATTTGACGATGTCGGCGAACGTGCTTTTGTCGCGCGCCTGCTGCCGGGAGATGACGTCCGCCAGCCCGGTCATGACCTGCTCCGCCCAGTCGCTCCAGGCATAATGCGAGAAAGTGTAGCTGTCAGCCGAGGGGGGAGCATGCCCGGCATCGTCCCGCTCCAGCTCCGTCAACACACTATCAGTTTTATCGCCAAGCGTTTCCCGAATCAGTCCCGAGCGAAACGACAAAATATCGGCCGTCCACGCGGCCAGCATTTCCGGCGTTACCGTTCCCAGCCGGCTGAGCTCGTCGATCCATTTGCGGCTTGCCGCGGCAATCTGGGCCGGGTCCGCGCTCCTGACCGCCAGCTTCCAGTCCTCCTGCACTTTGGCGAAGGTCAAGGAGGTGCTTCCGCCGGTCCCCGGCGCAGCGGCGGCGGAGCCAGCAAGGAGCGTATGGATATGCTTGTCCGGCTCCAGCAGGTTCCGGCGGCGGAGCGCCGCCAGCGCCTCGGCGTACTGCCGGGGGAGGCTTTGCGGTAGCTCCCCGGCGGCGGCGAGACCAAAATGCAGCCGCCGCTGCAGCGTCGCATACAGCCCGTCGTTGATTTGCGCGATCAGCTCCGGCGCCCGTTCCGGCTCCGCCCAGAGCAGCAGCACGATCTCCGTCTGCGCGCCCCAATGCTTGAAAGCGACCCCGCTATGGTCCGGCAGCAGAAATTCGTTGCAGACATTGATCAGCGCGAAATGGAGCAGATCGCTGTTGCCCGCGAAGCGCTGCAGCAGGGAGGCGTCGCCGGGGTCGACCTGGGCCAGCATGAGCCTGATCGCGGCGACTTCCCCGGGGATTACGCCTTCCTGGCGCAACCTGCGCAGCGACGATTCGGCCGCGCCGGGTTCGTCGATCAGCGAGGAGAGCAGCTTTTCGCCGTAAATCGGTTTGATTTCGTTGAGCCGAATGCTGCGGTGCTGCTGATCCAGCCGTTCCTGCTCCTCGCGCCGGATCTGCTCCACCGCTTTGGCCACGGCGGCGTTGATCGCCTCGGGTTCGATCGGCTTGAGAATATAGTCGATCCCGCCGTGGCGCACGGTGCTGCGCACAAAATCAAAATCGTCATGGCCGCTGACGACAATGAACTTGATGTTTCCGGCATGTTCGCGAACCCATGCCATCAGGTCGAGGCCGTGGCCCGAAGTCATCATCATGTCCATAATGACCAGCGAAGGAGCCGATCTTTGAATCATTTGGATCGCTTCGTTTCCCCCGTCAGCTTCTGCGATTTCCCGGATGCCGTGCGCTTCCCAGTCGACAAGCAGCCGAACGGCCTTCCTTACGCGCGCTTCATCGTCAACAATCAATGCTTTCATCGGTTCACACTCCACTCTCTGAACTAACTCAAGCTTTTCTATAGTTCCAATTAGTTCAACTTTTTACTGCGGCTGAGCCGGTATGATTAGCGTAATCCGCACCCCGGCCGGTTCCAGATTGGTTACGGTCAACGCGGCTTCATCGCCGTACACGAGCCGCAGCCGGGTCAATACGTTCATCAGGCCGATGGACGATGAACCCGGTTCCTTGCCCGGGTTGCCGGGACCGCTCTCCTGGGGAGCATCGGATAGCTCGCGCAGCTTCCGCTGCAATCGCGCCAGCTTGTCCTCCGGGATGCTCGCCCCGTTGTTGTCCACCGTGATTTGGACGAGCCCGTCCGGCGTCCGCGCGGCGGCGAGCCGCACCCATCCGTCCGTGCCCGCGCGGTCGATGCCGTGCTTGAAGTAGTTTTCCATAATCGGCTGCAAAATGAGTTTGGGCATCGCCACCTGCAGCAGCGGCTCGGCGACCTCGCACCGGTAAGCAAAGCGGTTCTCGAACCGTTCCTTCTGCAGCTCCACATATGCCTTGACGTGTTCAAGCTCGTCCTTTAGCGTCACGATGCGGTCGCCCGAATGCATGCTGTAATGCATCATTTTGGCCAGGGACGAGATCAGGGTGTAGATTTGCGGCACCTTCAGCTCCAGCGCCAGTGTGCCGATAATCTGCAGCGTATTGTTGAGAAAATGCGGGTTGATTTGCGCCTGCAGCGCCCGCAGCTGGTTGTTTTTGCTGGACAATTCGAGCTTGTACTCCCGTAGAATCAAGTTGTTGATCGTGTCCATCATCGTGCGGAACCGTTCGGTCAGCAGCCCGACTTCATCATTTCCTGCCGGCAGGACGTCGACGTTCAGATTGCCGGTCTTCACCTGGCTCATATAGTTGGACAGCCGTTTGATCGGCGCGGTGACGCGGATCGAGATCAGGATGGTCGCCGTCAGAATGACGAGCAGCGCCAGGCCGAACAGCATCAAATTGATCGTGACCGCCTGGTTGGCCTCGCGGAGCAGGTAGGATTTCGGAATCTCCTTGATCAAGGTCCAATGGGCCCCGTAATGATCGATTCGCTGATAAATAAACATGGAGCCGTTCTCTTCAAAGCTGCCCTGCTCTCCGGGCGATCCGGCAAGCTTTGCCGTATACCAGCTGTCGTACAGCGCGCGGCCGATTCGCTCGGGCTGATCCGCGTAGACGATCCGGCCGGCATCGTCTGTAATATACAGTTTTTCCTCGTTGCGGTCGTAAAGCTGCTCTACGATGTCCTGCAGCGCGGTCAACTTCACGTCGATGGACAGATAGCCGAGCGGGGTGTCGGACGGAATCTGTTCGATGCGCCGGTGCAGGGAAAATACCTGCTCGTAGGTTGCTTGCTGAAAAGGGAGGGTCATGCCGTACAGATGGCTCATATGCGTGCCTTCGACGAACAGTACTTCCCCCTGCGGAGGAACCGATCCCTTGTAGGGCGCCGCTCCCTGCCACCGTTTGGGGATATTTTGCGTAATCAGCGTCGCTTTGCTGTCTTTAACGCCAAACAGGTACACCTGAAAAATATCGGGCATGGACTTGTAAATATAATTAAGCGAAGCGTAAATGTCGATGTTGGCGGACATGTCGTCGTAACCGGCATTCAACAACCGGTAGAACTCGGAATCGGAATAGACCGTGAGCGAAATTCGGTTGATTTCCCCCAGCAGGCTGTCGATATTGCGGTACCCTTGATACAGCAAATTCGTATTTTCCTCGACCGCCCGGGTTTTCAGGGATTCCGTCGTCAGCGAATAGCTGATGAACATGACCGCGATGATGCAAAGGGCGATGGGAAGGATCATAAAGACTATCAATTTCGTCCGAATACTGGTCCATTTCATGTTGTGCACATCCGATCAATATTTTACACCTTAGTGATCACTTCCGTAGGTGTAATGGGCGTGAAATTAACTACATAATAACATTACAAGATATATTTCAACAAAGATAGACAAAAGAAAGGAGGGAGCGAGCGTTGCGGACAAAAAAATGGTCGCAATGGGGACAACAGACTTTTTTTGTCGGCCCGGCTTTCCTGTTTTTCACCGTAGTGATGATCATTCCGTTCGTGATGGGGATGTACTATTCCTTTACCGATTGGAACGGGGTGTCAGGGCAGGTCGCCTGGGTCGGATTCGATAATTTCGCGAAAATTTTCGCGAACGATCCCGATTTTTGGAAAGCGTTTTGGTTTACGGTGCGGTTTACCGTGCTTGGCGTCGTATTGGTGAACGGGGTGGGCTTTTTCCTCGCTTATTTCCTGACCAAGCCGCTAAGATCGCGGAATGTGCTCCGGACGGTATTTTTCATGCCTAACGTCATCGGGGGGCTGCTGCTTGGCTTTATTTGGCAGTTTATTTTCATTAAAGGGTTTGCGACGCTTGGAGACATGACGGGTTGGTCGTTCTTCGAACTGCCTTGGCTGGGCGACTCGACGACCGGCTTTTGGGCCATCGTGATGGTGTTTGTGTGGCAATATTCCGGCTACCTGATGGTCGTATACATCGCTTCGCTCAGCAACGTGTCCAAGGAGGTGCTGGAGGCGGCGGAAATCGACGGGGCCAACCGCTTTCAGGTGCTGCGCAGCATCATTGCGCCGCTGATCATGCCGGCGGTGACGGTGTGCCTGTTCCTGGCAATCTCCTGGTCGTTCAAAATGTTCGACCTCAACCTCTCGCTGACCAAGGGGGGGCCGTTCAAATCGACGGAATCGGTAGCCCTGAACATTTACAACGAGGCGTTCCTGAACAACCGGTACGGCCTTGGGACAGCCAAAGCGCTGCTGTTCTTCCTGATCGTGGCGGTGATCTCCCTGATTCAAGTGCGGATCACGAAGAGCAAGGAGGTTGAAGCCTGATGGGAGCCAAAAAGCGCGCGGGAAACATCGTCACGGAAATCGTTATGATTGTGGTGGGCCTGATTTTTCTCGCACCGTTTTATTTTTTGTTCGTGAACTCGGTCAAGCCGTTTGGCGAGATTTTGAAAAATGCGGCCAGCTGGCCGTCGCAGTTTCATTGGGAAAACTATAGCAAAGCGTGGGAGCTGGCCCGATTTTCCGAGGCCTTCCGGAACTCCGTGATCATCACCGTGATCAGCGTCATTCTGATCACGCTGTTCAGCGCCATGGCGGCTTACCGGATGGTGCGCGCGGATACGAAGTTTAACCGGCTGCTGCTGCTGCTGTTCGTGGCGGCGATGGTCGTTCCGTTTCAGACGATCATGATTCCGGTGCTGAAAGTGGTCAACACGCTAGGAGTGAACAACAGCATCCTGGGGTTGCTGCTGACGAACCTGGGGCTAAGCCTTCCGCTGGCGGTATTCCTGTTCCACGGTTTCGTCAAATCGGTGCCGCTTGAGATCGAGGAAGCGGCCACCGTCGACGGCTGCAATCCGTTCACCGTATTTTTCCGGATCGTCCTGCCGCTGCTGAAGCCGATGATGATGACGATCATCGTGCTGAACGCGCTGGCGATCTGGAACGACTATTTGCTGCCGTCCCTGATTTTGCAAAAGCCCGAGCTGCGGACCATTCCGCTGGCGACCTATTCGTTTTTCGGGCAATACACGAAACAATGGGACATGGCGCTTCCGGCGCTGGCCATCGGCATCCTGCCGATCGTGGCATTTTATCTGCTGCTGCAGCGCTACATCGTTGAGGGAATCGCGGCAGGCTCGGTAAAAGGTTGATGCCGGGCCTGGCGTTCCAGGTATATAATAAACTATGTTTATAGGGGGAAAATGAGAAATGAAGAAAAAACGCTCGCTGATCATTTTATCCGTATTGCTTGTCATGAGCATGCTGCTCGCGGCTTGCGGCGGCGGAAACAGCTCCAGCAAAGCCGGCAACGCACAAAATGGAAGCGCTGCAGCAGGCGGCGAAGTGAAAACGGTTAAAATTTTTCAGTTCAAAACGGAAATTGTGGAAGGCCTAAACGAACTGAAGGTCGAATTCGAAAAAGAACATCCGAACATCAAGCTGGACATCCAAACCGTCGGCGGCGGCGCGGATTACGCGGCGGCCCTGAAGACGAAGTTCGCATCCGGCGACGCCCCGGATATTTTCTCGAACGGCGGGTTTGCGGAGCTTGATATGTGGCAGGACAAAATCGAGGATCTGTCCGACCAGCCTTGGGTGAAGGACCTCGTGCCTTTGGCCGCGGAACCGATGACCAAGGACGGCAAAGTGTACGGCATGCCGATGAACCTGGAAGGGATCGGCTACGTGTACAACAAGGATTTGTTCGCCAAAGCCGGTATTACCGAAACGCCGAAAACGATCACCGAGCTGGAGGAAGCGGCCAAGAAGCTGCAGCAAATCGGCGTGACTCCGTTCGGCAACGCTTATCAAGAATGGTGGCTGCTCGGCAACCAGGGGATCAGCACCGCTTTCGCAAGACAGGACAATGTCGACGAATTCATCAAAGGCCTTAACGAAGGAACCGCAACGATCGTCGGCAACGAGCAGTTCAAAAACTGGAGCAATCTGCTGAACCTGACCGTGAAATACGGGCAAAAGAACCCGCTGACCACCGACGCCAACACGCATCTGGCCATGTTCGCCAGCGGCGAAGTCGCCATGATGCAGGAAGGCAACTGGGCGCAAACGCTGATCGACAACATCACGCCGAACATGAACATCGGCATGTTCCCGCTGCCGATCGACGACGATGCCGAGAAAAACGACAAGCTGACGGTCGGCATTCCCGCCAACCTGGTCGTAAACAAAGATTCCGCTTCCAAAGAAGAAGCGAAAATCTTCCTGAACTGGCTTGTGACCTCCGATTTGGGGAAAGAATACATCGTAAAAAAATGGAAATTCATCCCGGCCTTGACGACGATTCCGGCAACGTCCGAAGATATCGGGCAATTGGGCGCGGACGTGAAAAAATACGTGGATGAAAACAAAGTGTACGGTTTGCAATCGTCCAAGTTCCCGGACGGCGTAACCCAGGAATTCGCCAGCGCCATTCAGGAGCTGATCGCCGGCAAAGTGGATGTTGACGGCTGGATGGCCAACATGCAAGCGGCTTGGGACAAGCTGAAGAAATAAATACCGCCCTTAATGAAAATACGAACCGAAATTTTTAATCCGGAAAGAACAGTGGACGCGCACCGGCATTTGACTGTACATCTCGTGCCAAGCTGTTCTTTTCCATTCCGCATAACTCATGCTGTTGCGGACATGTTGGCCGATGCCGAGGCTGTCGGCGCCTCTTTTTTGCATGTCCTTAAGAATGCGGCCGCCTTCTTCTACGGCGTATTCGCTTAACAACTGTTCAACCTTTTTTCGCTCCGTGGTGCTGAGATCCAGATCGCCGATGTATTCATCCACCGCGCCAACGATTTTTAAATAAATATCCGCTCGATATTCTCCGTCCTTGGTTTTTGTGATTTTTATTTTACGGTTGCTTTTTACCGAGTGGAAGGCCATGCTCTCCAGATGGGGATTGTCCGTTCTCACGTTAAACTCGCCCCGCGAAGTATTTTGATACATCACCAAAAATAAATGCAGGTCATCCGAAGTAAGCTTCCCCACCATTTGATCATTCCGGAATAAAGCGAGGCCGCTAACGGTGATATCCTTCTCCAGCTCCCTGATCATAATGGCGACCGGGTCAATGCCGTCATCGTGATAATCCCGTACGAACTGATGGAGCCTCGTTTGCGGGGCGCCCTGTCTGGAGAATTCCTTTTGCAGCAGTTTGTTGATATAGTTGGCCGTTTTCGTATGCCGCGGCAATTCCTGGCTAATGACGCCGCCGGCATCTCCTTCCACCACGGCTACGGTGGTTCTAAGGGAAATGGTCGGGTCGCGGAAGAAGGTATCCATATGCTTCCAAATCCCCCGCCGGGCCAAGGCTTCGCCAAACATCAGCGTGCGGATCTGGCCGTTCACCATCATCCGGCTCGTTCTTAAGCTCAGCGTTTTTCTTGCGTCCTTGGGGCTTTTGGCGATCGTGCTCAGCAGTTCATCGGTCGTTTTCCCGTCCTTGGCGAATTGGGTGACCAGCGGAATACTGACCGTTACTTTGATATTTCCGTTAGGCATGGCATCGTAGGCGGCGGTTTCCACATAACCGATCTTTTCCAAAACCCGTTCGTCCTGGTTGCATCCGGTCAGCAGCAGGAAGGCGCACGCACACAAGCAGCCGATCCGTTTACGCATGCTTTTTTCCCCTCCTTTGAATGAGCAGCAGCAAAATCAACAGCAGCGGAAAACCGATGGAAAAAACGAGCTGGACTAAGGTTATATTCCGAACCCACCATTCCACCTCCATCAGCGTATCCGGTGTAAGACTAACCACGAGGGTAGCCGCCATGGTGAGAGCCAATAACAGCTTAGGCGGAATCCGGGGGAAAACTTGCTTAACCATGGCTTTACTCGCCCAATAGTACATCGCTCCCGTGTGTACTACCGAAAACAGGAACATGCTCAATAAAAAGTTGTGAATCCGCTCGATAAACGGAAATTTTAAATAGCCGAACATGTCCAGGATAGGAAACGCCGAAAAGTTCAGTTCGCGGACATTAAAAAAGCCGAAGACCATAACCGTGATGATCAGGTATATCGCCATGGAGAGGGTATTCGCGAAATGAACATATTTCAGCCATTTTGTCGTTTTTTCCGCATAGGGGAACAAAAACAGCGTCAGTTCGTAGCCGAGATACGTTTGGTATACAAACAAAAAACCTTCCGCCATGTCCTTGCCTCCCTGGAACAGAAACGGCGTTAATCGCACCCAATTAAAATCCGGGATGAAGAAAAAGGTTAGCGGCAATTGAATCAGAAGGATAACTGCAAAAAAAATGTTGGCTTTCGACATATTGTAAATCCCCTTGCCAATATACAAAAACACCAGAATGTCCACAAACATCTTCAGCACGATATCCGGAGTCGTCGGAAAAATCATCAGCTGATAGATCATCGCATACTGCTTGATCACAAGGCAGCCGAACATCGCAAAATTGCTTCCAATCAGCAAATAAAGCGGATATAAAATGATGCGCGGCAGTGAATTCCGGAGGATCTCGAATACGGATGTCCCGCGCCCCAGACGGTATACCGCCGAAATCAACATTGTGTTGAGGGCGACAAACAGGAATACGATCACGAGCGCTAGCCAACCGTTGGTCCCGAAGTGATGCGCGGTGATCCGCGGCAGCGTGAACAGGGCAATTCCGCTTTGGGTATTGAGCACCATTAACATAAGATGGAATCGATGCAGCTTTTCCTGTGCCAAGAAGGTCACCTATTTCTTCATTTTGTTGGCGTGCGCGTTAGGGGTGCGGGACTGCGTCGGACGCTTGCTCAACAACCAAAAGGGCCCGCGGATAAAAATGTCCTTCCAGTCGACAAGCTTGATCGGCGCGGCGGGAATGGTATACGGCGCCCCCAGGCTGGTCAGTTTGGAGGCGTGAATAATCATCAGAGCGATGCCGAACATAAAGCCGAAGTTGCCGTAAAGGCCGGCCAAAATAATCAGGCCAAAGCGAATGACCCGGATCGTCCCGCTCATCGTATAGCTGGGAACAACAAACGAGGCGATCGCCGACATCGCCACGGCGATAATCAGAATGTTGCTGGTAAACCCGGCTTCGACGGCGGCGGTGCCGATGACGATCCCGCCGACGATCCCGATGGTCTGCCCGATTTTGGAAGGCAGGCGGGCGCCCGCTTCCCGCAGCAGTTCAATCGTCGTTTCCATCAGCAGGGCTTCCAGAATCGGCGGAAACGGGACGCGGCTGCGCGATTCGGTTAAGGAAGCGATAAGGCTTTGCGGGATCATTTCATAATGATAGGTCGTCACCGCCACATACAGGGACGTCAAGGAAAGCGTAAGCAAAAAGGCGACATACCGGAGCAACCGCAGAAACGTTCCAACCGCCCAGCGGCCGTAGTAATCGTCTGGGGAGGTGAAGAATTCGAAAATCGAAGTCGGACCGATAACGACGGTTGGGCTTTGGTCCATGAAGGCGAGAACCCGGCCTTCATTCAGTTTGGATACAGCTACGTCAGGACGCTCCGAAGTCAAAAATAGCGGAAATATCGTGCTCGGAAAGTCTTCGATCGTCTGGAGGAGCATGTTGTTGTCGTATAGGCCGCTGTATTCAACGTTTTGAATTCGTTCCGCCATCCGGTTGACATAATCCATATTCGCCAATTCATCGATGTATAAAACGCACACCTTGGTTTTAAGAATTTCGCCCACTTCAAACTGTTTTACCTTCAGCCGATTGCTCTTGATCCGGCGGCGGATAATCGACAGGTTGGTGTCCAGCGATTCATTAAAAGCGTCGTGGGGTCCGACAATGACCGATTCGGTTTGCGATTGATCGACAGAGCGCGTTTCCGGTCCGTACACATGGACCAAATAAACCCCCTGCGGCACAAAAATGGCCGCATCCCCATCGCAAATGCCCTTCACGACCGATTTGGCATCCCCCGCTTCGCTGAATTGGGATTGCCGCAGCAATGTCCCAAGCTCCTCCTGCCGGATATTTTCCAATGGCCGTAAACAATCGCGTTCAAAGACGTGTTTGTCGATCAAATGGCTGAAATAGACCAATTCCGCCCCCAGGAGCGGAAGCGAACGGCGGGTCAGATCGGAACAGCCGTTGAATTCCTCCAGCACGTTCTCGAGCGAAAGCGATTCTGGGGCCTGAGGTTCGCTCACGTGAGGTTCTTTTTCCACCTGCTTCAGTTTTTGTAGCTGCTGCTTTTCTTTTTTCTTCAGGAATTTGAACAAGTTGAATAACACCGAAAATTCCTCCTGATGAGGAATTTTCTTCTATTTTGCGTAGCCTGCGGGGGAACTATGCGAGATGGGGGGGAGGGGAGGCGCTGTTTTTAGCGCCGGGCCTTAATCTCGAAGAAGAAGGCGGCTTAGGTCGGCGTAGCTGAACGCCTGCTCATGCGGACGAAACGCGGATTCGGGCTCGGCGCGCCGGTGGTTGAACCATATGGTCCGCCAGCCGGCACCAGCGGCGCCTACGACGTCATTGCGCCATGAATCGCCGACGTAACAGCATTGTTCCGGGGATAAGCCAGCTTCTGCGGCAACGTGATCGAACAGCTTCCGGTCCGGTTTGGTGATGCCGACGGCTCCGGAAATATAGATCAGCCCTGGCGGGATCAGGCGGTCCAGCCCCAGCGCGCGGATTTTGCGCCATTGGTGTTCCGGCGGCCCGTTGGTAATTAAACCTACGAGGGCTTTGTCCGATTTCAGCTTCCCGATGAGCTCGAATGCACCGTCAAAGGGGCGGATGCGAAACTGGCGGTCCAGATAAGCGCCCTGTACGGCGGCCGCCTGTTCCTGCTTTAGCGTTACACCGAACTCGGCAAGCGAACGTATGAAACGCTCCGTCCGCATTTCTTCAAGCGCCGGACCGTGGGTAGGCGTGCCGCCGGCCAGGGCGGACAGGTGGTCGCTGTAAAAGCGCATCCGGTGGTAGGCGGGCTCATACGGGAAATCGTCTCCAGTGTTAAGCACTGCTTGCAGGGCTTCGCGAAAGGGAAGCAAATGATCGTAGAGCGTATCGTCCAGATCGAAAAAAACGGCATGTGCGCATGCGGCCGGTTTTGTAGACTTCAAGGTTGAATTCCTCCTTCTATCGTTTGGCGCGTAAGGCCGTCTCTCTTTTTATTTGGGCCATGTACCGTATATGCTAGATTGATCCTGGCAGACTGCTCCTAAATAACGTGAGCAAAAACATAAGAACAAATTTACTAGTCTAACGTCCATTATACAGGATACCGCGTTTTACCGGCAGACCCGAACGAATTTTGCTGACGCCTGCCAGGCGGTTGGATTATATTATTGGTGGATGTTTTGCAACTTTAAGATTACAGGGAGGAGACCTTTCGAGGTGAGAAGACCGAAACGATGGTTCACCTTAAAAAATCAAATCTTCGTCGGCTTTATGCTTGCCATGGTTCTCGTGCTTACGCTCGCCAGCATCCTGACCTACACCCAGGGCTCCGCCCTGCTGGAGAACAATGCGGAGAAGCATATCGGCCAAACCGCGCTGCAGGCCAACGGCCGGCTTGACGCTTTGCTCGCCCAGATCAAAACGCTGTCGACGCAGGTGGCGACGGACGGCAGCATCCAGCAGTTGCTGCTGTCCGAGGTGGAGGGGACGAAGACGCCGTTCAGCGCACGCCAATCCCTTCTATCGATTCTGGGAAATTACCAGTCGTACGTCACGGGGATTAAATCGCTGGAGCTGTATACGACCGATTACCGCCGGCTGTTCCCGCTGAACGATATTCCGCTGCAGGACACGATCGATCCGAAGTGGATCGCCGCCGCCGACCGGGGAAAAGGGGAACTCGTCTGGATCGGCGCCGATCCCAAAGATCCCTCCTCGGTGCTCGCCTTAAGGCGTGTCAGCCTGATCGACCGCTGGTTTTCGTCCGGGGGATATCTGATGGTGCGGATCGACCGTACCTACTTCCAGCTTCAGGAGCAGATGAGCGGAGAAGGCGGCGAATATATTTTGCTGGTCGACGGGAATTTCCACACGATCGCTTCCAATTTCGGCCGGTCGGCCGGGACGCTGAATTTGTCCGAACTGCTTACCAACGAGGGGAAAAACATTACGATCGGCGGGCAGGAATTTATCGAGGTGAAGCAAAAGTCAGAGCCTACCGGCTGGACGCTCGTATTTTTTACGCCTGTCAGCTACGTCACGAGCGGGATTTCCGCCCTGCGCACGGCCGTGCTCGTGTCCGGCGCGATCGGGGTGCTGTTGTTTCTGATTATGTCGCTATTGCTGTCGACGATGATCACCCGGCCGATCTTCAAGCTGATCAAGGCGATGCGGGGGGCGAGATTCGGGGTGCTGCAGCCCAATCCGATGTTCTCCAACACGATGGAGATCAACGAACTGAACAATACGTACAACCAAATGGTCGACAACATGAACGAATTGATCCGGGTCGTTTACGAGAAGGAACTGCTGCAAAGCCGGACGGAGCTGAAAGCGCTTCAAGCGCAGATCAATCCGCATTTTCTGTTTAATACGCTGGAGGCTTTTTATTGGTCGCTGGAGGAGAAAGGCGAAGAGGAATTGGCTGGCCTTGTCGTCAGCATGTCCAGCCTGTTCCGGTATACCATCAGCCGGCCGAACCAGGACGAGTGGGTCACCGTCGAAGAGGAGCTCGAGCATGTCGAGCATTATTTGCAGCTTATGGACATCCGGCTGGGCGAGCGGCTGACCTGGTCAATTGAAGCCGGAACATTCGGGGGTGTGAAAATTCCCAAGCTGCTGATCCAGCCGCTGGTGGAGAACGCGATTCTGCACGGTGTGGAGACAAAGGAAGACCAGGGCGTGGTGACGGTGAACGTATCGCCTTCCGGCCGGGAAGGTTACGTAAAAATCACGGTCCGGGACAACGGCCCCGGCATGGACGAAGAGATGCTGCGCAAGCTGAAGCAGGCGTTGGAAGGCGGGCCGGCCCTGTCGTCCAAGGGAAGCGGATTCGGGATCGTCAACGTGCAGCGGCGGCTGCGGCTTTATTTTGACAAGGAACAAGGCGCAAAGCCGGGACTGGACGTAAATAGCCGGCCGGGAGAGGGCACGGTGGTGAGCTTTGAAATTCCGAGCGAATATGGGGGAGCGGTATGATTCATTCCAAAACGATTTTAATCGTGGAAGACGAGCCGAGAACGAGGCAAGGTTTTGTCAAAACGCTGGAGGCCTGGTCCTGCGGGCGCTACCGGATCGAAGCGGCGGAGAGCGGCCAGGCGGCGCTGGCTTGGCTGGAGAACCACGCCGCTCATCTGCTGATCACGGACATCCGCATGCCGGGCATCAGCGGGTTGGAGCTGATCGAAATGCAGCGAAAGCATAAGCCGTTTAAACCGGTAGCGATCATCATTTCCGGCTATCCGGAATTCGATTATGCGCAAAAAGCGATGCAGCTAGGCGTCGTCAACTATTTGCTCAAGCCGGTGGATAAGCATAAACTCGTGCAAGCCGTGGAGCAAGCGCTTCTGGTCGAAGACGACCGGCACCGCATCGAAACGCTGGAGAAGCTGGCCGACCCGCGGCTGCTGGAGACGAAGGAGTCCGCTGCCCGATACAATCCGCTGGTTCGCGATGCGCTTCGCTATTTGGACGAGCATTTGCACGAGCCGGTGACACTTCGCCAGGTGGCCGATATGCTGCATTTGAACCCGAGTTATTTCAGCGTCTTGTTCAAGGAGCAAACGGAAATGACGTTCAGCGAGTACCTCAGCCGGCTGCGGATGCTAAGGGCGAAGGAGCTGCTGCTGCGCACGTCCTTACCCGTCGGTGAAATCGCCGAACGCGTCGGGTATCAAACGGACAAATATTTTATCAAAGTGTTCAAATCGTTCGAAGGCATGAGTCCCAGCAAGTATAGAAACAGCGTCAAGAACTTTTGATATCTGAAGGGAAAATATGAACGACTCAACCTAGGCGTTGAAAGCTTGAGGATAGGGAAGGCCGGTGGGGTGGTCGGCAGATCAATATCCGCTGGCCGGACGCTTTGCACGATTATCCCGTTTGATCAGGAAGCAGAGAAGAAGATACATTCAGGAGAAGAAGATACATTCAGGAGAAGAAGATACATTCAGGAGAAGAAGATATATTTGAAAGAAGTGGATATGGGAGAAGCAGACCTGTTCAAGATCATTAAACCTGTTTAAGATCATAGACAGGTTTATGAGAAGGGAAGCAAGCCCTGAGACGGGAGGAATCGGGCAAGACACAAGAAAAAATGAAAAGACCGTGATCTTGCTGCAGCCTGAAATCCGTTTGCAGTAACGTCTGTACCGTTCAAGCACTTCTATCAGGCCGCAGCCGCAAGGGGCTGATTCGGTTGGCGCGCGATTAGCTTGCGGTAAGGGATCGCCGGAATCGCTACACACATGCGCAGCAACTTCTGCCGCATCGTTTCTTCCGCTCCGGGCAGGCGCAGCCGGCGGCGTCCAGTGTACTCGTTCAGGTACGCCTGTAGATGCTTCAGTCCCAAGGCTCCATACGTACTCTTCAGCGATTCCCACGCCTCTCTCACCACTTTCCGCAAGGGCGCATACAGCCGAAAGGCCAGAGGGAACAACTGCACCGCCGAGGTATGGACATCCACATGCCCATTGATAAACGTGTTTAGATCGTGACGGTTTGCCCTTTCTTCGCCTCCCCGCTTATGCGGCACCAGGCGGATTTTGACCTGTTCCGGCTCGCCCGACTCCGTGACCGTGCAACCGGCTACGACCGCCGAGGCGTACGGATGCGAAAGCTGACACCGGGACGGGTTACGCCCATACTGATCGCTGTTCACCTTCACGTCTCCAGAAAGCAGTTCCCTGGCATCGAACTCCCTCACGGCATGGCGTATGTTGTGCAGCAGCGACCAGGCGGTTTTGTAGGTGACCCGGATCACCTTGCTCAGCCGCAGCGCCGAGATGCCATCAGGGAGCAGGAACAACTCCAGGGCCTGGAACCACTTCACCAAGGGGAGATGCGTTCCTT
>SNQW01000218.1_pt1 | contig 31684 bp, 25 predicted proteins | sample 2580511 | NCBI WGS metagenome assembly SNQW01 (sample SAMN10953775, study PRJNA522744) | food fermentation metagenome | isolation source: 8-hour incubation of native-enriched microbial consortia from nixtamalized... | place: Mexico | collected 2017-09-24 | reverse complement strand
TCTTGTCCATCGAAAAACCATATTTAGACTCTTTGATATAGTTTTCCAGACAGGCTCTCTGATTGTAAAATCTCCAAATATCCATAGGTTCCCAGTCCATCGTTGTCACAATGGCTTCATAATCCCAGAGAAAATCAAACAATTGAAGCTGGTCTTCCTCATACTTGTCAGCTTTTCGGATGACCGCAACTCTTCTTGGCTTTTCCCAGGAAGTTGCTTGGTAGTAGACTGTTTTTCCCTCTATAACAATCAGCTCATCATCAACATACCGGATCCACGGAGAATTGTCGTTTTCAACATACTTTTTCAATCTTGATGTCCATTTCAGTTTGCCGGCGTAGTTAATCTTCTGCTGCTCCCAATAACTGTAAAACTTTTCTCCGCCAAATCCCTTGTCAAAACGGGCGTACCGGATAAGGTACTGAGCGGAAAGCAATCGATAGGTTTCCTCGGCAAATTCAATTCCGTTGTCAGCTGAATGGACGTTTCCCGGTCTTAGCACACCGTTTAAGCAAAGATGGGATTTTCCTTCAAAAACGAGAAGGGGGTGGTAGCTTTTTCTGCCCGGCTTATGGGGGTTCACCCCGATTTTCGCTCCCTCCTGGTTTCCATAAACCGTTTCGACACTTGAGTCAAAGTCAAGAATGAGATCGGAATCCAGCCATGGTTCGATGATGTCCATCACCCGTTCTTTGAATTCTATGGCAGCATCCTCGATTTTCTCCAACCTTAATAGATCCTTGCTTAAAAGCGTATAATGCGGGCATTTTCCTCCTAAGAAAGCACGAATCAAAGGGTCATTCTGGAGTGATTGAAAATGAAACATACGGGAGCAATCTGCCATCCAGCCCGCAATCAGATATACAAATATTTTACTTAGAGGAAATTTGGCATTGTCTTTCTTTAAGCAATCAAACCCCCGGAAAGTCTGCTGGATTTTCATCCGTTCCAGAAATTGCAGAAATGGGAGGATGCCACTAAATTTTGTACTATTCTTTAAATTGAATTCATACTTAATTCTTGAGACAGGAATGATATAATTCACCTTAAAGGTGCCCCCTTTCTTGGTTATTGTTTTTTTCTCAAAATCAATTATACCAGAGGATGGGGCACTTTTTTATTTTAAATTACTATTTTACTTTCGTAATCTGGGATTAAATATTTGCGATATGCCGGTCGGGACGTTGCGGAGAATGTCGCAAATCATTGGCAAGCAGCCGAAAGATTTGGATGTGCGCTATTTCGGGCTGAACCATTTCGGCTGGTGGACGAGTATTAAAGATAAAGAAGGCCACGAATATTTGCCGGAGATCCGCGATTATGTCGCGAAACACGGTTATTTGACCCAAGTTGAAGTAGATACGCAGCATATGGACCAAAGCTGGCAGGAAACGCACAAAAAAGCGAAAGACCTTTTGGCGGTCGATCCGAGATTTTTGCCGAATACGTACTTGAAATATTACTTTTACCCGGATTATGTGGTGGAACATTCCGATATCCATTACACGAGGGCAAACGAAGTCATCGACGGACGGGAAAAAGAGGTGTTCTCCGCTGCTCAAAGAATCGTTGAAAAAGGGACCGCTGAAAAGGAATCTTTTTCTGCCGGCAGCCATGCAACATTTATCGTCGATCTTGCCCGTGCGATTGCCTACAATACGCATGAAAGAATGGTCATGATTGTGGAAAATAACGGCGCAATCGCAAACTTTGATGATGATGCGATGGTGGAAGTCCCGTGCATTGTCGGCACGGACGGCCCGGAACCGCTGTGCCAGGGCAGAATCCCGGAATTTGAACGGGCGCTGATGTACCAGCAGGTCACCGTGGAAAAATTGGTCGTGCAGGCTTATGTCGAAGGCAGCTATCAAAAATTGTGGCAGGCGCTGACCCTTTCAAAAACCGTGCCAAGCGCAAAAGTCGCAAAAGCATTGCTGGATGATTTAATCGAAGCCAACAAAGAATATTGGCCGGAGTTGCACTAACAGCCGCGCAGGTTTATGCGGCAGGCAGCTGCCAAACATCGTAGCATCGCTGGCCCTTTTAAAAACGAACCAGATTCGGAATACCAGCCGGGGATGGAATAATGAGTTGTATAAGCTTATATGGCAGGCGCTGTCAAACAATTGTGGGACAGCGAAAGCCTCTCCTTTTAAACGAACCGGGTACTTGAGGCAACCAAAATACTGCCGGGAATGAATAAAGGGCCGTGAAACATATACATTTAAGGCGGCTGTCAAGCGGGACGGCAGGCGTTGGTTTTCTCAAAAACGGTCCGGAGTGCGAAGGTTGAATGAGGTATACCGGCCGGGATTGAAATAATGGAAGGGGCGAAAAGGAATGCGAGCTTTTCGCCTTTTTCATGAAGCGTGGAAGCTCGAGGATTGGTGCTAACTGGTTAAAAAACCCCCGGAACAAGGCAAATGATTTCAAACAGCAGCTCATTTTCATACGGGTATTCCGGGTGATGCAGGACCACCATTTTTTTCCTTGTTATGTTAAAGTAAGGGTATTCAAAAAATACGGGAGGGAAGCATATGTTTAAACTTTTTTCAAAAAAAGCTGCAGTGGAGGAACTTGTTGCGCCAATGAGCGGGAAGGTTGTTCAAATAGAAGATGTGCCGGATGAGGTGTTCAGCCAGAAGATGATCGGGGATGGCATTGCCATTGAGCCGGATGAAGGCGTTGTGGTCTCACCGGTGGATGGGGAAATTGTCCAGTTTTTCCCAACGAAGCATGCGGTCGGGCTGAAAACAAAGAGCGGATTGGAAATATTGATTCATATCGGCATGGAGACCGTTGCTTTGAACGGAGAAGGGTTCGAAGGCTTTGTTCAACAGGGGGATCGTGTAAAAGCCGGTGATAAACTGGTTTCCTTTGACCTTGAACAAATCAGGGAACGTGCGGAAAGCATCATCTCCCCTGTTGTCATCACCAATTTCGATGCCGTGGACACGTTAACCAAAACGACTGAAACATCGGTAAAACGCGGCGAATCGGTATTGTTGACGGTGAAAATGAAATAGTTTTCTTGCAGATAAAATGAACTTAAGTTTTTACATCAAGATACCCATTTGCGACGATGACTACTTTTTACAGCAGGCAACAGAGCTGCGATATTTTGTTCAATTTATACAGATGAAAAATGGGAAGACACACGCCCATCTAAATGCACGGATACATTTAGAACGATGTCTTCCCATTAAAAAGGATATGTTCTTATGCTATATCAAATGCTCGGGCAAGAAAAGCGTAGCGATACGGGCGGGATGCCGAAACTTCCCGCTTTTTTTTATGTTTATGCCTGCAGCAGCTCCTCGATCTTTTCCTCCAGGTCTTCCGGCTTTGTCCGCGATCCGTAATAGCCAATGACGTGGCCGTGCCGGTCGACGAGAAATTTATTGAAATTCCATGTAATTTTCTTCTCGCCTGTCTGCTCGAGCAGTTCGGCAAACAGCGGGTTCATTTCTTTCCCCTTCATTTTGCTTTTTTTAAACAACGGAAATGTTACGCCGTAGTTGGCTTTGCAAAATGCTGCAATTTTTTCACTTTCGTCAAACTCCTGTTTCATAAAACTGTCACTCGGAAAGCCAAGCACGGCAAACCCCTTGTCTTTGTACTTTTCGTAAAGGTGTTCAAGCCCCTCATACTGAGGTGTAAATCCGCATTTGCTTGCCGTATTGACAATGAGCAGCACCTGGTTTTTATATTCGGACAAGGACTCTTCCTCGCCTCCAGTAAGCCGTTCAAAAGAATAGTCATAAATGGACATAATCAGTCTCCTTTTCCCCGGAAATTTTATTTCTTGTCATTATCGTAAAGTGAATGTGGGGACATGTCAAATGATGGGATGGTTATATCACGGCCTGGTTTTGTGGCTCTGTTGTTAGGGCGATATCAAAATAGGTTCCAACACCAACTGTTCAAGGTGTGAAAGTAAATGAGTGGAGTGGTAAAAAATTGCAAAAAATGATTTATTTCAGACCGGATAAATATTAAAATAGGTGTATGAAGATACATACTTTTTTAAGGGGGGGATGATGGTGCCCGTTTTTTGATCAGCGGCAAATGAAGATGCCATTTTAACAAACAACGGTTGGCAGTGTTAGCTGTCAGAGACGGATGGAGTTTTAATTGCAGGGAGAAAGGTGAACACATGAATATTTTTAGCTACATTGTTTTAGGGCTTTCCCTCTCAGTGCCGGTTGGCCCCATTACGATCGAAATGGTCAAGAGGGGGATCAAGAAAGGCTTTTTGCATTCCTGGTTTGTCGGCTTGGGCGGGATGTCCGCCGATGTTGTTTTAATGTTTTTGATTTATTTCGGTGTATCTACATATTTAACTACACCAGTTGCAAAGCTGATTATGTGGATTTTCGGGTGTATCATTCTCGTATACTTAGGCTATGAGAGCATTAGAGATGCTTTTAGAGAAATCACCATATCAGAGGAGAAAAAGAAAGGAAATTTGCTGCAATCTTTTCTGTCAGGCTTTTTGATTGCGATCTCTAATCCACTGAATATTATATTTTGGATTGGCATTTATGGGTCGGTTTTAACCACAATTTTAAATACGGTAAATTCGGGAAAAGCTTTACTTTACAGCAGCGCGATTTTTATTGGGATAGCTGCCTGGGATATAACGGTAGCTTCTTCCGTTCATTTTGGAAGAAAATTTGTTCATCAGCGTTTTTTAAAATGGCTGTCTGTCATTGCCGGGATTGCCTTAATTGGATTTGGCATACATTTCGGGTATCAAGCCGTGAAAAGTTTGTATTTAGTAGGCATCGGCCACGAATAACCAGGTGGTTTAGGATGCTACATGAAGTCATCGCGCTTACGGCCATACAAAAGGCTTTTTTCTTTTTTAGAAAAAAGTAGCCGCTTCCGCAATGCCTGCTTTCGCATATTTGCTTTTTCAATTCCCATACTAGAGGTGAAGGAGGGATGAATATGCCAAAACGGAAGCACGGTGCCGAACAAAAGAACAAAGAAGGCTTTGACTCAGCCAAAACCGATTCCGAGTATTCAAGGGAATTGCAGCAGCTGGGCGATGGGGCAGGCAGCGCGGCAGCCAATCGCATGCACAAAGAAAAAGCAAAAAAAATGAAATCCTCCAAAAACCAGGGAGAATGGAAAGGCATGCATTGAAAACGGGTCTTCACTCTTTAAGAGTGAGGGCTTTTTTGCGGTGGCGGGTCTTGCGTTACCTTGGTACATTTGTACATTGAAAGCAGTGACAAATTGGCAACGGGAATTCCTGAATCCAGTTTATGGAGCCAAATGACGCTTAATGGTTATGGATTAAAAAACGACTACAAGAAAGTTTAAAGACGATCGAAGAAAAAATTCCCTTTTTGCAAAATGTATTCCAAGAGGTTCGAATTTCGGAGCAATTAGATGACGCTGCTTTGTACCAGTTTGCGACAGTTGTGAATCAGTATCCAAGACCAAATTCAGATGATTATGCCGAAATATTTGATGAATTGCTTGATCGTCCACAGGTCAGGAAAGACAGGAGCAGAGATTATAACTCCTCGAGTTATCGCTAAACTGCTTCCATTACTGCTGAACATTCAGGAAGGCACAGTCTATGACGGAAGCTTTGGAACCGGACGCCTCTTGGCATATGCTTACCGCTATGCAAAAGAAAATGGTTGCAAAATAAAACTGGTTGGACAGGAAATAAACGCGAGGGCCAACTGGGTATTTCCGGTACAAATAAAAGCTTCATCGGTAATGGAATTAGGTGTCATTACAGCGCTGTAAGGGAGATCTTATGGAGGTGTAAGATGAAAACTTATGATGAACCAAGATTTTTCATTGAAGGAAATCCATTTTTGATATAATAGAAGCATATTAAGCTGTACTAATAAAAAGCACACAACAATCAGCTTGGAAGAAAAATGATGATCCACAGCTGGCATATTAATATGGATATACTAATAAGTTTGCACGTCATGTGAGGATTTTTTGCAATATATATCAACATGTTTCAAGAAAAATTGGATGAATCGATGGAATTTGATTTAGACTTAGACGTTGATACAGCCAATATGTGATTCGAGAAATATAACAAATGGGGGATACAACTTGATTACATCAGAAGAAATTAAACGTAGATTATGGGATGGGGCAAATGAACTACGTGGTTCAATGGATGCCAGCCGTTACAAAGATTATATGCTTGGATTAATGTTCTACAAGTTTTTGAGCGATAAGACATTGGAAACATTCAAAGTGGCCAGTGGCATCGGGCAAATGTCTGAGTTGGAGCTGGTTGAAGCATACACAAAGGCAAAAGCAGAATACGGCGAAATGCTAGAGCAAATGATTCAAAACGTACTCGGTTATTATGTCTCTCCTGAGTATCTTTATCAGACTTGGATAAAAGATATCAATTCGGGTGATTTTGAAGTCCAAAAAGTAATAGATAGCTTGAATCACTTTGAGCGTACGATTGCCGTGTCTGGCGATTCGGATGACTTTCAAGGACTATTCTCAAATTCAACGCTTGATTTAACGGATACGGCATTAGGCAGCAATTTAAACGAACGGAGCAAAAATATTAAGGCACTGATTTTGCTGTTTGCAGACTTGAACATGGTAGCATTGCAAAAAGGCGATGTACTGGGTGACGCGTATGAGTACCTCATCGGACAGTTTGCGATGGAGTCAGGAAAGAAAGCAGGGGAATTCTACACGCCACGACAAGTCAGCGAAGTCATGGCACAAATTGTAGCGAGAACATCAGACATCAAGTCAATCTATGACCCGACTGTTGGTTCTGGTTCGCTACTTTTAACGGTTGGAAAGCACTTAGATGAAGATGCACAAAAGAATTTGAGCTATTACGGGCAAGAAAAGAACACAGCAACCTATAACCTAACCCGTATGAATTTATTGCTGCACGATGTTCGGCCAGATAAAATGACCATTAAAAATGGCGATACACTTTCCCAAGACTGGCCAGAAGATCCAGAACGCCCGAATGAAGGCGTGCAATTTGATGCAGTGGTGATGAATCCGCCATATTCAGCGAAGAATTGGAACAGATCAGGGTTAAAAGTTAGTGACCCTCGTTTTGAAGTTGCTGGGGTGTTGCCACCAGATTCTAAAGGGGATTTTGCTTTCCTATTACATGGATTATTCCACTTAGGACAAAACGGGACGATGGCGATTGTCTTGCCTCATGGGGTGCTGTTCCGTGGTTCAGCAGAAGGCGAAATTCGCAAACGATTGCTTCAAAAAAATTACATTGATGCCATTATCGGCTTGCCAAGTAATCTATTTACCAATACAGGTATCCCAGTCGTTGTCATCATCTTGAAGAAGAACCGAAAATTTGACGATCCTGTTTTAATCATTGACGCATCTCATAGCTTTATTAAAGTTGGAAAACAAAATGTCCTGCAAGAAAAGGACATTGCAAAAATTGTGGATACATATGTTGAACGTAGAGAAGAGGAAGGGTACAGTCACCTAGCGACACGTGAGGAGATAATGGAAAATGAGTATAACATGAACATTCCTCGCTATATCCAGGCGAATGAAGAAGAAATTCCGCACGATGTGGATGCTCATCTACTCGGCGGCATTCCACAAAAGAACATTGACGACTTGAAGGTTTTACAGTCTACCGTGCCAGATGTTTTGAAACGATCATTAAAAGAAATTCGTGAAGGCTATGTCGAACTGTTAAAACCCGTTGAGGAAATTTCTAATGATGTATTGAGTGACGCTCGCATTGTTGAAATATCAAAAGAAATTGAAAGCAAAACAAAAAACTATATCGATAAATACTGGGATGTTTTACGAAATGTTGACAAAAGCAGTAGCTTGACGCAGTTAATGGACGACATGCTGGTTGAAATCAAGCAGATTCTTTCATCCTTCCAATATATTGATGTGTATGACGGCTACCAAATTGTGGCGGAGATATGGAAAAATACACTGGCACATGATGCGGAAATCATTAAATCAAGTGGTTTCTATACAGCTGGTCGCACACGTGAGCCCAATATGGTAACGAAAGGATCCGGTAATAAAAAACGTGAAGAGCAAGACGGTTGGATTGGCAGTATTGTACCAAATGAGTTGATTGCAAAAAATTTATACAGTGATGAACGAAAAGAAATTGAATCAAAGAAAGCCCGCATTCAGGAGATTGAAACGGAGCTATCTGAATTGGTTGAGGCTGCGAAAGAGGAAGATAGCGATGAAGCCAATGCTTTAGGCGAGTGCTTGAATGAAGCAGGTGAGGCTTTTGAAAGCAAATCAATCAAGGCCGCGTTAAAAAAGGCAAGCAAGGAAACCGTTGAATATGATCTACTGAAAAAAGTTGAAAAATTATTTGCAGATAAATCAGCGCTTAACAAAGCCGTGAAAGCGGATGAAAAAGCACTCAAAGAATCCGTGCAAGAACGTATCTTGACTTTGACAAACGAAGAAATCGACAACCTGATGTATGAAAAATGGTTCGGCAATATGGTGGATGCCATAGTTGGTTTGGAATGGAAACCGATAAAAAAAGAGTTGGATACATTGCAAATGCTACACAATCGCTATGCTGATACCTTGTCAGCAATTGATGAAGAAATTCGAGACTCAGAATCAACACTTGAAGCCATGATGAGTGAATTGGTGGTGGAAGAATAATGGAACAAACAAAATTGGTGCCAAAAAGGCGATTTAAGGAATTTCAAAATACTTCCGCTTGGGAACAGCGGAAACTTGGGGAAATGGGGGATACGTTCACAGGTTTATCTGGAAAAACCAAAGAAGATTTCGGGCACGGTGACGCAAAATTTGTCACGTATATAAATGTATTTAGCAATCCAATTTCTGACCCATATGGTACTGAAAGCGTTGAAATTGATAGTAAACAAAAAGAAGTGAAATATGGAGATGTATTTTTTACAACGTCATCAGAAACACCTGAAGAAGTCGGGATGTCGTCTGTATGGCTTGAAAATACTGAAAACGTCTATCTAAATAGTTTTTGTTTTGGGTACAGACCAACAGTTGAATTTGACCCCTACTATTTAGCGTTTATGTTGCGTTCACCAGTTGTTCGTAAAAAATTTATGTTCTTAGCTCAAGGTATTTCACGCTACAACATTTCAAAAAACAAGGTTATGGATATGCTTGTATCTGTTCCAACCCTTGAAGAACAGAAGAAAGTTGGGGCTTTTTACAAGGAGTTAGAGAACCTCATCACCCTTCATCAGCGTAAGTTAGAAAAAATGAAAGCATTAAAATTTGCTTATCTTTCTGAAATGTTCCCTGCTGAAGGGGAGCGTTTACCAAAACGGAGGTTTGCAGGATTTACTCAAGCTTGGGAACAGCGGAAGCTAAAAGACTTTGGTAAAGCGACTGGGGGAACATCAATTGAATCTGAATTTGTTGACGGTGGAAAATACAAAGTAATCAGTATTGGAAGTTATTCTGAACAAAGCGTTTATACAGACCAAAACATACGTGCAGAGTTGACAGATAAGACGAAAAATCGAATCTTAAATAAAGATGATTTGACCATGATTTTGAATGACAAAACCGCATCAGGAAATATTATAGGACGTGTTTTACTCATTGATAGCAATGATTCTTATGTGTATAACCAACGAACAGAAAGAATTGAACCAGACCATGAAAAATATAATTCTCAATTTTTATATCAATTGCTTAATGCACCAATGATACGTTCAAGAATCATTAAACAGGCACAAGGAAATACCCAAATTTATGTGAACTGGTCAGCGATTAGTGAGCTGGATTACTTAGTCCCAAATCTTGATGAACAACGTGAAATCGGTGCGTTTTTCTCTAACTTTGACCACCTCATCACCCTCCATCAACGTAAGCTCGAAAAACTACAAAACATCAAAAAAGCATACCTCAATGAGATGTTTGTATAAAGGGGGAGCAATTATGAGCAATACACCAAAGAGTGCGGCGGAGAAAACTTTTCAAGAGAATTTTGTCAAGGAACTGCAGAAATATAAATGGGAAGCACCCGAGTTCTTAAACGGCAATAAGCAAAAAGTAACGGTTGCTGACTTGGTATCGCACTGGCGTAGTGAACTCAACCGTATCAATGCTGACCAGCTTGAAGGCGTGGAATTAACCGATAATGAGTTCAAACAAGTGATGGCAAAGGTCAATCAAATCAGCAATAGCTATGAAGCTGCAAAGATTTTGGCTATTGAAGGATCAAAAGGTAAGATCGACGGCATCTACCGTGATGACAATCCGAAAATCACGAGAAAACAAATCACGTTGACGATTTTTAAAAAAGCTGAAGTACGTGGTGGGGACTCGAGCTATCGGATTGCGAGAGAAATACAGACCCCCAACAACAACCGTTTTGATATTGTCCTGCTGATCAACGGCTTGCCCTTAATCAATATCGAACAAAAACGCACGGACAAAACGTTGGACGAGGCATTTGGACAATTTATGCGCTACTACCGTGACGGTGAATACAGTCATAACTTTATGGCTTTTTCGCAAATGATGGTCATCACTTCTGAAATTGACACTCGATATTTCGCTACGCCCAAAACAATTGGAGATTTTAACCCGAGTTTCGTCTTTCATTGGGCAGATAAAGATAACCATGTAATAAACGATTGGAAAAAAGTAATTGAACAATTTTTGATGATTCCAATGGCACATCAGATGGTCGGCGATTACTTAGTCATTGATGAAGCGCGTGATGAGGAAAATAGGCGACATCTGTTAATGCGTCCCTATCAAGTCCACGCTCTACAGGCGGTTGAAGGGGCTGCATTTGGATGGGACAATGCTGAAAAAATACCTCATGGCGGTTTTGTTTGGCACACGACTGGTTCAGGAAAAACAATCACAAGTTTCAAGACTGCTTTGTTTTTATCGACAAGAGCAGGATTTGATAAAGTCGTCTTTCTTGTTGATAGACGTGAATTGGATAATCGTACCAGTGAAAATTTCAAAGCATATGCTGCCTATGAGCCGGTTTCAGTTGATGATACAAAACACACCTACCAGCTAAAAAAGAAACTGATGTCAGCAAAGAATGGTATTGTGGTCACGACAACATTCAAACTCAATGCTTTAGTGAAGGAACTAGAAGAAGCGCACGACAATCGTTTGGCAGAAAAGAAAATGGTCTTTATCATCGATGAAGCCCATCGTACGACAATGGGACAGATGATGGGAACGATAAAACGCTATTTCAAGAAAAATGGACTTTTCTTTGGTTTTACCGGCACCCCCTTATTTGATGAAAATAAGGTCAAAGGAAAGATCAATGAAAAAAGCGAAGTCATCAATACCACTGAAAAGTTATTTGGGCCGAAGTTACATCAATATACAATTGATGAGGCGATTGCCGATAAAAACGTATTAGGTTTTCACGTTGACTATATCAACACCGGAGAATTCAAAAGTTATGATGATTTAAGAGACCAGATCGCTGAACAAATGAAGGAAGAACATCCTGAATGGACAGACAGAGAAATCGAACGCCAAGTTCAAGAAATGTCAGAAGCGGACGTTGAAAAGCAAGCAAAAAAACGAGGGCTGCTTGTATACCAAGACGAAACGCATATTCCACGGGTAGTGGAAGAAATTCTGAATAACTGGGAATCCCAATCACAAGAAAGAGAATTTAATGCAATTTTGACGGTTGCCTATAAAGACCGTGTAATTGCTTATTATCATGAATTTAAAAAACAACTAAAAGAACGTGGGAAAAAGCTAAATGTAGCGATGACGTTTAGTTTCGGTAACGAAAATGATCCTAAGCCACTAGACCCTGAAATTGTCAAAGAGATGTTTCAGGACTACGCTGCCTTTACAGGTATTGAGTTTATAGCGGGGGATAAAAAACATGGAGAAGATGCTTATTTTGAAGACCTTGTAGAGCGCGCGACACGAGGCGGCAGTGGACGAAACCCGAAAAATATCGATCTCGTCATTGTGGCAGACCAACTGTTGACAGGTTATGATTCGAAACGTCTGAATACGCTTTATGTTGACCGTACCCTTGAACTTCAAGGTCTGATCCAAGCCTACTCACGCACCAATCGTGTCTTTGGTTCGAAAAAAGAATTTGGAACGATTATCAACTTCCAATACCCTCGAATGACTGAAGAAATGGTAAATCAAGCTTTGAAGCTGTATGGAAGCGGTGGGAAGAGCAGTAAGGCCATTGTGGATACTTACCAAACGGCTGTAAAGAAATTGGAAATCAAAGTATCTGAAATGATCCCGACTTTACCTGACCCTACTGAATGGCAGAAAATAGAACAGGATGAGAAGAAAAAGGAAGCCTTTATCCTTGCTTTTAAAGATGCTGCTGAGCAGTTAAATTTGGTAGAACAGTACTATGAATTTAAGTGGAATGATGACGCTTTTGGGATAGACGAGCACACTTGGCTGCAGTATGTCGGTGCTTATAAAAACTTAACAAGGAAGCCTGGAACCCCACCTGCGCCATCAACCGTTCATCCGCTTGCTGGAAAAACGAAATTGGCAGGAACACAAGTCATTGATGCAAACCATATTATAAAATTAATAGGTTCAAAAGTTACTTCACCGTACGGCGTGCAAACGGTGGATCGTGAAACCCTCCGCATTATTTACGAACAAATTCAAGAGTTAAGTAACATGGGGGACCATGAGCAAGCACAACTATTAAAGGAATTTGTGGATACTGAGCTTGTACCTGGTAACTTATCGAGCAACTTGAACTTTGATGAGGCATTTGAAATTTGGAAAGCGGATAAGCTGCGCGATACGGTCATTCAATTTTCTTCGGAGTGGGGATTAGATAGTGAATTACTTATAAAAGCAGTGAATTCATATTCCACTTCTGAGCCTGATATTGTTCCTTTTATCAATGATCTCATTCGCAGTGTTGATTTCAACAAGGCAACCAATCAAACGGCTGGCAATTTGTTAAGACATAATATGATCCTTACGACTAAATTGCCACAATGGATTGCTGAGACGAAGCAAAAGTATAGTTAATGATGAACCATGTTTAAGATATAATGAAAAATTAGGTGAAATGGCTTATGATCAACAAAAATTCGTTAGCAGCGGTGATCGTAGCATATAAACAAAACTTCTCAACGCACTGGGAAAATGAAAAATATAAATGGGAAGCGGTCCAGCATTTTCAAGATCATTGGGATATCAATGCTTCTGACTTTGCCGAGATGTTCACGAAAGCAACAGACAAAACCAATAATCTGCTCACTTCCGTGAACAACTACCCAAGAAGAATGATTCATGAGTTTGCTGTGGCAGATGAAGAAGCGACAAGAGCCATGTTTATCAATCTGTATGATGAGTCCAAGAATTTTGCGGAACGAGTTGAAAAATTCCAGTCTGATGCAGAAACAATGCGTGTAAAATATGATCAAGGCACATGGAGGCAGCATTTTCAAACGCTGAATTCCATTAGCACATACCTTTGGCTCCGTTATCCGGATAAATATTATATTTACAAGTACTCGGAATGTCGGGCTGTGGCAAAAGTGCTTGACAGCGATTTCATTCCAAAAAAAGGCGCTTCTTCTCGCAATCTCGTAGGGGAATTTCACCTTTACAATGAAATTTGCGAGCAATTGAAAAAGGATAAGGAATTGGTACAAATGCTGCAATCTGTGCTTACGGATTGTTGTTACCCGGATAAAGCGCTGAAGACATTGACGATGGATCTTGGCTTTTATATCAGCCGTTTTTATACAAAAAAGTCTACTGAAGATCATGCCGAGTGGTTTCCAATGGACTATAGCCCAAATATTACAACGGAGGAATGGCTTGCACTGCTTGCAGATAAACGTGTTTTTAACACAAAAAGTCTAAAAATCATGAAGCGCATAAAAGACTGTGGCGGCATAGCCACTTGTAAGCAGCTTTCGGAAAAATATGGGGATAATCCGAACTATTATAATAGTGGATCTTCTGCTCTTGCAAAGCGTGTTGCCGAGATGACGGGATGTCCTTTGATGACATCTCATAACGATAATGCAAAGTGGTGGCCGATTTTATATGTTGGAAAGCATGCAGACAAAGATATGGCAGGTAATTATATGTGGAAACTGCGTGATGAATTGAGCAAAGCACTGGATCAGTTTGACCTTTCTGAAATTCCTTTGTATGAAGAGGAGCCACAAGCTAAAATCAGCCAAGGTAAAGAGAAGCAGGGTTACTGGTGGCTCAATGCTAATCCTAAAATTTGGCGTTTCTCGGATATCGACATCGGCGAGACGCAGCGATATACACTGTATAATGAAAATGGCAACAAACGCCGCATTTTTCAAAACTTTTTGGATGCGAAGGCTGGCGACCTGATTATTGGATATGAATCTTATCCGGTGAAAAAGGTTGTAGCACTTGCGAAAGTGATTGAAGAAAGTGATGGAGAAAATCTTTATTTTGAAAAAACAGAAGGGCTTGCCACACCGATCGATTATGCAACATTGAAAAATTGTCCTGAGCTGGAAAAAATGGAATATTTCCAGAATCCACAGGGAAGTCTTTTCAAACTGACCAAGGAAGAATATGATTTTATTCAAGACATGATTCGCGAGGAAAACCCGGTTGCCCGGAAAGAACCCATTGAAGCTTACTCCAAAGATCAATTTTTGAAAGAGGTTTATATGACTGAAGAACGTTACGAAACGCTCATCTCTTTGCTAAAGCATAAACAGAATCTGATTTTGCAGGGAGCTCCAGGGGTTGGCAAGACCTTTGCAGCAAAGCGGCTTGCTTATGCAATGATGGGGTTAAAAGACGATAGCCGCATTGCGTTTATTCAGTTTCACCAGAATTACTCCTATGAGGACTTCATGATGGGATATAAACCTAAAGAGGATGGGTTTGAATTACAATACGGCATTTTCTACCAGTTTTGCCAAAAGGCAGCGAACATACCGGACCAACCGTTCTTCTTTATAATTGATGAAATCAATCGCGGCAACATGAGTAAAATATTCGGTGAATTGCTCATGCTAATTGAAAAAGATTATCGCGGCACAAAGGCAACGCTTGCTTATAACGGCATGCCGTTCACTGTTCCAAAGAATCTGTACATGATCGGGATGATGAATACAGCTGACCGCAGCCTTGCAATGATCGATTATGCTTTGCGCCGCCGGTTCAGCTTCTTTGAAATTGAACCGGGATTTCATTCTGCCGGTTTTCAATCCTACCAGTCAGCATTGGATCATGACACGTTTAACATTTTAATTGAACGCATAAAGGAACTGAATCAGGAAATTGCTGCTGACAGTTCACTTGGGCCTGGTTTTCGTATTGGCCACAGTTATTTTTGTGGACAGGCTGAATGTACGGATGAATGGCTGAAGGAAGTGGTTGAATACGATATTCTTCCGATGCTGCATGAATACTGGTTTGATGAACCGGACAAATTGCAGCGCTGGGAAAACATACTGCGCGGTGTTTTCAATGATGAAAGATAAAGGCATTCTGATTAGAAACATCTATTATATGCTCTCTTACGCCTTTCGTGTGCTGAAACGATCAAACTACGATGAAATAGGGTCAGAAAAGTTTGAGCATATCCAAGATCTATTTGCTGCCATCCTTGCTAAAGGAATCGCCCGGCAACTAAAACAGGGCTTGTATAAGGAATATGTTTCATATTGTGATGACCTTTCCGTGTTACGCGGTAAACTGGACATTCATGGGACCATCCATCATAAACTGCAGCGGAAGCAAAAGCTCTCCTGCGAATATGATGAGCTGTCTGAAAATAATGTATTTAACCAAATCCTGAAAACCACCTCTGTCATACTCATGCAGCAGCCATCTGTAAACGTTAAACGGAGAACAGCCTTGAAAAAAGTGATGCTACATTTTGACAGTGTGGATATGATTGAGCCAACGCGCATTAAATGGAACATTCTGCGGTTTCAGAAAAACAATCAAAGCTATAAAATGCTCCTGAACATCTGCTATTTTGTTTTAGATGGCTTACTGCTCTCCACAGACAAAGGTAAGTTCAAAATGGCCAATTTCTTGGATGAGCAGCACATGTCGCGCCTGTTTGAGAAATTTGTGCTGGAATATTACCGCTATCATTATCCGAGTTTGCGGGCAGCCGCTCCACAGATAGCATGGAACATTGATGCGGGGACGACTGATTTCCTTCCGACTATGCAGACAGACATCGTACTAAAATCATACAGCAAAGTACTGATCATCGATACAAAGTACTATGCGCATACCATGCAAGTTCAGAGCAGGTATGGCAGCAGGACATTTCATTCCAACAACCTGTATCAGATTTTTACCTATGTAAAGAATCAGGATGTCGGCAACACCGGCAATGTAGCGGGTATGCTGTTGTATGCCCGAACCGAAGAAACCATTGTGCCAGACGCCGACTTTATGATGAGTGGAAATAAAATGAGTGTGAAAACACTGGATTTAAATACTGCCTTTGGGAACATTGCTGAACAGCTGGACAACATTGCAACATCATACTTTGGAGAGATTGAAAAGAAGGAGGCCTAGGGATATAGAGGTACAACAATAAAGAGGTTTGTAAATGGGGCGTGCATTGCTATTGATTGAGATAGGTTTGTTTATAATACATGCCTAAAAATCGAATGAAGGTGTACAGACATCATAAAAAGGTACATTGCACCTCTAATATCAACAGCTACCTTGCCTCTTGAGCAGTGAACCTACCTTTTCGGGTTATTTACCGAGGTCATCCAAAAAATGAAGAGGTATTCCATGCATTGATGCGCCCCATTTGCATTTCACGATAATGCGCCATTTCCTCAAGGATCCCGATTTTCCACCAGTGATACATTTATGACCGCCATAAATGTCCCTCTGGCATATTCATTGCCGAGGTATTCGGAAGTTAAATTTCTTTAGTATTACCTGCAATTCTATCTTTGTAATTCTTTAGTATTTTTGTATTTATATCGTTGATTTCCGAAAAATGCCACTCAAAGGTTGTTAAAATTCTATGAAACTCTAGTAAATATTGTTCTACCTTGTTCCCATCGTTAGGATTAACTTTTTTAAAATCGCTTATTACTTTCTCTAATTCTTTGATTAAGGCTTGAAAATCTTTCAGGTTATCGTACTGTTCGTTAAAGTCCTCTTTGGTTAAAACATTTACATTTGAATGAATATTTTCTAATACACGTAGTAATTCTGCTAATTTCTCCACCATTTATGATCTCCACCTTTTAACAATTCGTCCAAATGCTTTTTTAGCATTAAAGTTCCATCCGAATTTAAAAACATATTTTACTTTGCCATTTTTTTCTATGACTTCTAAATGGTCTTTATGCAATGCAGCGAAATTTTAAATACTGCCGCACCTACTCCTGTAACGGTAGTATAGTGAGTGAAAAGGAAAGACGGTTTTGGTTCAGCACCTTTTCTCAGCTGCTCGTTGTAGTCGGCTAAAAAGCAATGCCAAAACAAAAGGGTACAGTGCTAAACTCGTTGTACTGTTACGCTTTGCTGTGCATCTCGCCTGCAAAAAAAGGAAGATAGGCGCAAATCAATTTCATACTATTTACCATGAACTGTTGTCTTCCATAGAGGAGCTGCCGGATATTTTTGCACGCACAGTTGACTGGTGCAAGGCCACGAAATTCGGGAACGGGATGAAAAACGTGTTTGTACTCGGATGTGGGATGAATTACGGAACGGCTTTAGAAGGACAGTTAAAGTTAATGGAAACGATGTGCATGCCGGCTGCTTTTAATGATATTGAGGAGTTTCCTCACGGAATGCACAGGGCAATCAATCAAAACAGCAGTGTCATCCTATTAAACTGTGAAAATTCCAACGCTCCTTTTATCGAAAAAACATTCCGCTATTTACGGACAAAAACAGATAAAGTCATGATGATTAATGCCCAGCGAAAAAAAATAAAAGATCCAATGGTAATCAATATACAGCATCACCCATATACCCAATCTGTTTTAGGGATTACTATGGTTATTCAAATTCTTTCGGTATTTATTCCGGAAATCAACGGGTTGGATCCAAACAGAAATGCAAATAATGACTATACGAAATATATGAGCACAAGGGTGAGCGTTTAAAACCAAAAACAAGGAAGGGGCATTTATCCTAAATATGCCCCTTTTCCCGCAACACAATTAAGCGTGCTGTATTTCCTCCTGTCATTCCCCAGCACAAAAAGCGGGAAGATGTACCGGTAGCTGTGGTAGTGGATGTAAAGTGCCTTGTCCGGACGGGTATGCAGTGGTCCAGTCCTGTTTCTCAAGATTGGAGAGCAGCCAGATTGAGTCGTGTTATTTCTGCACCTTTAAATAAAACCAGCAGGACTGTGGGCGCCCTGCTGGTTTCTGTTAGTTTTTATTAACCGAAGCATCATAGATCGATTTTACTGCTTTTTCCAAAGCTGCGTTAAATTCTTCATCTGTCTGGTTGGCGTTGAGTTCCCCGGTTAAAGCACGCGAAAAGCTTGCGATGATGCCATCGTTTTCTTTCAGCTTTTGATTGGCTTCATCGCGGGAATAGCCGCCGGAAAGGGCAACAACGCGGACAACGCGCGGGTGCTCAACCAATTCCTTGTAGACGTTTGGCACTGTCGGAATGGTGAGCTTCAGCATCACATTATCATTTTCCGACAATTGGTTCAGATGGTTGAGCAGTTCTGTCTTCAACAATTCTTCGCATTTTTCTTTGTCTGCACTATGGATATCTACTTCCGGTTCAATAATCGGAACGAGGCCTGCCGCGAGGATTTGCTTTGCCAATTCAAACTGTTGGTCAACCACAGCTTTAATGCCTTCCGGGTTGGCTTCCTTAATGACAGAGCGCATTTTTGTTCCGAAAATATGGTGTTCATTTGCACGCCGAAGTGTGGCATCAAGATCCGGGATCGGCTTCATCAGTTGAACACCGTTTTCAAGATTTGCAAGCCCTTTGTCCACTTTTAAAAATGGGACAACGCCTTTTTTCTCAGCCAGGTATTCCGCAGTGTACAAGCCTTCAATCTGGCGGTCCATCGTTTGTTCGAATAAAATGGCGCCGAGGATGTATTTGCCGTCAAAAGCTGGCGAAGTGATGATTCTTGTCCGCATTTGGTGGATAAGATCAAACATTTCGTCTTCGTTTGAATAGGCATCTTCCGGCACGCCGTAGTTTGCCAATGCTTTCGGTGTGCTGCCGCCGCTTTGGTCGAGCGCCGCAATAAAACCTTTTCCGTTCTTGACTTTGTCGAACTGCGTTTGGTTCATCATGATCTCTCCTTATAAGGTTTTTTGAAGGGCTTCTTTTTCTTCATATCCCGATGAATGAAAAAGAAACCTCTATGCATAAGCATAACACTACTGATTGGGAGAAAAAAATAATATATTCATTCTAATTCGGATTCCTTTGCGTGCCCCTAAAAAAGAAGCCGGGCGGTTATCCCGGCACCCGGTTTTGCTCGCTGAATCTCATCCAGAAAACGAGCACAAGGCTTGCGAGGGCCACTTCCGAAAGGGACATGAAGCCGATCGCATAGCTTTTGGTCAGCCCGTAAACGAATGTTAAAAGGAGCGGGGGGAAGAAACCGCCGAGCCCCCCGGCAGCTGCGACGATGCCATTTACCGTCCCCGCCTGGTTTGAGAAATAAAGCGGAACGAGCTTGAAAACCGCGCCGTTTCCGATACCGGCACAGAAAGCGACGGCAAGGCAGCCGATCGTAAACAGCGTAATCCCGAGGCTGAAGGAAAGCAGGATGCCGGAAAGGGTCAGTCCTATAAAAGTAAACGCCAGCACCGTATACGGATTAAATTTATCGGACAGAAATCCGCCGAGTGGCCGCAGCAATGTTGCCAGCAAAATAAATCCTGCTGTCCGCATGCCGGCATCCACTTTGGCGAGGGAAAAATTCGACACCAAAAAGTTTGGCAGGTAGACCGTAAAGGCGACGAACGAACCGAATGTAATAAAGTAAAAAATACTGAGGAACCAGAGCCGCCTGTCACGGTACACTTTTTTAAATTCTTCCGCAAACGAAACTTTGACTTTTGGCTCATGCCGGTCTCCAAAGAAGAAATTCAGCAAAGCAAAGACGATCAAAAGAATGCAGAAAAGCTTGACAGTGGTTCGCCATCCCGCCATATTGGCAATGACCGGCGCGGCGAAGGTGGTGACAGCGGTGCCGAGATTCCCCATACCGTAAATCCCGTTGATCGTCCCGTGCCGCTCTTTCGGGTAATATTTCGGAAGGGAAGTGACACCGATCGAAAAAGTGGCGCCTGCAACCCCGATTAGAAATCCGCTGACCACAAGGCCCCAGAAAGACTGGGCAATGCTCAGGTAAAACACCGGAATCAAAAGGAACAGGAAACTGAATGTAAACAGCACCCTTGCTCCGAGCCTGTTTGCATAAAACCCGACCGGAATTCGGAACAGCGATCCGAGAATAACCGGAATAGAGGTCACCCATGAAGTCTCGCCCGGTGTCAGCGGGATGTCCCCTTTTATATAGGTAAGAAGAGAAGAGAGGATGACCCAAATCATAAAAGCTGCCACTAAACTAATTGTCTGCAATGGGAGTTGAATCTTTTTCATATGCTTATCCTTTCATCTCATTTTTCCGGTATGCGCTTGTAACCGGCGCGGGACCGGTATTGCTGCGGTGCGCGTACCGGATAGCGCGCCGGAAAGCTGAACAGGTGGACAAGGCGTGTAAACGGGATCGAAGCGAACAAGAGAAACGCCGCAATAACATGCACTTTAAAAAGCGTTGGCACATCGTTCATCAGTTCATGTTTCGGCCGGAAGACAAATAAGCTCCGGAACCATGGGCCGATGGTTGTCCTGTATTCATATGCCGTGACCGTCGTATTGTACACAATGGTCATATAGGCGCCAAGCCCGCCGACTACAAGCAGGGCAATGATGGAAAAAAATTCGGCGAATGTGGCGTGGATTCGCACCCGTTCAAATTTGATTCTCCGGATCAGTAAAATGACAAGCCCTGCGACGACCATCAGCCCGGCAATGCCGCCGCCGATAATGGCACCCGTGTGGTAAAGCTCATCGCGTACGCCAATGGCTTCATAAAATCGCTTCGGGATAAGGACACCCATGAGATGCCCGATAAAGGCAAAGACAATGCCCCAATGAAAAAGGGGAGAGCCGATGCTGAGCCATTTTTTCTCGAAAATTTCAGTGGAGGGTGCCGCCCAGCTGATCTGTCGGAACGCATACCGGTACAACAGCCCGAAAATCATGATGGTGCCCATTACATAGGGGAAGATGACCCATAAAAAGATAGAAGCCATGTATGTACCTCCTTTAATACATGATCGGGTAAGGCAGATTTTCAAGATCGGCCTTTTCCCTCTGTTGTTCCAATGCTTCAATCTCTTCTTTGCTCGGTTGTTCAAAAATCTGTTCCATCAGCACGGAGAAAACCGGCATATATAAGCTTTCCTCTGATAAATGGCCGGCAATCCGCTGGACGGCATAGGCGAGCCTTTTGCACAGGCGTTCCGTTTCGCGTGACGGCTCCGATACGGCCAGAAATTCAAATAGCATTGGTATATAATCGGCCAATTCCCCGTCGTTGCGTTCAAAACCGGCCTCGTTGATCATTTTCTGCAGTTTAATGAAAGCGGCGCCGCGTTTCGGGCTGTCACCAAATTCATGGTACGTTAAGTACAGTCCGTTTTTCTCTTGAAGGTCGAATGTGGACACATACAAAGACTGTATTTCGGAAAGTGGGAGGCAAAACAGGGCGGCAGCAGCTTTTTCAAGCGCCGCGCCTGTTTCTTTCGCCGCCGCGATGACCGCCTCTTTTTCCTCGTAAAGCGTCTCTGTCGGATAGGTAAGCATCCGCGAAGCAATGGCCAACATCAGTTTTTCACGATCATTCATTGCTTGCTCCCCTTTCAAACGGATACGTAACCATGCCTTCCGGTGGGGCGAGTTCTTCAATGCTGCAGGAGCCTTGCTTGTAATACAGGTCACCGTTCATTTCGCGGCGGCCGGTCGGGATGACGAACCGTTCCCTGTATTTGGCAACTGCAAGCAGGCGTGCCATATCTTCCACTTCTTCTGCAGTCATGCCGGCTTCTTCAAGCAGTTTGCTTTTGTTCAGCTCATCCACGCCGCCGACCGTTTTGGCGCGCATATGGACGCGCATCGCCGCCATTTTCAGCAGCACTTTCCGGATTACTGCCGTATCGCCTGCCGCTAACAGCGAAGCAAGGTATTCCATCGGGATCCGCATCTGGTCAATGGCCGGGATGTAGCCGTCCGTGGACAACTCGTCTTCATTTTCAAGATGGTTCATAATCGGGCTGAGCGGCGGCACGTACCATACCATTGGCAGCGTCCGGTATTCCGGGTGGAGCGGAAGCGCAATTTTCCATTTCATCGCCATTTTATAGACCGGGGAATCCTGCGCGGCTTTCACCCATGCGTCGGTTATGCCGGCTTTATGGGCTTCCTCTATTACTTCCGGGTCAAACGGGTCGAGGAAGACGGACAGCTGGGATTCGTACAATGCTTTCGGATCCGGGGCCGATGCGGCTTCCTTCACTTTATCCGCATCGTAAAGCAATACGCCGATGTAGCGGATCCGGCCGACGCATGTTTCCGAGCAGATCGTCGGCAGGCCGGCTTCGGTGCGCGGATAGCAGAAATTGCATTTTTCCGCTTTATGCGTGTTCCAGTTGTAATACACTTTATGGTACGGACAGCCGTTCATACAAAAACGCCAGCCGCGGCATGCTTCATGGTCGACAAGGACAATCCCGTCTTCATCGCGTTTGTAGAGCGCGCCGGTCGGGCAGGAAGCGACACACGACGGGTTAAGGCAATGTTCGCAAATGCGCGGCAAGTACATCATGAACGTTTTTTCATACTCGCCGGTGATATGGTTTTGCAAATTTTCCATATTCGGGTCAAGTGCCGTCGTCTCGCTCCCGCCGGCAAGGTCATCATCCCAGTTTGAACTCCACCGGGGCTTGTCAATCGGTTTTCCGGTGATCATCGAGCGCGGTCTCGCAACAGGAATATGGTCGCTTTTCGGACTATGGATCAGATGGTCATAATCATATGTCCATGGTTCGTAAAAATCATCTATTTTTGCCATGTTCGGGTTGTAAAAAATTTGCGCCAGTTTCGTAACGGGGCCGCCTGCACGCAGCTTCAGTTTCCCGTCTTTGTACACCCAGCCGCCTTTAAAACGGTCCGTGTTTTCCCATTGTTTCGGGTAACCGGCACCGGGCCGGGTTTCGACATTGTTAAACCAGATGTATTCCATCCCCGGCCGGTTTGTCCACATGTTTTTGCAAGTGACGGAACAGGTGTGACAGCCGATGCATTTATCAAGGTGCATCACCATTGTGACTTGTGCTTTTACTCTCAAAGCCAGTTAACCTCCTTTAGCGGCCGGATGATGGCGATGGTATCCCGCTGGCTTCCGGTCGGGCCGTAGTAATTAAAACCGTAGCTGAGCTGGGAATAACCGCCAATCATATGGGTCGGCTTTAGCGAAATGCGTGTGACGCTGTTATGGGTACCGCCGCGCTTTTGGCTGACGGCCGTGCCCGGAACGCCCAATACCCGGTCCTGGGCGTGGTACATATATGCCATCCCCTGCGGAATCCGGTAAGTGAGGACGACCCGCGCGGCAATCGCGCCGTTCCGGTTGTACACTTCAATCCAGTCATTGTCTTTAATGCCGATGGACTGCCCGTCACGCTCGTTCATCCAGACCGTCTGGAATCCCCTGAACAAATGGTTCATCTGGGTCGTATCCGTAAACATCGTATGGATGCCCCATTTTTGGTGCGGCGTCAAGTAGCGGAGCGTGATCGATTTGCCGTTTTCAGGTGCCGCTGTTTCGCCTTTTAAATACGGCCCGTGCCGAAGCGGCGGCAAATAAAGCGGCAGCCCTTCACCGAAGTCGAGCATGACTTCATGATCCAGGTAAAAGCTTTGCCTTCCTGTCAGTGTCCGCCACGGGATGTTGTATTCCTTGTTCATCGTAAACGGCGCGTAACGGCGGTTATCATTTTCAAGCCCGCTCCAGACCGGCGCGGAAATCGTATGGCGCGGCTGGGCGGTAATATCCAGCAGGGTGAAGTCTTCGTCTTCGCGGCCTTTGGCAATGTGTTCCAGTTTTTGTCCTGTTTTCTTTTCAAGTGCTTTCCATTCTTCAACCGCTCGTTTTCCGTTGGTGGCGCCGGACATAAAGAGAATTGCTTCAATTGCCTGCTTATCGGACGATAAATCCGGGAGCCCTTTTCCAACCCCTTCCCGCCGCGATTTTCCAAGGCGGGAAAGCAAATCTTTATAAACGCCTTCACCGGGTATCTGAATGCCTTTGCTGCCGTATCCGTTTTGAATGTTCGGGCCGAGGGTGGTCATTTTTTGAAAAACGTTCGGGTAGTCGCGCTCGACAATGACGAAGTTCGGCATCGTTTTTCCCGGCACCGCTTCGACTTCGCCTTTGCGCCAGTCTTTCACTTCTCCGAACGGCTGGCCGATTTCATTCGGTGTGTCTTTGCCGAGCGGCGTCATGACAAGGTCTTCGCACGCCGGCAAATGCTCTTTTGCGAGTTCCGAAAATGTTCTTCCGATCTCTTTAAACGCTTCCCAGTCGCTTTTCGATTCCCACGGCGGGGAGATCGCCGCGTTAAACGGGTGGACGAACGGGTGCATATCGGTGCTTGAGAGGTCAAATTTCTCATACCATGTGGCAGCCGGCAAAACAATATCCGAAAACAGGCCGGAACTGGTCATCCGAAAATCCATGCTGACAAACAAGTCGGCTTTTCCGCGCGGCGGCTCACCCTCTGTTTTAATCGTTTCCGGCTGCCACGAGTTGGCCGTATCGGTCATTACGGCATCGTCACCGCCAATAAAATGTTTGACGAAATATTCATGGCCTTTTCCACTGTCACCCAAAAGATTCGAGCGCCAGTTGAAAAACACCCTCGGAAAATTGCGCGGATCATCCGGGTTTTCAATGGCCCATTCGAGCTTTTCCTGCTTTAACTGCCCCACAACATATTGGATGACTTCCTGGTCGTCTTTTGCGCCGTTTTCGCGGGCTTCTCTTACAATGTCAATCGAATTTTTCGTAAACTGCGGGAAAGAAGGGAGCCAGCCAAGCCTTGCTGCAAGGGCATTGACGTCCGCCGGATGCATGTTTTTAAAACGGCCGCCCCAGCCTTCCTGGTTGTCATTGATGCGCGCTTCGTACCGGTACTGGTCCGTTACAAAGTAGAAAAAAGATGTGCCGTTTTGGAAGCGTTGCGGTTTTGTCCAGTCGTTGGCAAAGGCGATTTGCTGCCAGCCTTCGAGCGGTCGCACTTTTTCCTGCCCGACATAATGGGCCCAGCCGCCGCCGTTTACGCCTTGTGATCCCGTCAGCATGACCAGGTTTAAAATGCAGCGGTAAATTTGGTCGCTGTGGTACCAGTGGTTGGTCCCGCCGCCCATGGCTATCATCGATTTTCCGTTTGTGCGGGCGGCATTGTCGGCAAACTCGCGCGCGACCTGGATGACGTGCGCTTTTTTCACGCCGGTAATGCTTTCCTGCCAGGCCGGGGTGTACGGCGCGTTTGCGTCATTGTAATCCGCCGCGAAATCGCCCGGCAGGCCGCGGTCCACGCCGAGGTGCGAGCAGAAAAGATCAAATACAGTGGTAAACTTCACCGTCTGCCCGTCTTTTGTCTTTAACCGTTTGACCGGGACCGCCCGCTTGATCGTGCCGCCTTCCTTATCGGCAAAGTAAGGGAAAGTGACAGCCACGGTTTCATCATAGTCATCCATAAAACTTAATTTCGGATCGATCGCACTGCCGTCGTCTTTTGTCAGCTCGAGATTCCACTTGCTGCTGCCGTCCCAGCGGAAGCCCTGGCTGCCGTTTGGGACTTGGGGGCTGTTTGCCGCCTTGTCCCAGACAAGCGTTTTCCATTCGCCAAGTTTTTCGCCGTCCGTGAGATCCGTTGCCCGCAGAAAACGGCCGGACCGGGCCTCCCCGTTTTTTTCGTCAATTTCAACGAGAAAAGGCAGATCCGTATATTTTTTTGCATAATCGGAAAAATATGGCGTTTCGCGGTCAATGTAAAATTCTTTTAAAATGACATGCGTCATTGCAAGGGCAAGCGCCCCGTCCGTGCCGGCGCGTGCAGGCAGCCAAATATCCGCAAATTTGTCGTATTCGGCATAATCCGGGCTGATACCGACAATCTTTGTCCCGTTATAGCGGGATTCCACCATAAAATGGGCATCCGGCGTCCGCGTTTGCGGCAGGTTTGTGCCCCAGATGATAAAGTATTTGGCATTATACCAGTCCGCGCTTTCCGGAACGTCCGTCTGTTCTCCCCAGATTTGCGGGGAAGCGGGCGGGAGGTCGGCGTACCAGTCGTAAAAGCTCAGGATCGTGCCGCCGATCAACGATAAAAACCGGGTGCCGGCCGCATAGCTGACCATCGACATCGCCGGGATCGGGCTGAAGCCGGCGATCCGGTCGGGGCCGTACGTTTTGATCGTGTAAATCGAGGCAGCGCCGATGATTTCACACGCCGTTTTCCAATCGGCGCGCACAAAACCGCCTTTTCCTCTGGCACTGACATACCGGGCGCGTTTTGCTTGGTCTCCGGCAATATTCGCCCATGCCGTGACAGGGTCATGGCCTTTTTCTTTTTCCGCCCGCCAAAGTTCGATTAAGTCCTGGCGAATATAGGGGAATTTTACGCGGGTCGGGCTGTACGTATACCAGGAAAAGCTCGCCCCCCGCGGGCATCCGCGTGGTTCGTATTCCGGGAAGTCGCTGCCGGTTGTCGGATAGTCGGTGTACTGCGTCTCGGCTGTGATGATCCCGTCTTTCACGTAAACCCGCCAGCTGCAGGAGCCGGTGCAGTTGATCCCGTGCGTGGAGCGGACAATGTTGTCGTAGCCGTAACGCCTGCGGTAATATTTTTCTGCATCGCGCGAGCGCGGGCTTTCTTCCGTCCAGCCGTCGTTGATCCGTTTTCCGCGTTTTAAATGCCTCAGCCGCTGAAGCAGCTTGTTGTCCTTATACATGGCCGTCATTTCCTTTCCCGAATGGATTGAAGCGTTCGCCCGTTAACCGGATGCTGCCGGATTCGGCCTGGAGTTCTTCTTCCACGATTTCGAAGTCCGGGGCATTGGCGCTGGCCAGAATCAGCCGCTGGAGAGTATTCGGATCGTTCAATTGATAAATGGTTTCAATGAATGCCGGGGGGATATCACCGAAACGCATGCGCATGATGGCGATCAAATCTTCGCGGTCCTGGATTAAATCTGCGTCTTCAAACTGGAACATGTTTTCACCTTTCCTTATCAGCTTTTCATCATTTTGTAGTAATCTGCAATCAGCACTTCTTTGCATGATTCCGCCGCTTGTTTGAAAAATTCCGCCACTTCCGGCGCTTTGTTTTCAATATCGGAGAAGGAGAAGCATTTTCTTGTTTCATGTTGAAAACGATCGCCGTAGCGTAACACCACTTCAATCCCGTTTTCCTTTTCGACGCCCGCCGGATCTGCGTCATAAAGATGAAGATGATGCAGTTCAAATGTCTGCATGAACGTATGGTAAAGTGGCGGGGAGACGGAAAACAGCGGTTTTTCCTGCTGTTCTTTCATGACTTCACCTCTTTAATGATGGGGGAGTACGCTTTCTTCTTCGTGATTATGTATTTCATCGATACAAATCAATGCATAAAATTGACGGACGGTTTGCCGGCCCAGCTTTTCCTGCTGCAAATCCTTTTTTACTGCCTGTGCCAGTTTCCGCATTAGATCATGGTCGCGGGCAAGGGCGGTGAGCTTATCCTTCATGTTTTCATTTTCGGCAAGCAGCTCCGGGTACAGGCCTTCCTCTTCTGCCTGGGCATGCGCGAGCGTCCTTGTTTCCCAATGTTCAAGCAGAATCAAAGCAGTTTTCAGCGCCTCCGCGTGCAAATTTTTCCCGAGCAGCTGCGCAAGCAAATCCGTTAAATCGCGGGCTTCATTTAATGCTGCTTCATGGATGGACGAATGGCTGTCCGCGTGCCTTAAAGATGGTCCTGACATGTTTTCGCTCCTTTATGTTGGATGTGGAATCGTTTCCCATATTCTAATGTTAAGATTGTCCCAATGGCCCCGATAATAAACAAAAAATGGAGAATGGGGCAGATTTTTGCCGGATTTAAAGTGACCACTCACTTTTTATTGACAGCCAGCTTTCTTCATGGCAATATAGTAAGTGAGTCATTACTCACTTATCTAAAAGAGGAGGGCCGGGGATGGAAGCTGCGGTTGTGATGGAACATATAAGCAAGCAGTTCGGGAAAAAGCCTGTGTTAAACGATATCCGTTTGAAAATCGGGAAGGGCCGGATTTACGGCTTGATCGGGCCGTCGGGAGCAGGGAAAACCACTTTGGTCAAAATGATGGTCGGGATGGAAAAAACGGATGCCGGCACGGTCCATGTGCTGGGAGAAAAGATGCCGAATCTTGAAGTTTTGCAGCATATCGGCTATATGGCGCAGTCAGACGCATTGTATATGCAGCTGACCGGGAAGGAAAACCTGAAATTTTTCGCATCGCTCTATAAAATGGGGAAGGCGGAACGGCATGAGCGGATTGCCTACTCGGCGGGCCTTGTCCATTTACAGGATGACCTCAATAAAAAAGTGTCTGCCTATTCCGGCGGGATGAAACGGCGGCTGTCGCTTGCGATTGCGCTGATCCAGGATCCGGAATTGCTCATTCTGGACGAACCGACTGTCGGCATTGACCCGGAACTAAGGGCAAATATCTGGGATGAACTGCTCCGCCTCAAAAATGAAGAAGGCAAAACGATTATCGTCACGACGCATGTGATGGATGAAGCGGAAAAATGCGATACGGTCGCCATGATCCGGGAAGGAAAAATTTTGGCGCACGGCTCACCGGGCGAGTTGAAAGCAATGTATGAAGCAGCCGGCTTAAATGAAGTGTTTTTGAAAGCGGGGAGGACCGTGCAATGAGGAGAACCTTTTTTTGCGAGATACGGCCGGATTAAAAGAACGATTTCAGACAGAAGGTGGAAACCGGATATGCTTGAAAGCGGGGAGGACCAGGCAATGAGGACAGCCGCACTCATCAAAAGAATTATGTTGGAAATGCTGAGGGACAAACGCACATTGGCGCTGTTGTTTCTCGCGCCGCTATTGATTTTGACGCTCATGTACTTTTTCTTTAACGGCAGCTCAACCAGCCCGAAACTCGGGATCAGCCATGTGGACGCAAGCCTTGTAAAAGTGTTGGATAAAGCGGATATGAAAATCAAACACTATGAAACGGTAAAAGATCCGGAGCAAACCGTACTGGATGGAAATCTTGACGGGCTGCTTGTGAAAAAAGGCGGAGCGTACGTCCTCACTTTGCAAAACAATGATCCGTCTACTGCCAAATCGCTGCAGATGAAAGTAAAGCAGGCAATCGCGGCGGAATCCGGGCAGCAGCTGGCCAAACAAATCGAAGCACAGGCAAAGACGCTCCAAGGTGTGCAGAAAATCATTGCCTTGCAAAATGAGGCACAGCATATATTGATGAAACAGGTTCCCGCGCAGTCACCGGCCTTTGGGAAAGTGCAGCAGCTGGAAGAACAGGCGGAAAAAACGAAACAACAGTTGCAGGCGCCGGTCAAAGTGGCCTTTTCTAAACCGGATGTATCGGCAAAATATGTATACGGTAGCAGCCATACGGTATTTTTTGATGTGCTGAGCCCAATTTTGGTTGGTTTCTTCGTTTTCTTTTTCGTATTTTTAATCTCCGGCATCGGACTTTTAAAAGAACGGACATCTGGCACGCTCGACCGCCTGATGGCAACGCCGGTCAAGCGGGGCGAAATTGTGGCTGCTTATTTGGCGGGTTTCGGCATTTTTGCCGTCATCCAGACCGTGATTGTCGTGTTTTACGCGGTGAACGTGCTGGATATGGTGCTTGCCGGTTCACTCTGGAATGTCTTGCTCGTTAATTTGATGCTCGCGCTTGTGGCACTGTCTCTCGGGATTTTATTATCGTCTTTTGCGGCTTCAGAGTTTCAAATGGTACAGTTTATTCCACTTGTTGTGGTGCCGCAGATCTTTTTCTCCGGCATCATTCCGTTAAAAGGGATGGCCGTCTGGCTGCAGGCGCTTGCAAAAGTGATGCCGATTTATTACGGTGCCGATGCCTTAAAGCGGGTCATGTATGAAGGCATGGGCCTTGGGGATGTATGGAAAGACTTGACGGCGCTTGTTGTTTTTGCAGTGATTTTTATTCTGCTCAATATTGTCGCGTTGCGGCGTTACCGTGCGCTGTAAAGGGGGAGAAAATTTGCCAAAATATAATCTTCTGGAAGCAATGAAGGAACAAACGAAGACGGACGCAAAGCTGACGGATAAAAAACAAAAAATCATGGAGGCAGCAATTTCTCTGTTTGCAGAGAAAGGATATGGCAATACGCCGACAAGCGAAATCGCAAAAGCGGCCGGCGTTGCAGAAGGGACGATTTTTCGGCACTTCGGCACGAAAGACCATTTGCTCGTTTCGCTGATTGTCCCGTTTTTAAAAGATTCGATTCCTTTGATGGCGGAAGAGCTTTTTCAAAAACTGCTGTCAAACCAAGACCTCCGTTTTGAGGACTTTTTGCGAAACCTGCTCCGAGACCGGCTTCTTTTTTTAAAACAGAACAGGGAGATTTTCCAAATTATCGTAAAAGAATTTTTTTATAATGAAGAAATCCGCCATGAACTGATGCCGTATTTTGCGGAAAATATCGGTTCCCGGTTGGTGCAGGTGATCCGAACTTTCCAGGAACGCGGGGAGCTTTCAGACCGGCCCGCGGAAACCATGGCAAGGCATATCTTTTTTTCAATCGGCGGCACATTTATTTTTAAGTTTGTCTTCGGGCTGAACGGATCCCAGGATGAAGAGGCTGAGATTGAATCCGTTGTCCGGTTTGTGATGGACGGGGTGCGGAAGATAAAGGAGGACAGTCCCTGAATGCCTTGTGCACCGTTCGCTCCCTTGTGCAGAACAGATAAAAGCGCACGTTGCGGTCTGGATGCCTGGATCGGTGAAATGTCTAATTAGGGCTTGCTGAACGAATCCGATTCTGAGTTTGTACCCAATTTGTCAGCAAGCTCTGTCTTAAAATATAGAAGAATCCATCTTTGAAAATGCAATTCTTTCTTCTCTATACATTGAATCAGCTTTCAAGTGCAAGCTTTTCTTTGGATTTTTCTAAAACCCTTGCACCTTGCATTAAATTTTTCCAAATCTAGGAATTTTGGTTATTCAGCAAGCCCTATGTTAAGGAAGCGAGGAAAATTGAAGGTCTTCCTTCACGTATAGGAGGCGTCTACGTTAAGAAAGCACGAAAAAACGAAGGCCTTTCTTCACATAGAACCTGTCTATGTTAAGGAAGCGTAGAAAAATGAAGGCCTTCCTTCACATAGAGTGCGTCTACGTTAAGGAAACGCGCAAAAAAAGTGTTGTTCCTTCACATAGAGATCGTCTATGTGAGTCAAGTCCAGGTTATTGTGTAAATTTATGGGCAAATGTTTTCAACCACCCTTTCATTTTTTCGGCTTAACTTCCATGGATTTTTTTCTTCATCTCCGGGAAGGGATGTCAAATGCCTTTCAATTTGACATCCCTTCCCGGAGATGAA
>SNQW01000211.1_pt1 | contig 34439 bp, 46 predicted proteins | sample 2580511 | NCBI WGS metagenome assembly SNQW01 (sample SAMN10953775, study PRJNA522744) | food fermentation metagenome | isolation source: 8-hour incubation of native-enriched microbial consortia from nixtamalized... | place: Mexico | collected 2017-09-24 | reverse complement strand
CCTAGTTGCTGTTCCGCCATTTGAACAAGGCGCTTTGTGATTTCGCCACCAACAGAACCATTTTGGCGAGAAGTTGTATCTGGGCCAAGTTGTACACCAAACGAAGAAGCAATTTCATACTTCATTTGGTCTATTGCTGTACGTGCTTGCGGAGCAACAATTTGGTTTCTGCTTTGTTGTTGAGCCATAATGTAATTCCTCCTATGGAGAATGATGGTTATTGCTAATCTTAAATTTCCTCATAGAAAAGGAATTATACATAGAAAAACAAAAAAGCCTCGCCATCCATCTGGACAACGGAGTTTATTGTTTTATACTTTCTCCGTTTTCCTGGTAATGATAGGGGGAAAACCAATAACGAAACCCTTCTACCAAGTTAGGTAGAAGGGTAGACTGTTCCTTATGAAGCTGTAGCGTGTAGCATAACAACATATGCCAACCGCCTTGTATTTAGAACTGTTTTGCTTTTTGGAGCACCACCAACAAAGTACGAAAAATATACGCTAAGATGAAATGTTAAAAAACAAGAGTATTCAAGGGAAAAATTTAATTTATAGAGGGAGGAATGTCTGATAATACAAGTTGTGTAAAAAAGACCTCTGTTCTGCCAATTAAGCTACACCGGCATGTTTATGCTTTATGGAGATATGGTGGAGGTAAGCGGGATCGAACCGCTGACCTCCTGCTTGCAAGGCAGGCGCTCTCCCAACTGAGCTATACCCCCATATTGTTTTAAATGGCGGAGCCGACGGGACTCGAACCCGCGACCTCCGGAGTGACAGTCCAGCGTGAACTCCAACTTCACCACGGCTCCGTGTTAAGAAATAAATGATATGGTTGTGGGGGCCGAACTTGAACCTGCGACCTTTTCTGTCCACTCAGAAGAGGTCTTTGGATGTATATTCTAAAGGCAGCCAAGGATCTACATACATTATTCTATGACTCTTTGTTATATCGGAAACGGTAAATAACCTATGTGATACATACAATTTAGAGTGTAACGTCCAATAATGTCGCTTATGACAATAACAGCAAGCCTGTTTTATTTAGTAGCCTATTCCATTCAATCCCATTCTGCATTCTTTATCATAAGACTTGCAAAATGGAGGTGGAAAATTGGCTACAGCCTATGTAACGAATTCAGAATCCAATACCGTTTCGGTAATCAATACGCAATCGAATCAAGTGATTGCCACGATACCTGTTAGGGGTACTGGAGATTTAGCGATTACTCCAAATGGCAGGCGTGTCTATGTAACGAATAACGGGTCCAATACCGTTTCAGTAATTAGCACGGAATCGAATTGTGTCATTGCTACGATCCCTGTTGGGGAAGGTCCTGGAAATATAGCGATTACTCCAAATGGAAAGCGTGCCTATGTAAGGAATGGATTTTCTAATACCGTTTCAGTCATTAATATGCAATCGAATCGTGTCATTGCTACGATCCCCGTTGGAAAAGTTCCTGTAGGGATAGCTTTTACTCGAACTCGTTTGTCCCGATCCTTAGTAAAAGGTCGTAAAAAGGTTGTTCGTTTATCCCGCCCCTTAATAAAACGGCATAAAGGTTTATATAGTCCTTTTATGAAATAGGAACCTACTAGTAGAGTAAAGAGAACGTCCAATAATCTTCCTTATGGTAAACTCACCAACAACAAAAACCCGGAATTTGGCCAAATTCAGCCGTTTTCTGGGTTTTTATACTTGGGGAAATAGGCAAGCAAATGGTGTTTTTGCCTGGTATGTGCTCTCCGTTTTTCACTGGATTGCTTATTTTTACTACCTTGTTTAGTGCATGTTTTCTACTTTCGTTGATACTACACCTTTTTTTCTTTATCCCAAATAAATATATAGTCAGGTTTCAGCTTTATTTATCATAAAACAATATCCTTTTTGTGAGTTATATTATAAAATTATGTAAAAATAAGGAAAATAGGATTAGGGATGGGGGCTACTGGAATTATACGTAAATTGGACGAGCTTGGAAAAATCGTTTTGCCAATGGAATTAAGGCGTAAATTCGGAATTGCCGAAAGAGATGGCTTAGAGATTTTTGTAGATGAAGAGTGCATCGTCTTACGAAAATATGAACCAGCCCGCATCTTCTGTAATTCTGTATCAGACGTCATCGCATACAAGGGTAAGAAAATTTGTGTTTCCTGTTTTGATGAAATGAAGAATTAATAAAAAAGGTTTCCACCGTCCAGAACAGGATAAGGGTAGCGGAAATCTTTTTCTTTTTATAGTTTACAGTGGTAGAGGAATAAAGAAATAGGGCACAAAACAAAAGTACCCGGCACAGGGTGATTGATTTACAATACGCAAACTGTTCAACTAAACACAAATAACCCTGCTTTCCATATGGATAACAGGGCAGACCAATCATTCACTTCGTTGAATATGAAACATGATTTCTTCAATGTTTTCTAACAAAAAATCTAAACTTTCTGCTGGTGTTAATACTATATCCGGAATCATCTCCTCAGCCAAAGCATTTAAGATGCGAATGTGAGATTCGGATACAATAAGTTCGAATTTGGTTTTTGGCATGAGTTTGAACTCTTCTGTGCATCGTTTGCAGATTTTTGGATTCTTCGCTTTTCGGAAAAATTCTTTGGGCTTCCATGTTGCGCAGCGCTTGCAAAGGATATGACCATCCACTGGTGTGAAAACGTCGTCCTCCTCATCGTCTATTTCATTCGCAAAGACGCTATCCATATCAATCCCTTTGCCGAATGGAATCACTTCTATTATTTCCAACGAAGTATCTCCAAACAATTCCTTTATCGATTCTTCAGCCCAATCAGGAAATTCATTTGAGTTATCTTTATTTCGTTTTGGAAAATGGATAATGTTATTTTTCTTCAATTTCAATCCTCCTAACAAAAATGTATTTCAGTATACCGATCAAACTTTCCAAAGTGGGCATCGTTTTTGAAAAATTTTTTTTGCCAACGATAAATCAGTATAGAAACAGCTTCAGGATTCCGTATAGAATGGGGTATAGATTCCCCAAAAGTTTTATCTTTGTTTGATTTAGATATATATAGAATGGTTATTTTAGCGCTAGGATGTTGAATTCCACTACATATGAGAATGAAAAAAGAGTTAGGGTAGAAGTAGGTATTCCTTTTGCAAACCTCTACTGATTTTTACTACGCTTGTAGGTGTCTCGCCAACAAAACGCGAATTTTGTACGTTAAGGAACGTCCGATCAGGAGTACCGGGTCTGCATATGAACATAATTGTTCACCCCCCCTCTTTTTTCTACATACTATGAAAGGTTGTCCGATTCTGTAACGGCCCGTGCACATATCTATCGTCCAACTAGAATTTTAGTCAGTGAATGTCCGATAGTCTTCAAAATGTAAATTAAAGCACTACTCTAACCTTAACTGGATAGCCGTTTTGCCTTGTCCAAGAGTATTGTTTATAACGGAGATTAAATAACTTTCTTTAAATTATTAGCAACAGTAATATGGTAATATATGTAAATATATGAAAAGGGGGAGAACATATGGAAAACCGATGTTTTTTTTCTTCTAGTTGGCCAAGCGACAAGAAAGAATGCCGTACTACCCGAAATAGCAGAACAAAGCGACACTTACTTAAGAACAAATTTACTTTTATTAGATAGGGATGAAGAAGCTATTGAAGAAGTAAGCTTACAAATTAATAAACTCCTAGAAGAAAATAAATCTACAGATTTAAACAGCAGTTATTCAGTTGACTATTTGACTGAATTCCGAAGATTATCTGATAGAATGAAATATTTGTCAGAGAAAATGAAAAAAGTAGCTGAAATCGAATTAAAGGTACATCCATTAACTAATGAAAAGTACATATATGTAAAAGAAGGTACTGAGCTTGTTAAGGAATTTTACTATAAAGATGGTGTGCTTCTTGAAGGCTTTTATAGGTTTATGGAAGATTTTTCAGACAAGCTATTCCGTAAACAAAATAATTCTTAATATATAGAACGTCCGATAATTTGCATTATGGTAAACCGATCGATCAACAAAACCCGGAATTTGGGCAAGTACCAGCGTAGCTGTTATAAACCGCAAACGTATGTAAATAAACGGAAAATGTATCAAAACCGCTGTAACCACAACGATTCACAGAAGTTCCTACTACACTTTTGTAATCGGAACTTGAACATTCTGGCAGTCACAAAGCCGAAAAATCAATTTGAAAACAGGCTTTGCGTAAAGATTTTGTTCCGATACTGGGGTACGGAAACGATTCGCGGATTGAGGGGCCACTTTGGAGAATATAACCAAAAAAAGGATTAAGCTTAATATTTTGATTTCTGCATTCAAAAAGTGATGTATAAAAGACATTTTAGTTCGTTGAGAAGACACTTTTTTAAATCATAGTCTTATTTAACCTTATCGATAGGGTTTACCCTATTGGGATAAATATATGTAAGAAAATGGGTTGTGTAGTGTTTGTTTTGTGAAAGAGAAAAGGAAAAGCCACTCCGAAGAGTGACCTTAATCATTACTTTTGGAAATTGTTCTTTCATCGATTAATCTGATAGCGTCTGGTTCAACTTTGTTGAGTATAATTTGAATCCTATCATCATTTTCAAAAATAAGCTCTATCGATTCATCAACCATTCCCTTATCAATGAAGTTAACATCTTTAACTTTTTGTCCCTTTAAATCTAAAAAGCTTAACAAGTAATCACCCCCCGTCAACTTATTCGACAGGAGGGATATATTTCCTCTTATCAATCCGTTCTTTTATTCTACTGCTCTCTACATTTTTCTTAACGCTCACCTGTTTTGATGAACGTTACTGTATAATCTACTTAACATGGATAGTGACAGGGTTGCTGTCATAGACCGCAAAGTAACTCATGATACCTCTAAAATGGCCTAGTGAGACGGTTCCTACTCTAGTCCGTCAGATAGTTTCCATATCTTAGGTATTTTTTATCTCCGCGTTTAGCAAATCAATTAATCTAGCTCGCCCTTTTTCGTTATATACGAATGAACGGACCTGTTTATCGTGACCTCTTGCTTTATCAAGTATCCATTTTCCATACTCTGATGTTTTTAGGTTGTGTTTATTGGATAAGCGCCCAATCTTATTAGCTGTAACATCCATTTCTTCTGCGATTTCCGTTGCTGTAAACAGCACTGGCACATCTGGCTTCGGTAAAATCGGTGCCCCTACAAGGACCTCTGTTGCACCGGATAAAAGCAATTGAACAGACTCATCTGATAGCGTCCCTTTAAATTGACCAGCAATTTGTGTCATAAGCTTTGCTTGGCGTGTACGAGCGTTTAATTCCATCGCCTTTGCACGAATAAGTTTTTCTTCTTTATTTTCCGGTTGCATGATTTTTATTTTTCCCTGACGAATTCCTTTGAGTAGCTCAGTTACCCGCCGTTGGAATTGTACTGCTTTGGGCAAGTCACTTGCCATAAGGAACATATACAAACCGTTTTCATTAATAATATTGATTTCTTGAGTACCGCCACTAGGTAGGGTCAATTTGACCCGCCCCCTAAAACCCTCAAATCGTTCAGTATTTCGCTTTAATACCGTACGAGCATAATCAGAGGGATTACTTGCACCAATGGCAGCCGCCACTTCACCAGGAACGAACCAAGCCTCTTGTTTTCCATCCCAGTCTGCTCCGTTATGATTCAGCACTCGTACTTTATGATCTTCAAATTGAATTAAGTCCATTTGATTCATCCCTTCTTTAACATTAATGACAAATAAAAAGATTCCCATGTATCTCGTCATACATTCTCCCCACCTGCTAGATGGTTCCAATATAGCAGCTACCTATTTATGCTTCTTTAAATGACAAGAATGTAAAGAATCGTCTACTTTGTAAGCTAATTTCTAAATAGAAGACAAACAAAAAAAGACTCCCCTTAGTGGTTAGTCTTCGTTAATTAACTTCCGCCCCTGGCTTGTATTGCAAACGCAGCTCCTGGATAATCTCTTCTACTACATCATCAGCAAAGTGATCATAATGTGTATCCAATCCTGCTTTCTTCGCTTCTACAAGATGGCCGTAAAATTGAACGAGTAATGCGCTCCTGATAGGGTTATTCATCTTCCTCATCCCTTTCTGTTTTTCCGCAATTGGGCCAAATACTTGATTAACGTATTGTGAAAATAGTGGAAGTTTGACACAATTATTATTAAGCTAAAAAAGTATTCTTAGAAGAGCAACGCTTTTTGAGGTGTCAGAATGATGAAGTTAAAAAGCAAAATACCGGACTTTATTTTATGTTTAGTCTTTGGAATGTCTTTGGGGATAATATCCAAATATTTGGATACCATCGCGGTTGATGGAAGTTGGTGGACGTATATTCTCCACTATTTTGCAGATTTATTTACAAGGTTAGGTATTTGGGTATTGATTGGGACAATTATAGCTGCATATAGTAAAACACTAATAAGAGCTGCTATTAATACGTTTATATTCTTTATAGGAATGTTAATAAGTTATTATATATATTCAGCTTATTTATTTGGATTTTTTCCAACGAGTTATTTTATACTTTGGGGCAGTATAGCACTAGTATCTCCTTTACTAGCAATTATTGTTTGGAAAGCTAAAAATAATATACATCTAGCTTTTATCTTACCAGCCTTACCAATGGGATTATTGTTAAGTCTTTCTTTAGGAATGGGTTTATTCTACGTGTATTTATCTTATATTGAAGAATCAATTATGTATGTTGTTTTATGTGTAATCTTTTACAAAGAGCCTAAACAAATGACCATATCAGTTGTTTTTTCATTTGTTGTTGCCTTTATTTTTAAACAAATAAGTCCATTTGATTTTTGAATTTAGTCGTGACAAGGTTCCTGTACGATTTAATGCGTTACATCGTCCTCATTCCTTTCTTGTTTATGAGTCCCGTCTCTCTTCCGTACGGTAGATGACGCATTATCCCGCCCGACTAAAAAAGCCACCTGTCGGCGACTACTTTTTTACTATATACATCTGATTTGATAAATCGACAAATTCTTGTGGTGAGAGATAAGAAAAGAAGGAAGGGCGGTGGGCGGGAGCGGTCGGAAAAAGACACGTCCGCCTTTTTTCTGCCGGGGCGCAGGGCGTATCCACCCTCTTCTTTCTCCATCTCTCCTATTTCCAACCACGCTACCATGTCAAAATATTAACTGTAACTTATATAGTTCGTATGTAGTTTCGAATATATCTGACTTGCAAGGATACTTCTCACCTTTTAATCAACATAAAACAAACCATATTCAGCTGAATATGGTTTGAAAAAAATATTAGAAAGGTAATTTAACACTTACACTATTATCTGCAAGTTTAATTCCAAAAGGTCCTGTAATTATATAATGAAGCTCAATACTATGCTTCCCATCCTCACTTACAGTAGCAGCAATTATAAGAGATGCTTTTCCTACACCGTCGATTCCAAAGTTTACGGAAGCAGGTTCACCAAGTTGATATTGTACAGCTGCAAGAGTTACTCCTGCATACTGAATAACGACTTTACCTTCCAAATTTGCTGGGTTAATATCTAAACAAGCAGAAATACCAAAAACTAAAGATATACATTTGGAAAAAAGTTCATTTCGCTCATAAGATTCCTGTGAAAAATCGTGTAGAAAATGTTGTTTTTGCTGCCACTTGATTTCTGTCGGTTCTGTCGGATTTGCATTAGCCATTTTATTCCTCCTTAAAAACTATTGTATAAATTACACAAAAATGGATTATAATCAATTTCCAATATTGTAACATTTTTGTTAATAGTTTTCTCTAAATAAATATAGATGTTAAGTCCATATAAAGCACCGCCTTAAAAACTAACTTTATCCGCGTATTTATCAGCTAACCAATCAAAAAGGCGACCTATCATATTGAATGGGTACGCAATACAACGCAACAAGATATATGGGATTAAGAGTAGACGCATCAGGATTCCGATTCCCTCAAAAGGATTGAACATGTCATCACTTATCCTTCTTTACGCCTATCGACGACGATATTCTCGATAATATTCATCTGTGATTTCTAGCCCTATAGAAAATCCGCATAGAAGGGAAGTAGGTACAATGAGTAGTAACCACCATGCACTAATCATTGCGCTCTCTTCCTACCTCTCTTCCTACCTCTCTTCATGTTCCGTTTCTTCTGCTCCCACCGTAGTCTTTCCCGCTCCCGATGAGCTCTCACGCATTCTTCCCACCCCGCTTTTGGATGAGGCATTGTAATAACTAGATGCCGCACAGACGGTTGTTTTTGCTCCATAAAAGTAACCCCCACATTTCCTCCATAACCACATAGCTTCTCTGTTTTCCTGTTCCTTCTTTAAATTACTTGATTGAATATCCGCAACTATCGCTTTAATTTTTGCCCATTGCTCTTGTATGTTCTTTTTAAATGTGTCCAGGTCAGCCAATGAAAGGATTGCTATAACTACATCTTTAAATCCCAAACATATCCGCCTCCCTTGTTTTCTACCAACGAAAAAAGCGCAGCTATATGGCTCCGCTCCTTTAATTGATATCCCTAATATTTATCATCAGGGTCAGTATGTAGATAAGGTGTATCGCCTCTTATAATCACCCAGGAGGAATAGCCAGGATTACAGAGTCGATTGCTCCATTGTTTCAGCAACCTTTGCAGAACCTTTCTATTCTGCTGTCCCCGTGGCTCTATTGGCGCAATACTGCTTAAGCTCCAGCTGCTCCCCCCGTTTATCGGCCGCAACCTTCATCGCTATTCAATACACCCGAGTACGCCCTTGATAAGGGAAAGGCGCTGTCTCCCAAGGAATGTTTTTCCTTAGGTATAAGCGTACAAATTTCCCAAATAAAAAAAGGTACCCTATTTTGGTGCCCCAAAAGGTACCCCATTTTTCCAACATTCGTCCAAATAGGCTTGATGACAGGGTTCTTGCTGTAGATCGCAAAGTATTTCTAAAAATAAATGTTTTATTTAGGTTTTTATGCAATTTTAGGAACAATACAATACTCAAAAAACCCTTATATATCAGCAATGTATAAAATCCTGCATAAACGATCATTTCAGACATACTGAAACCCCTTGGTGTCCAAGGGGTCTTCTGTTTCGGAACTTCCACAAATTATGATTATGTTTACCAATAATGTATATCAAATACACTCATTGAATATAATATCTATGGGTTTTTTAGTATACCGATAATATGCTAATGTTGACTCGATCTTCGAGCTTTTTATTCTACTTTTTTGCATAAAAAAAACAATTTATAAAACTATGGAGGGGTAATATGATTATCTCACTGGAATCCTTAAACATTCCGGGTCATTTCATCAGTCGCTATAACGGTTTATTTGGGGCAATCAATCCAGTCCCAAGCTTAGCACACAAAAGGGCAGCCACTTTTATTTGGACTGGTGATTGGTATTATGGAGCGAGAGGAATGCTTCGTGATTTATATAACCCCCAATGGGGTTTCCGACATCGAAACTTTCGTTTAGAGTTTACAGAACTTCCTGACCATACTACTCCTATGCAACCACAATTAGTAGCCGACTCAACTTTTGAATTAAGACGCGGACAAGCAAACTGGACAAATCCACAAATGGTCTCGTTCCTATCAGTTAATTTTCCAAACCGGTTCATTCGCCACCGAGATTTGCAGCTCTGGGTCGAGCCTGCACCATGGGACCAAGAGCCAGCAAGGTCGGATGCCACGTTTATAGTCCGTCAGCCCCTTGCTATTCCAATAGTTCCACCCCTTACGTGAGTCGGAACTTTTCGCATCTAAGACAGCATTTTAAATCGATACTTTCCACGCTGCTACCTATAAGTTCTATTTCTAAGAATAAAATAGGAACTTCTAACAGTTGCTTAATTAAACAAGTAAAGGATCTTTCACTCGAAGATCCTTTTTTGATACCGATAATACCTGATTATGTTAACTCGAAATTACTTTTAGAAATACTTTGCGATCTACAGCAAGAACCCTGTCATCAAGCCAAATAGAAAAGCACTCAGATAATTCCGAGCGCCTTGGCCAGATGAAATATTGCGGTTTTCTTTTTCTTATAGTATGTGCTTTTTTTCATACTTAGTTCAGTGTAAACATTAATATCTTTTGCGTCAGTTGAATTAATGTACTTCCTTTCGATTATATCCCTCTCAATAGGGTCCAACGCTTCCCACAATGCCCTTTCTATTTGTCTATACTTAAGCATATTTTCGCTATCGCATTGTTTTAACGTAGGGAAGAGATTAATAATACCGGCTTTTTTCTGTTCCTCTACATTCCTCATATTTACCCTTGAAGCGCGATACTCGCATAATTCTTCTATAACCAAATCCTGTACATCCTTGCTCAAATGTTTCACTCCCATAGATAAACCCCCCTTAAGAATGGCGTGTCTGTCTAATTGCTCCGCGACGGCGTGTATAGGCCGATCCGCGCATTAAACGCTCGAATTCCTCACGTTCCCTTTCCTTACGACTTGGCACATATACCGTAGGCAACTTGTCTTTTACTGGCCCCGGCTGCTCCGTCCTCTCTGGCGTCTGCCGCATCTTGTTTAACTTCCTTCTTTTATCTGGCGTGAGTAGGTCCTCAAATCGCATTCTGTATCCCCTTTTTCAAATAAAAAGAGGATACCGCCTTTAATAAGCCTGTAGTAATGTACATAACCCCGTTTAGGCTTAGTAAAAGTGGTATCCTCTTATATTTGATCAGATATATAGATTTACTTTGCCATCTACATCACCACCCATCTCCAAGGCAAAATAAAAAGCCGTTCAATATGAACGACTTAACTTATCCAATCAGCAAATATATATAATCCATATAGGGATGTACCAGCCCATAAAATACGACGAAGTATCCGATAAGGTACAAATATTCCAATCAAAAGAAGAGCTACTCCTAAGGCAAATACCCATACTCCTAGCTTTAATGCCATGGTATTTAACCCGCCGTATCTACGGTAAGATTTAACCCTTTCAAAAACATCTGCATCCCTCCTATGACTCTGTTCGACAAGCGGAAAGCCTTTCCTTCATCTGTAACGCAAAGTTTTAACGTTACAAGCCAACTAACGAAACGGCATTAGATGAAGCAACTGTTTTGTTACGCTGTTTCGCTGGCTCGTTTGTAACGTTACGCAAAATAAAAAGCCACTCTGAAGAGTGATTCTATAGATACATCTATATAATTACACTTTAAAATTTATAGCGAGTGGTTTATTAGGATCTTCTGCAACTTTTCGTTCCTTCAAAGGCTTTGCATTAGGATTTTCTGGCCTATCAGTTTTCTTTTCAGATGGGGTTGCCTCCTTTCTCAACTCTTTCTGCAACGCAACCTTCTCCATATAAAGTTGAGAAATCATCCTGATTCTTTGTTTTGGATTAATAGAAGAATTATTACGCAATGCTTTTATCTCTTTATCAATCTCATCGATTCTTCGCTGAATCCTATTTATTCGTTCCTTTTCTTTTTTATCAGGAGGCAGTAAGGCCGTAATTGTTTGAGCGTCTATGGGAACTTTCATTCTGCACCTCAAATCCATTTATTTTTAATTATCGGAACTTATCATAGTTTGTTGAGACTCTTTTATCTTGTTGGACATTCACATCATCTCCAAGGCAAAATAAAAAGCACCATATGGGTGCTTCAGAGTGTGGAGAAACCCCATTTATGAAAATAGAGATTTTCCACTTAAAAATTTGACGCCTCAGATTCGCCTGTACGGGCTTCTAGAGGCATAGGGAGACATTTTTGCACCCCCTAAAATCATCAAAATTAGATCGAGATTTTTAAAAAACCACTTTCTCGACAGCCTGAAGCCGTTTCCAAACTGGAACGGCTGCTTCAGTTTACAAAACAGGTATTATCGGACGTTTTTAGCATTTACTAACAGATTTTTTTCCTGTTAGTGCCCTTTCAAACATGTCGATAATCTCCAGAAATCTCTCAGCCTCACGGAATACATGATCAGCCAGTAAAGGATGAATGACACTTTTAATCCGACATGCTTCAATTAAATCACGAGCAGTCTTTTTAAAATCACGAAGTGATTTTACTGATACTCGATTTTGATCTAAAAACTGATCCAACAGCGGAATAGTTTGAGACTGTGGCCTCATCGAGTCTAAATCGATAGCCTGGAATAAAAGCTGATCAAAATCATGGCTAAACTCCCTCGCTTGCTCAACCAATTTCCGCTCAGATGGGTCAAGAAGGTGTCCAATAAACTTTGCGTGATCAGCCATAATTCTTAAGAAGAATACATTTTCATCAATAATGGCATCAGGAATAGGTTCAAGCCTACCCAAATTTAGTTCTTCTAATCGGTTTCTAAAATAAGCAGCTTCTCGACTTGTATGATCAACTAATAAGGGAAAATTATTCCCGCCTAGAAGCTTACAGTGCAAAATCAACCCTAATACCTTTCTTTTGAAACCCCAGATCATTGAAGCTGCTTGATGGACTTCTGTATTAAAACGCTTAATTTGTTCTGGATCAGCTTTAGCGGTAAATGCCTGAGCCCTTTTTTCAATTCCATCAAATAGTGCATAAAAATAATTAGCCTCATTGATTAATTCTGTAGCATCTACAGGAAAGCCTAGTCTAAGAAAAAGCGAATGCTCTTTCATAATACGGGACCAGAAACGAACCTCATCTAACGAGCGAGCAACAAATCCATTGGACATGAACAAGCCTCCTAAAATAAACTTTCAGAATAAGATATGCCTAAATGTTCCAGTGGGTAACAGCCTACATTCATTTGTTAAGTAGACATAAACCAAGTTATCGAACTTAAAAAAGGGTTCTCATGAAGAGAGCACCTATTCTTTTGTTCGTTATAAATAACCCAATCTAGATTTTTTACAACCTCAAGCTTTAATTCTTGTGCTCTTGTACGTGATACATTCTCTTCACCTTATGTTCATATCACTTCGTGCGCTCCTCTTTTTTTATGCCTTGCTAAAGGTATTTTCCGAACACCATTTACAAGTACTGCACTAAATTGTACGCTTTTTGGCTGCTAAAGTACGGAAAACGGATAATAAAAAGCCGTTCCAATGAGAACGACTTCATTTGTATCGTATTTGCTATTATAAAAGCCCGAAATCTTCCAAGAAATCTCGTGTAGTCTCTTGAGACATAGTAAGCTCGTTTTTAATATTAAAGCCTACTAAAATCGGATTTTTTTCAGAGGATATAGGCATAAATACAATAGTTCCTCTTATAAAATCCTTATGATCTTTATAATTTGGGTCATCTTTTGGGAGTTCATTTACTTTCTTGATTTTGTACTCATTCGCTTCTTCCCCGTATAACCGTTTCAACAGGTCTTGTGCCTTTTCCTCTTTTGTATTTCCCTCAAGGTTGACCAAAGGTAGCTTTTCAAAGTCAAAATGTAGAGTTTTACCTGTTTCATCAAACGTTATGCTCAATTCTTTATCGGTTGTCTTTCCCTCCGCCATTTTTCCGCTCTCATTAAAACTAAACCTGTATTTTTTCAATTCTTCCTCCCCTTTTATGGTAGAGAAATACATCACGGAATCATAAAGCTTAAGGTCCTTTACTTCCGGTGAAAGGCTATAGACCTTATCCAAAGATGCTTGAACTTTGCCTGGTAATTCGGATTTAGGAATATTGGATACTGCTTGAGTATATTCTGTTATCTTCTCTGTTTCTATATCAAATTCTAAGACAAACGACTTTTTTTCATCACTTTCCAAGAACAACTGAATCACATTTTTCTCTTTATCATTTTCTATTTTTTTAATTTTGCTACCCGATATTTCATATGTTTTTGCTTGCGGAAATTTATCATAGAATGATTCTAATGCTGATTTCATGCCTTTCTGGGCCATAATTTTATCAACAGTCAGTTCTTGATTTTCCCCTTGTTCAATCATTCCCTCTTCTTGCTGGATTGGATTACTTTCCTGTTCAGCCGCGAAGACTGGCGTTGTAGCCAATAAACTGATCGTTAAAAATGCAGTTGCTACTTTTTTCATGGTCTTATCCCCTCTCTTACTCTATGTATATTTAGTCTTACTATTATACTTAAACCGTCTCTTCGTGGTAAATATTGAAATATAAACCAAATATTATTAATAACAAAGGACCACTCCCTCGGAACGGCCCCTTCGCTCATCTTTCCCTACGTCCAGCATAACACGCCCCTCTTTTTTATGCCTTGCTAAAGGTATTTTCCGAACACCATTCACAAGTACCGCACTAAATTGCTTTTTGGTTACTAAAGTACGGAAAATGGATAATAAAAAGCCGTTCCAGTTAGAACGACTTCATTTGTATCATGTATGCTATTGTAAAAGCCCTATATCTTCTAAGAAATCTCGTCTATTAACCTCAAGCCTAGTAAGCTCATCTTTAGTGTTAAAACGGAGCAAAATCAGTTCTTTTTCAGAGGATGTGGGCATAAATACAATAGATCCATCAAAATATTTCTTAGTAGGGTTATCACTCAGCTCATCTTTTGAACTTTCATTTACTGTCTTGATTTTGTGTTCATTAGTTCCTTTCCTATATAACTGCTTCACCAGATCTTGCGCCTTCTCCTCTTTTGTGTTTCCCTCAAGGTTAACTAAAGGTAGTTTTTCGAAAATGAAATATAGAACTTTGCCTGTTTCATCAAACGTTATGCTAAATGCTTTATCGGTTTCCTCTCTTTTTCCACTCTCATTAAACCAAAGAGAATATATTTTCAATTGTTTCTCTCCTTTTATAATGGGCACATACATAGTAGAGGAATAAAGTTTAAGGTCCTTCGCTTCTGATGAAAGGCTAAAGACTTTATCCAAAGATGCTTGCACTGTTTCTGGTAATTCGGATTGAGAAATATTAACTACCATTTGAGTATATTCTGTTATCTTCTCCGTTTTTATATCAAAGGCTAAGCTAAATGACTCTTTTTCATTACTTTCCAAGAACAAATGAATCTCATTTTTTTCTTCATCATTTTCTATACTTTTAACTTTACTACCCATCATTATATATGTTTTTGCTTGCGGAAATTTATCATAGAATGATTCTAATGCTGGTTTCATGCCTTTTTGGGCCATAATTTCATCAACAGTCAGTTCTTGATCTTCCCCTTGTTCAGCCATTCCCTCTTCTTGCTGGATTGGATTACTTTCCTGTTCAGCCGCGAAGATTGGCGTTGTAGCCAATAAACTGATCGTTAAAAATGCAGTTGCTACCTTTTTCATATTCTTATTCCCTCTCTTTTTATATTTAGCCTCACCCTATGGTAAAACTAGCTTAATCCACTCTTGATGCTTATTTTCCCCTCTAAAAAGGATGTTGCGTAACTTCTTCTTTTTTGCCTATTCATTAGCTATAACGTATAATTTCAGGATTTCTTTCCCGTTTTTTAAAATTTTTTATGAAATAATGTAACATAGCCTTGAATTTAATTTCTTATTTTCGTTTCGCTGGCTCGTTTGTAACGTTACGCAAAAGAAAAAGCACCACGTGGGTGCTTGTTTCTGAAATGGTTTATTCATTAATTTCATAAACTAAAATATCAAATAATTTTTCGTCAGTATAAAGCAAAATCGCCCATTCTCCTGGCTTTGGTATTTTCACACTAGAAGGTGCATGTGCATCCGCTCCATTATTTTCTCCTCCAAGTCCAATCGTCCAACCTGTTGTTAGAATTTGATGGACAGTTCCCGTTTCTTTGTGAAAACCAACTACCGTTAATGTTGTTTTTCTAGGATCTTCAATCCCCCAAAGATGCCACATCCACTTTTGGCCGTTTAAACTTGGCATATCTACACCAATAACGCCTGACTTATTTTCATTCCCGATAATATTGTTGTCGAATGTAACTGCTTTTTTGTCCCAATCGATTGTTTCAAAATCTTTTTTTTGAACAAAGCTGGGGATATCTTTAGGTAAAATGATCTGACTATCGACTCTTTTATCTGATGTGCAACCTACTACAAAAAGAAACATACTTAATAAAATAAATAGCATAGGTATTTTTTTCATACTTTCCCTCCCGCCAATTATTTCGACAAGAGGAAGGTATTTCCTCTTTACGTTAAAGGTATTTTCCGAACACCATTCACAAGTACTGCACTGAATTGTACGCTTTTTGACTACTAAAGTACGGAAAATGGATATCAAAGTACGTTTTTTGGATAAATAATAACGGAAATGGATAACAAAAAAGCTACTCCGAAGAGTAGCTTTGAATTATCTATTCAACTACTTCGATTTCGTATTTATAAATCATCTTTCCGTCCTTCCAAATTGTAACCAAAGCATCCCCTACTTTTTTACCGGTAAGAACTCCTTTATTAGTTAAATCTATATACCTACTCCCCATCTCAACAACATAATAATATCCACTTCTATATGGCAGATTAATTTCTTCTCCGACACTTACTGTTTCTTGGATTGTTTCAACAGCTTGTAATTTTACTTCTGATAATGTGTTAGTCTCAGCAGCAAACGAAGGAGCTACAAAACCCAAAGACAAAGTTAACCCTACCAAACTACTAGCAAGAACTTTTTTCACGAATATACCTCCTAATATTTGCTAAATTAACTTACATCTAAATAATATGGTATATCGTGTAAAATTTCAACAGTAAAATCCATATAATAGTTATTTTTTAGTAGATTAATACTTATAACTTCAGATATCAATCAAAAAGAACCGCTCCCTCAGAACGGCCTCGCTTATCTTTCCCTGCGTCCAGCATAACACGCCTTGATCCTTTCCCGCAAAAGTAGTAACACATGTAACACAAAGTTTCATATGACTCACAATGTAACATGTGTAACACAAAAGCCTGTTGCCCACATTGCTACATAGAAACGAATATAGCGAAGGAAGCATAGGGGTGTATGCCCCTCTTTTTTTATGCCTTAATTCACAATTTGATATAAAGCTTCTAAAGAGTGTCTTTTCCGTAGGTACATGCCGTTTCAAGAGCGCCGAATAATAAATACCTATGTACAACAAATGAGAGGTGAAAAAAGTGAATCATTTTCACAAATGCATGCAAGGGAATCCTGTAATCTCATCTTGTCTACTATCTCCTTGTATACCACCGTCTAACGGAACCAGTAGCCCCTCAGCTGGAACCACAGGTCTAATGTTCCGGCACCCTAGCACAGACGTGATTGTCGTTTCTTTATTTAATCAAGCCCCTGATCTTCCTCAAACCGTCACTGTCTCAGTCTCAGATTGGCAAAACACATGTACTCCAACCGAATTTAACAAATTTGCGTTCTTATGTGGGGACATCCTTAATCCTCCTGGTAATGGTAACGGTAACGGAAATGGGATTGTCATTAACAATGGTCCGGGTCCCTTTTCTCCTCCTGTGGGGTTTTTGCCGTTTACAACGCCCGTTACTATTCCACCACGTAGGAATCTTATCATTCATGCCTATCCACCTGATCCTGTTCTTCCACTAAGTCCTTTGTATGAAGTGGTGGTAAATCCTCTTCATCCACCTGACCCTATTCGTCCACCTGTTATTGTGAATACGTGGGGAATCACTGTAGACGGAATCATTCAAGAGGGGAACACCGTCTTGCATCGTCAGTTTGTACCTGCATTTTCAATTGCTTAATGGATGCAAACATTCTCTTCCGTAAAATAGACCGACCTTCTAGCCGAGGCGGTCTATTACCCGTTCGCACACTAATACTTAATGACGCATGTTCCCATCCAAAACAACAAAGGCCGCTCCCTCGGAACGGTTCCTTTGCTTATCCTTCCCTGCGTCCAGCATAACACACCCCTCTTTTTTATATCCTGCTAAAGGTATTTTCCGAACACCATTCACAAGTACTGCACCAGATTGTACGCTTTTTAGATAAATAATGACAAAATTGGATAACAAAAAGCCGTTCCTGCTCAGGAGCGGCTTTTTTAATGTATAGTTTATTAATTATTAAACATTCCAAATCTGTATTTCGTTGGTAAAACCGCTCATAATGACTAAGTCTCAATAGTAAGTCTTGCAAGGATTCCAGCGGGATTAGCTGTACTTCTCGGAAGATCGAATCCCGTTCCAGGTCCACCAAAGTTAAAACCGACGATAACAATGTCATTAACTCCACTTCTAAGAAAGCCTCTAATATCGATCGTTCTTCCGTCCATAAAAAAACGTGGGGTATTTTGTTTAATGTCATTAATAACAGGCCTTCCATTTATCAATACAACGCCATAGTTATCTACTGCAAAGAAAAGAGTAGCACTAATAACATCTCTTACCCTTCGGATTCTAAACCTTCTACTAACAACTGCCGCAGCACCCAACGGATCATTGGCTCCCCATACCCACTTTGCCGTGTTGGTTGGAACCCAAAACGATTCCCGTGAGATTTCTATCGCATTAAACCAACTTTCATCGGTACCAATCACAGTCGTAGCATTAGGTCTAACCACTTTAATAAGGCTTGTCATTTTCCTTACAGGGAGCAGTCGTTTAACACCTTTTCTTTTAGTTAATGGAGCACCTTTTTTACTCGTTACTTTTTTTTGCAAATCCAATACCTCCTTACATTTTTATTACACTATATGAAGAAATACTAGATTTGCTTAGACAGGCATCTAAATAACAAACATTTTTATACTGATGTACACATTTACCTAGAGCACTTTTAAGAATTCAGTCGATAACTTTACCCCCTTGGTCAAAGACATTCATTTACCCTCAGAAGTTAACCCTATTTAAGATTGATTAAATTTCATAACAAAAAGGACCGCTCCCTCGGAACGGCCCCTTCGCTTATCTCTCCTTATGTTCAGCATAATACACTTCGATCCTATCCCACAAAAGTCATACCACATGTAACAAAAAGCCCGCCGCTATGCCGACAGGCCTTTCCTTACTTCATCCTCATACATATGCCAAGCTAAATTACGAACCATTGACCGACGAATCCTATCGACCGTCTGACGGGTCACATCAAGCTGCTGAGCAATTTCATACATCTTCAAGCCTCTATATCCCCTCAGCTACTGCCCGCTCTCTCTCATCCTGTAACGTAGCCACAGAAGCCTCTAGCTTCTTCACCTTGCGTTCAATCGTTTCATGCGCTCCCATTTCCGTAAAAGCTTTTGTGCTTCTCTATATGTTGCGTCCGAATTTACGCCTTTCGCCTTCGGTAACGATGCCTCAATGCCATACTGTGCCGTGCCAGCTCCCAATAAGCTCTCCCATACTTCTCTCGGATATTGCTTTTGATGCTTGTCCCAATCCTGTATATCCTGAATCTCTTTCGCCATCCAGTGGTAATCACGCAGATCCTGTTCCACACGTTGTATAGCTTCTAATGCCGGTTCTAATTCACACCAAGCAAGTTGTTGTTCCTGGTACACTTCCTCTTGTGCCACCTGATGCCCTTCCCATTGGGGACAACTCTGTACTTTGCCGATATGCATGTCATGAATACGGCACATGGCTGACTTTCCCCACTGTGAACCTGGACACTTAGCGCAAACTTCTTCCAAAAACATATGATTATTCATGACGACTCCCCCTGCTCATGGTAGAATATTCTTAACCAGTAAATTCAACCAAAGCAGAGACTCCCTCCCCGGACCACGAATCCAGAGAGGGTCTTTTTTATTTGTAACTTTTTCCATTTATACGTCATACCATATAGTCAGCCATTGCTTCCTTGTCCTGCCTCTATGGTTAATAAACTGTAGGGGTATTTTTTATGTTTAATTTCTCAAATGTAGGGTAATATACTGTGTAGGTAATAGCATTATGTTTGGTTCCCCCTTGAGACGCCCCTTCTTCAGAAGGGGTTTTGTTTATTTATCAGGCGAAAAGGAAATACTTATCATACACGATTCTATTTCTCGATACCTCTTATCTCTCGTCGCCCTTCTGCTATAAGTAGGAGGGTCTTTTTTATTTATTGCCTAAACTCTTTTCAATCGATCCTCGATTTCTTCCCAAAGAATCGCGCATTTTATGCCCTCCCTATTCCCATATATTCTATGGGAGGTTTTTTATTTCATTTTTTACAAAAACGGGCGTATTGTATGTAATAGCCCAGTAGAAATCCCTTTTTCGCCCTCTTCATAGAAGGAGAGGGTAATTTTTATCCCAAGCCTGAAACCTAAATTCCCGCACGCTTGTCACCTCTTCCGAATATATTGTAGTATCCTTTCATTGGCCTATGGGGACAGAATGGGGTCGACCTGCATCGGCCCTTTTTATTGCCCATTTGTCTTTTTTCTATCACCATTTTTATCTAGTAAAATATACTAGTAGTATCTCCTCCTGGAGATGTCACATTCACTTGTTAACTGTCGGCCTTGTTCCGGTCCTTTTTTACTCATTCTTTCACCTCTTATTCGAATGAGTATATTGGTGATGTATCGCCTTTACGATGATACGTTCACCTGCTACTTACCGGCCTAATCTGTGCCGGTCTTTTTTTCCGCTCTCTTTTTTCACCTTTTTCGTTCGAAAACATATACTGGTAATGCCTCATGATGAATATTTTCTTCCTTGCTGGCCTTGTGCCAGCTCTTTTTATTCCCTTCCATCAATTTCCTTATTTACCCATTTACCTGAATATGGTATATTATGAGAGTAAACCTTCTTTTCACTTGCCGACCATGCGTCGGCCTTTTTTATTGCCCGTTTGTCCTTTTTTCTATCACCATCTTCATCTAGCAAAATATACTAGTATTAATCCATTATTAAAAAATATCATCTCCAAGTATTAATTGCCGGACCCGCTCCGGCCTTTTTTATTGCGTAATATGGGCTGCTTTACGAAAATCAGCCCATCGGCTCACCACGTATATCGCGTTTATTTGAATCAATTTCACGAAAAGATTCACTGTACATCTTAACCACGGCTCACTTTTTTGTCGTAAAAAATCGTTTCGTGCACAGAGAATCGGCTTAATTAGTTCCAAATGTACAATTTTCTCAAAAGGATACAGTGACCCTCGAAGCGATATCGCGTTACATCATTTTCATTTTTTACTATAATTGGAATTATTATTGAAAGGTCTCAATATTCTAAGAAAAAGGAGTATTCCATTTCGATCATATCATCCCAAGTCGCTTCAACCTCCTCCGATGTGACACATAATCGTGTTCGGTCTGCCCGACGAGGGCTCATCCAATTGCTATATTTATATTATTCCTGTTAGTAAATACAACACTTGGAACGATTTATGGCTTGCCCGGAAGCATTGGAGAAGAAGTAGGGTGGCGCGGTTACATGCTCACACGCTTGATCGATGCCCGAGTTTCCCGACCTATTCTCGTAAGCGGAATGATTTGGAGTGTTTGGCATCTACCGCTTATGGTAGCTGGATTATACTACGCTAGCCCAATACTTCTTCTTTCTATCGTTCTTTTTATGATCTCGGTCACGTCCTTTGGGTATGTGATTGCGTATTTGCGTTTAGCAACTGGAAGCATCTGGCCTGCAGTCTTCTTACATTCAACATGGAATACCATCATCCAAAACGTCTTTGACCTTTTTACACAAGGTAATTCTGTATTATTGTGGACGGGAGAATCTGGTGTTTTTGTCGCACTTACTTTGCTGGCAACAGCGTTCATCTCGGGTTACGAAAGATTATAGTCCGTATACGATTCCTCAAGGAACAGTATTTGTACTAGGCGACAATCGCTGGAATAGCTATGACAATCGAGTATTCGGATCTATAAAGTTAGAACAAATCATAGATAAGGTTGTAAAGTAATTCCTGTTAACCAGCAAGCTAAGTAAGGCTTGCTGGTTTTGTTGTTACGCCGTATCTCCATCACGCATCTGCTTGGCTATACGCGCTTTGTATGCTTTGTACTCTCGTGTTAGCTGTCTTATGCAGCTCCATCCTGCTGCTCTTCCTCGCCTTCTCCCTTGTCTTCTGATTCACTCTCCTCAGGCTTTCCTCCGTTTCAGCTTTCGGCTCTTCTTTAGCCTCCTGCTTCGGCTGTTCCTTCCCTTGTCTCCACTCATCCCACTTCATTGCCAATGGAACTACGCGTTTCCGATACTCGTCTATCAGCTCTACAATCTTGCCAGAAGAAATGCCTAACTCAGACGTCAATTTCATGTATGTCTCGCCCTCCAGACGACGTTTCACAATATCAGTGAAGTCATACGGCAGATCCTCATAGCTCGGTGCCAATCCGCTGAGAATAAACTCGTCAACGATTTCACGTTCGACCTTCTCTCACTCTTCTTTGGTCGGGATTTTCGCTTTCGGAAGACCAAAATCTGTTTCCAGTTGCTCACCCTCAGGCTTCACTTCATGTACAACACCCTTGTCGTCTACCTGGTACTTTTTCAGCGGCTCATTGGTTTGTGTATTGATTTCGATGTTATAGTTGACTACCAATGAATCAAATGTGATGGCTGCTTTTCCGCCAAAAATGTCGTCTAGCGAATCAAGCTTACCTCGTAGCTGCTCTCTCGGAACCACAAGCGTGATTTCCTTCTCACCAGACTGCTTGTTCACTACTTTCTTTACTTCCCCGTTATAATGTAGGTGAAAAATATCCATTTTCCCAGTTACTAACTGTTGTCTTTTTACGGTTCATTAGTCCTGCCAATTCTTCCTGAGTAAAACCTTTAGACTTCCTAGCATGAATTAACGGCAGGTTCTTCATATCATCACCACCGATTCCAACTTTCTTGAACTTATATACAAAGTATAAATCCAAATTATTTGGATTTCAATGATTAAGTTTGATTTTTTTGGACTTTATTTTCTAGATAATTGCTTTTTAGTACAATATATTTGAACAAAAGAAGGGGTGAAAATATGCTTGCTCAACGCTTAAGGCAAGCTAGAAAAGCTAAGGGTTATACACAAGAAGATCTAGCTAAGTTAGTTAACACCAAAAAGACAACCATATCTAACTATGAAACAGAATATAGTTCTCCATCAAATGAAATGCTTATTGATTTAGCTAACGTACTAGGCACTACTACTGACTATCTTTTAGGACGTACAGCCAATCCGTTACCAAAAGAAGCTGAGAAAGAAATGAGCCTCTTCTTCTATGACGACCTAGAAGGATATGACGAACTTTCACCTGAAGAAAAAGAAGTTTTTCGAGAACATATGTATGACGAGGCAAGGCAAGCCATTGAACTTGTTAAGAAACTAAAGAAACAAGGCAAGCGAGGTGGTATGTATGAGCGATGAATTGCTAAAGGAGATTCTTGCTGAATTACGCGGAGTCAAAAACGAAGTTAAGCAATTAAAAACAGAGATGAATCAACGATTTGATGAAATGAATGATTCAATTGAACGTAAACATATCGAAAACATTAAAGCAGATGAAAGCCTACTCCATATGATTACGGATGTTCAATCTAAAATGGCAACAAAAGAAGACACTGAACGCATTCATAAGCGCTTGGATTATCAAATCTTACGCATTGCTCGTACCGAAGAGGAAATACATCTATTGAAGCCTGAAAAACAATAACCCTGCCTGACCTAACTGGACAAGCAGGGCATTATTTTACGGTTTTCAGAAAATATTTCTATAAATGTAAAGGTGTATGAAAAAGAAGAAGAATGATGTGGAAAGGAACTTACATAACAATATTACTGATGGCTTCTCTATTATTACAAGCATGTAGCAACAAAGAAACAATAAAAGAGGAAAATTCAACAGATATAACTATACATTCTAAAGAGGCAAAGGAACAAACTTCTGCAAACACTTCATCCGAAGCAAATACATTACCCACAAAAACAAAACAAGAAACTCCGAGTAAAATTTCTCTTACAAAAAGTGAATTCAACAAGATGTTTAAACAAGATACTAAAGAAAAACAATATCCAAATGGTAAGTTTCAATTGAAAAACGGTTCAATCGTATACGCGGACTATCTCATGTATGGGAACAACGATGTATTCGAGGATGCTACCGTAATTTTCTATAAGGATGAATTAGCAAAGATTCAATTCACATCAAAAACAACACTAGAAAAAGCTATTGAAAAATTAGGACTACCTGTTACCGATGATTCAATCATCGAGCAAAATAAATGGGGAGTTTGCGAAATTGTAATTAACCAAGATTTTCACGATGGAAACATCGCTGTTTTCCCAAACGAGTGGGATCAATATAGAAATTAAATATACATTTTTCAGTTTCAGAACCAAAGTAAAGCCTTCGGGCTCTTCTTTTTCATCATAAAACAGAACGAATATTCTCACTTCATTGTACACAGCTTATCCACACCATTTACATAAAGAAGGTAGGATATTTTCGCAAACGCGGCTCTAAATGGTCTTTCTCCATCGATGTAGGGCGCAACCCAGAAACGGGCAAACGAAAGCAGAAAACCGTTAGTGGATTTAAAACAAAAAAGGAGGCTGAGAAGGCATGTGCTGAACTAATCTCACAAATAGAAAATAATGAATACATCAAAGAATCCACCGATGACTATGAGAGTTATTTATTAGAGTACATGGAAAATGTAGCAAAACATTCCATTCGTCCATCTACTTATGAGCTTCAACTTTTCATATGTAAAAAGCATATCATCCCTGAGATTGGAAATTTGAAATTGAAAGATATAAAGCCAAGGCATCTTCAAGCTCTATATTCAAAGAAAATGGATACTGGACTTGCAGCAAGTTACATTCGCAGTATGCATGCTATTATAAGTAAATCTTTACGAAAAGCAGCTGAATGGGGCGTAATAAAAGAAAACATCGCTTCGTTAGTGACTCCACCAAGAATCGAAAAAAGACAGGTAAGAACATGGGATTTAGAAGAACCCAATAAGTTTTTACAAGAGATTAAAAAAAGAAAAACCGGAAACAGCAAGCTATACATTGCTTATATACTAGCTATTTATTGCGGTATGCGTAAAGGAGAAATCCTGGGTTTACGTTGGAAAGATTGCGATCTCGAAAAAGGGTTTATTCGTATCCAGCAAACATTAGTAAAAACAAAAGGAAAGTTATCTTTCCAAGAGCCAAAAACAAAAGGATCGATCCGTACAATCAAAGTGCCTGATTTAGCCATACAAACACTTAAAGCTCATAAACTAAAACAGAAAGAAATCAAGCTTGCTGCCAGTTCTGCTTATAAGGATCATGATTTAGTAGTTGCAAATTGGAATGGCTCGATGATTGACCCTGCTGACATCAATGCCGATTTTAAAATCGCTTGCAAGTTTGCTGACGTGCCTAAAATTAGGTTTCATGATTTACGTCACACACATGCAACTCTTTTATTGCAGCTTGGAGAAAACCCAAAAGTCGTTAGCGAACGATTAGGACATGCAGACATTAGCATCACATTAAACACCTACTCTCATGTGCTTCCGAATATGCAAGAAAGTTTAGCTCAAAATTTCGATGTAGCTATGAAAAAATCCGAGAAAAAACCGGGCTGAAAATCACTTTAGTGCAATAAAGGTTTGCAAAATGTTTGCAAATGACATTTTCGAGAAATCAAAAAGAGCTGAAACCCCTTATATATCAAGGGATTCCAGCTGCTTGTCTTCAGTGTCTGATTATACTTCCATTTTAATTATCTTAAGAAAGGCAGGGTTAAAGTAGATAAATGCCGTTAAATAAATCTGGTTTCTTCTATATTATACGCAAGACTAGAAAATAAAAAACAACCCAATAAAATAAGTACGTGGTCAAAAATGTGGTCAATGTGGTCAAACGAAAACCCGGCCTAATCGCCGGGTCCTTTTTAACTCACTCGCTTTTCATTTACTGGCCGCATTGCCAACACATTCCCAACAGAAAAATACCTCGTTGCTCTCCGTTTGAAGCAGTACACCCGAATCTTTCCATCCTTCACTGACAATAACCGTATCTTTCGTTGACTCAATTCTCCATTTTGGTTCAGGTAGATAATCTCAACTGTTTGGCCTAAGTATGTGAACAAATTCATCATACATTCTCCTCTTCACTATGTAAAATAGTTATTGCCCTTGGTTTGCTCGGGTCACGTATAATTAACCCCTTCTTCTCTAAGCGTGCTAAGTAACCGTGTACTGTAGAGCTAGAGGCCAAGCCTACAGCCTCTGCAATCTCTCGGATTGTTGGCGGAAATCCTTTTTCTTTGACCTCTTTCTTAATAAAGTCTAAAATCTCCTGTTGTCTTTTTGAAATGTGTTTCATCCCTGTTATCCTCCCCTAAAACAGGAACGTATATTCTTGTTTTATTCTAGATTATACAAGAACGTTCGTTCTTATTCCAGATAGGAGAGAAAATAATTCCAAAAATAAAAAAAGCCCCACCATCCATACGGACAGCAGGGCTTAACTCGTTATTCTTCCTTCGCTTTCCCAGTCAGAACGTATTCAGTTTCAATAATAAACAAGCCGAGAACCCTCTTAAATAAATTAAGGGAATTCTCGGTTTGTTTATACTATCTAATTTTTAGATATCTTTTTAATAAAAATTAGATTGATAAGTAATATTAATAAAGCTATACATAGAGGATAATTAATTACTGTTTGTAATTCACTCTGCCCAATGACTTTTATTTTCCAGATTCCAAACTCTATATTTTTAAATCCAGTGCTTTCATTAATAATTGCGAAAGCATTTTTAAATTGAAAATTGAACCACCATATAGACATTACTTCAACAATAGAAAGTATAATATTCACCATGACAACTTTTTTCATCAATGTTTGAAAACCTCCATTCTATTTACCTAGAATAAGGGTACTACAAAATTTAAATTATTATATGTTAGAAGTAAGGTGAATCTTGTCGAAAAGTAAAAATAAGTAAATTATGAATTATAATGTAATTGTAGTTAAATAACTCATTTATCTACTTTTTATCTTTAAATTATCTTAGAGTTAATTCTAAGCCCCACCACCCATACGGACAGCGGGGCTTAATTACATTATTCTTCCTTCACTTTCCCGGTATACCCAGATACTACACCGACACCGATACAAGCATAACTGATAAGGTCTAGTTCCAAATCCCACAACCCCTTTTACGTTCAAAGCCTGACAAACCAGTCCACAGAAACATCGTCTTATGTTCATTCTTTCATCCGCTTTCACTACCCCTTTACCAATAGTGTTACCACCTATCCCCTATTAACAATAACTGTAATTCATTTTGTATCTGAAACGCATCCCTCATATACATATAACCCCTAATGTTCCACAATTTTATAAAATAGGTCTATGAATACAAATGGAAATATTTTAAATTGGTAATATGTGTTTTAATTGGACGATACATACATAATAATCCACTTCCTTACTTTACGTCCAACTAAGAAAAAGAGAGAGTTGGGACAAGATGTTTGGACATGCAAAAAATCTGTATGAGATGTATAGGTTTGGGAAAAGCGCTGTAAACTCAAAAGTCTTTGAGAAATCACTTAACAAGGCCAAAAAAAACTATCAACAAAAGAGGAAAAAGCAGGAGAAGAGGCTAAAAAGAACAAAGGCCGGTAGAAAACAACTAAAGGAGATGAAGGCTAGACAAAAAGCCACGAAACAGTTGTGGGATGGAGTCACTAAAATGATTCAGCCTTTAGGTAAGGTACTCACTTCTGCTAGAAAACTCGCAAATAACTTAACAAAGGCTGAATTAGTTAAGAGTGTAAAAAAAGACATGAAAAAGAAGGTGATACAGAAACAGAACTGTACATTACCTGTTTATGTCCAAGCTGATAAAAGAATGGTAGCTAGTGTTTCTTTGCAAGAGAGTGTAGATGCTTTTACAATTTTTTTAAGGAAGTATCCAACAGCTAAAGAGGCAAAAGCAGCTCTCCCAACAATGAGCAAGTATAAAGGCACATATGTATATAAACAGGTAGAGGAAGCTATTAGAAATGGAAGATATAAAGGTTTAGTTCATTTTGAAGAATTCATGCGTGTAAATGGAGGACACGATCCTTTATTCCCTAGAAGAGGCTCTGTTTTAACTAAAAATCAAACTTCAAACCAGCTTAATATCAATTCCAGTGGCAATAAATCGAATTCATCTTCTACAAAAAAAACCTTTGGCTCTAATGGTGTTAAAGTTACTAGTAAAACTGTCTGGAAAGCGAAAGGTAGCAAAGCTAGAATCGATGTTGAGAACCCAAATCCTGGTCAAAGACCTGGGCAAGTTCATTATCAAGATGAAAATAATGTTAAATATTACTTTGATCCTGAGCGAGGAATTTTTTATGATCAAAAAACTGGGAATATCGCACCAAAAAAAGTTATGAATATGTTAAAAGACAAGGAATTTGTTAAAAAGCTCAATGTTGCATTAACTCAGTACTTAGGCGAGAAGCCTTTTAAACCTTAGAAAGTGCGGTGATTTTATTTTGAAAAAGAATAAGACTATGAGTAACTATCTTCACGAACTCAGCAAAAAATCAACATATTCTTCCATTGAAATGCAGTATCCAAAAATCAGAGAAGTCTTATTTCCAAGGTTTATTGAATGGGATGGTTGTGTTTTACTTGCTCAGAACGAACAACTTGACTTACCTAACAAATTCATTCCTACTCCTTATTGCCCTGATAAAACTGGTTTTGAAGCAGGAGAAAATCATATTCATTTTAGTGACTATCTTGAAAAGGTTCATAAAAATCCTCTAGAGGGGCTAAGAATTGCCTTAGAAATAATGGACATTTGGACATGTCGATTAAAGAAAAAGTTTCCCGAAACTAAATTCTTGATAATTTTGTCTTTTGACGGAGAAGATGCTATTTTACGGTTTCACACAATGAGAGAGGATGAACCTTTCTGGATAGATATCACTAACTTAGATGGATTTTCAGAAGGAATAGCAATACTCGAAATTTAATTTTATAAGTCTTATATAAATTAATTACTTTATAATTTCATTTCTTATTTCCTATCAGTTAATGAATTATTAAATAGTAGTGTGCAGAAAATATTTTCAACATTATCTTTTCTCTTTCATGCAATCTTATTACTAAATATTTTTTAATATTAACTAGTGCCCCATCAACAAATATCAACCTGAATTATAGAAGGATTTTTAATCCCTCCTGATGAAATTAATGGCGGGAGGGATTTTCTATGCTTTTTGTCCGTGAACTAACGAACCAAGAAGGTCAACACCTACTCCGTGTTGCTCGCCGAAACACATCCAACTTTGCTGTACGGAGAGCCTACGCTTGCTTCTAGGCAAAAAATGAGAGTCAAAGACATTGCGTCCCTGTACCATTGCGCAGAAGATCACGTTTGTGATGTCATTCACGCCTTCAATAAGGACGGGTTGGACTGCCTCAAACCGAATTATCGTGGTGGAAGGCCTGCCACGTTCTCCAAAGAAGAACGGAGTTTGATTATTGAGCTTGCCCAGATTCCCCCACAGACCATCGTCTTCCCCTTTTCTCATTGGTCCCTAGCGAAGTTAGCTCAAGCAGCTATGGACCGAGGCATCGTGACGAGTATTACAGCGGAAACCGTGCAGGTCATCTTGAATGAAGCCCATATCACCTATCAAAACACCAAAACGTGGAAGCAATCCAATGACCCCGAATTCGAAACGAAAAAAAACGAATAGAATCGCTATACAGCCATCCGTCCCAAGATGGCCGGGTTATCTGTGTGGATGAATTTGGTCCTTTGGAAGTCCGACCTTACCCGGGCAAGGATTGGAGGAAAGAAATCCAAACGTCTGCCTGCCGATTACACGCGAAAACACGGTGTCCGCCATCTTTTAGTTGCTTATGATCTAAAAAGCGACAAGCTCTACGGGCATAATCGAAAACAAAAAACGAGCCGCGACTTCTTGTGGTTCCTCAAAGTTCTTCGCCGTCGATATCATCGTTCCGAACGGCTTTATATTGTGTTGGACAATTTCAGTACCCATAAAACCGTGAAAATAAGAAGGTTTGCGGCAGAAAACAATATAAAGCTTGTTTTTACGCCAATGTATTCGTCATGGTTGAATCGTATCGAGTGCCACTTTGCCCCACTCCGTTCTTTTGTTCTGTCCGGTTCAACCTATCTGAACCACGATGACTTAGCTGATGCCATTCAGAAGTATCTTCGTTGGCGTAATAAAAATGCCAAATCCAAAGAGCTACTACGCCTTCAAAAACGGGTTAAGGTAGCCTGGTGAGGCACTAGCTAATACTTTGCAAATTTTAAAGTTCACCTGATAATCAATAATCTGTTCCTTTATAAATCACCCACGAACTTAAGCCGGTGGGTTCTTCTTTGCTTCCTGGTATCCACTTACTACACCAACGCCGATACATAGGTAACTTAATAAATCCAACCCTAAATCCCAAAGGTCAGGAGGAACGAGTACCCCTTTAGCACTCAATACCTGGTAAGCCAATCCACCAATGCCAGCCCACAGGAACGGGGCTTTCAATCGTTCTTTCCTCCCTCTTCCCAACCGTTAAAGTGACTTGTCTATTTTTTTGGCACCAGTCCAGGTTATAGCCAAGTACTTCTGTAAGCTCCATCGATTTAGAAAACTCTACACTAACAAACTTTTGTCATGTTCTTACTTCTTTCCTGATGGCTCTATGAAACTACGTAAACATGCCCGCCGCTTTCCCGGTTGATAGAATATGGCTCTATCAATCTATCAATGTTGCCCCATATGTTTCCTGGTAGACGTAAATAATTTAATCATTGAATCAGAAAAAGTATCTATTTATAATTTTACAATACAGGAAAAATGATACAGGACAGGAGGGGATATCATGCATGAAATGGGAATTGTTCGCAAAATTGATAATCTAGGTAGAATCGTATTCCCAATTGAGGTAAGAAATAAACTAGGAATACAAATTGGAGATAGTCTAGAAATTTTTGTAGATGGCGAAAAAATTGTTTTTAAAAGGTATGCACCGGGATGTTTGTTCTGTGACTCTATCTCGGAAATTGTCCAATATAAAGGGAAGAAAATTTGTGCTTCTTGTTTGGAAGAGCTGAGACATACTTGAAACACTTATGGCTAAGGCTACGAGTGTTTTTGATTAAATCATAAAAGCCCCGCCATCTATATGGACAACGGAGTTTATTCTTTCTCCGTTTTCCCGGTAATAATAGGGGGAAATACGTATAATAAAACCCTGATTGAAAAAGGCATGTAGATTTAAAATAAAGTTGCACTGTCTATAAAAAGCTACAAAAAGACCCAGCTCCTGTACAATGGAGCTGGGTCTTTATTCGTTTTACTAGATTTATTACTTCAATTCTACTTGGAACCTAAATACCTGAGTTTTATCACCCCAAACTTCTTTCGTTTTAAAATTCGTTTGACCTTGGGCAATTAATGTACCTTTACTATCATACGCACCAACCCAGCCTCTGTAGTCATGGTAGGGCTTTAAGAGAGGGAAGTTGTACGCCCGGTCAGTAGTATAAGGTTCGTCAAGTGTTATCTTTTTGTTATCAGTTATATCAAATAAACCAACTTGATATTTAGTCGCATCAGGGTATCTGTTCCATTGTAACCCATAAATAATTTCTTGCTGGGAAGCTGTTTCATAAGAAGAAGATGAAATATTATTATCGACTATTTGTGCTGGAACCATCTCTGATGCTGAAGCCATTTGAGAAGACAAGGCAAGGACAGATACAGTAGCCAAACCAATTAGTTTCTTTTTCATAAATAGCATCTCCTAGCATAAGTTTTTTTGGATTTATTTTACATTCATAGGTTAACATAGGGATTTTATTTTTGAAAGATATAATTGGTAAATTATTACTTCTTTTTTCGACAAGAGGTTGATTGTTTTATTCTTTCTCAGTTTTCATGGTAATGATAGTAGGAAACGCCATTATAAATTGATACTAATGTTCGTTATGGGGTTAGACTGTGGGGTTAACCCTATACTAAACATCACAGTTTAACCCCATGGTTTTTATGTAAATATCTGTTGAAAACATTGGGTTTATAACGTGTGAATCATTGTGATAAAAATCAAAAGGTATAGACTGAGTAATTTCATACTCGAAAAATTTAAAAAGTGGTCTAAAAAACGAGTACCCCAATGCGTAATAACTCTCTTCTAAGCATGTAAAAGTCTACTGATTTTCTCTTAATTACCATAAAGTAAATATTTTTTATTTATTACATTATTTACTATAATCCCTTAATATGGTATATTTGCTTAGTATCCAATTAATAGGAGGTTATACATATGAAGAAATTAGCTACAGGTTTACTAAGTCTATCTTTAACGTTAGGTCTTACAACTGCTGTATTTGCTGATTCTACACCTCAAGAAGATACTCAAGTTCAAATAACATCTGAGCAAGAAAACGTAATATCACCAATGGCAGTCTATTATGATCAAGAACCAAATCACTCCATCTATACAGCTAGTCCGTTCGGGGTTCCAGGCTCTGTAAGTGGTAAGACAAATTATACAGATGATAAGGAAGACTTCTATAAAATTACACCTAGCCAATCTGGAACACTTATAGTTCGTCTATCTCCTATAGATAAAGATACTGACTTTGGAATTAACCTATATAATTCTTATGGAAATAAGCTTAAAAATATAGATGATGGAAATGAAGGCGCAGAGGAAGTTCTACTGTATGATGTTCAGGAAGGACAAACATATTATGTAGAAGTAAGTCACTTGTTTAAACGAGGTGGCGGAAGATATTTATTAACTTCCTCTTTGAACTAAAATTAGATTAATAATTTGAAATACGAACCAATAATGCCCCACCATCCATACGGACAGTGGGGCATTGTCATTATCTCTTTCCCTTTGTAAAAATAACTTCCCTTGTTGCTTGCTTCCACTCTAAGTTATAGCCAAGTACTTCCGCGATTTCCCTTGATTGAGCATAGCCTGTCTCACCAATGATGATAGTCGTTTCTAACGTTCCTTTCCCCAGTGTAGCCTTTCCGTTGCAGAACCCTACTGCTACCCCTGCCGCGTTTCCCATGGCCCGTACAGGCAAGTAGGAAAGGTTGTCCCGGATAATGCCGGGTGCATCCAATCTTGCCCCGTTCACGACGATACGGCAAGTAGGTTCCTTGCTGTCTGTCACCGTTCCGACCGATGTGCCCGGTCTGGAAACCGTAACAGTTTTCTCAAGCAGCGCTTTTGTAGCCGGTCCGCATATGCCATCAATGGCAAGTGGTGGATTGTTGTCCTTTTGGAATGCTCGAAGAGCTTCCTCTGTCTTCCGACCAAAAATACCGTCTGCAGCTCCTACAGAAAAGCCAAGCTTATTCAACTTCTCTTGCAAAGATTTTACGTCAGCGCCCCGACTATTTAGTCTGAGGGTAGTGGGGGAGGTTGACGTACCGCTTGATGATGAAGCTTGGTCAAAACGATAGAGCTTGTATTTCTCAATCATTGAGATAAGCTTTGCCGCGTACTGTGGGTCCGTCGCATACCCATCCTGCTGTACTTTCTGGCAGGCCCGCTTATAATCCTTTTCCCTGATTAGGTTCTTGTACCGGGAAAGGCGTAAAAAAAGAGCAGAGTGATCGGCTATCGACTCTGCCCAGGTATTGTATTTGCGAAAGGCTGCATTAATCTTGATTTTCTGACCTCGTTCCCATTCATACGTTGGCATGGTGATACTTCCAGCCGGTCCCTTCCCTTTTATGCCAAATAGATTCTTTCCCTTTATAGTCAGGCCCGATTTTCCCCAGTTTGATTCTAGGCACGCCTGGGCAATCGTCAGTGAGGCCAGAATACCAGTTCGTTTCATATCTGCATGGGCAGCTTGTCCGATGGCTTCGATGAACTCATTTTGTGTCATGGGTTACGCTCCTTTATCTTCGTCATTTAACATGTCTGTTTTTCGTTTAATGCGTTCCCTAGCTCGGGCCAATTTGTGTTCTACCTCATCTGAAACAGTGCTCATCGCCCATTCTGGCACCCATTTCTCCCAGCCTGCACGGATAGCGTTTGCCGTCATACTTTTCCAAATGTGATGACCGAAAGCAACAGTCAAAAATCCAAATACGATACCGGATGTACCAAGAATTCCATCGATGAGATGGCCTACGGCTGGCATGAATAGAAGAAATGCGGTTCGGAAACCTCCAGCAATACCGTATTCACTAGCATAAGAACCGTCGATTTTTGCAGCACGATACCCAGCAATCCAGTCCATGACAATAAGGAAGGTGTACAATATCATGGCTGCATAGCGGGTTGGTCCCTCACCATATAAGAAGTGAAAGACCGGCATAAAAGTGCCCCCCGCTGTACCAAACACCGGAAAAGCAATTGCGTTATTTTTCATGTACATTTGTCCTTTCTCCCCGTGAGAAAAATAAAAGGAGCCGCATATGCGACTCCAAAGAAAAGGTCCTTAGGATTTCTCCTAAGGACCATCGTTGATGGCTATCTGGTAGCTGTTACGATATTAGATTCTCCTTCATATTCCCCACCAGTAATAACAAGCTTAAATTGATACGTCTGTCCACTTGTTAATTTTCCAATACGTATCATATTTCTAGGAACACCATTATAGGTAAATTCCCAAA
>SNQW01000210.1_pt1 | contig 34571 bp, 33 predicted proteins | sample 2580511 | NCBI WGS metagenome assembly SNQW01 (sample SAMN10953775, study PRJNA522744) | food fermentation metagenome | isolation source: 8-hour incubation of native-enriched microbial consortia from nixtamalized... | place: Mexico | collected 2017-09-24 | reverse complement strand
TATTTTCGAGTTGTTCTGCGAACGAGTTTTGTTGTATAGTTGTCATTGAGTAGGGTTCCTCCTTGGTGACTTCGACAATCCCAAGCATACCCTACTTTTTTGTCGTTTGATAGACTAACCCGTCCTTACACAACTTATTTTACGCCATCCCGGAATGCGGCATTTTCTCGAGGGCGGGGGAAAATAGCGGCATAAATTGTCTCTATTTCTCTCAAATTGACGGACTTCACCGGAATAACGGCGTTTTTTGTCCTTATGTTGTTAGAGCCGGACCGGAGATCCTCCTTCGATCCAAGTACCATCACACTGGAAGGCTCAGCGCAACGGGTTAAGATAAAAAATAATCTTATACAGTTCATACTTTTTCCATCAACCGGCCTGGCGAGTCCGCTATAGAACTAGAATATTTTGGAAACTGTAATTTTGCCGTTTTTTATTCAGCGATTGGATACCTTATAGATATAAGGAGGTTGAATGAAATGGTTACCGCACTCAAAAGATATCAGCGGCGCCGGTATCGTTTGAAACAGTGGTGGGTTTCCGAACGGGCGGGATTCGGGTTTGGATGGGGAATGCGAGGCAGACGGGGAAAATCCGGCTACGGAACGATGCCTTATTTCCCGGATTTGGATTGGGACTAGCGGACGGAGGGGAGCATCATCCCTTTTCCGATGAAAATTTCAAGTGGAAAAAAGGACGCTGCAGATTGTTCTGCTTCGTCCTTTTTTCATTGCCGTAAAATGAATCAGTTCAGATCCCGGAACAAGCCCACCACTTTACCGAGGATGGTCACGTGCTTCAGACGCAGCGGCTCCATGGTTGGATTTTCCGGCTGCAGACGAATATGGTCCTTCTCCTTGTAAAAGGTTTTGACCGTCGCCTCGTCGTCTTCGGTCATCGCAACCACGATATCCCCGTTGTTCGCTGTCTGCTGCTGGCGGACAATCACGTAATCTCCATTATGTATGCCGGCTTCGATCATGCTGTCCCCAACTACGGAGAGCATGAAGATTTCTCCGTCTCTTGTGTAATGATCCGGCAGCGGAAAGTAATCTTCGATGTTCTCCGTGGCGGTAATCGGAACACCGGCCGTGACTTTGCCCACGACGGGAACGCGTGCGACGGTTTGAGCGAAGTTATTGAAACTCTCGGATTCTTCCTGATTCAACAGCTCGATGGCACGCGGCTTGGTCGGATCGCGGCGGATCAGCCCCTTCTTCTCCAACCGGTCCAAATGGCCGTGAACCGTAGAGCTGGAGGCAAGTCCTACAGCTTCCCCAATCTCCCGGACAGAGGGAGGGTATCCCTTGGCGCGAACTTCATTGCGGATAAATTCCAGAATGGCCTGTTGCCGGCTGGATATCTTTGACATATCGGATCAACCCCATTTAGTAACGTTTGGAAAAATTATAACACAGAACTTCCGTTCGCACAAACATTAGTTCTAAAAGTAAGTTTTAAAAAGAAATCAAAAAATAATCTTTTGATCACGAAGCGGATTGCTCACGTGCTCAAAACGAACGCTCAGCTCCTGACGTCCCCGGGTTCAACCGACCTTCTCGGTGCTGAAAAACTGACTTTTTAAACTCGCACTAAAGAAAAAAAAGGGAACAATTGTTCGAAAAAAAGTGTTGAATCAAACAAATGTTCGTGTTATAGTAATGGCATAAATAAGAACGCTTGTTTGGAGTGATGAATTTATGCCAAGATACACTACCTATAGAAGCATCTATGACCAACCTTCTTTTACTCGTCCCGCAAAGAGAAGACTACATATTTCGGTGTTTCGTCACAGCCTCGCCAAGGTTGCCGTTTTTCTTCTGGTGCTGAGCCTTACTTGTACGGGCGTGGTAACGGCATTTGCCGCCTCCTCCGATTCCGGCCGTACGGAGCGGGAGCTTGAGCAAGTCGTTGTTCTGCCCGGGGACACATTGTGGGAAATCGCGGCTGAACATAAGCCGCAAGGATCGGACACGCGCGTCTACATCAAGAAGTTGATTCGCGTCAACGGGTTGAACTCTAGCGAGATTAAGGCGGGGGATATTTTGTTCATTCCTTTGGAATGACGATACGTACAACATACGGAAATCGTTATTTTCTTATATATGTTAGTGCGTGTTTAAAGGGGCTGTCGTCAAAGCGGACTTTTAAACCATTTCTATAAACTAAAGGGGCTTGCCATTGGCGTTCCGGAGTGATTTCCGCCGCCTTGACAAGCTCTTTTTCTCATGTCAAAGTAAGAATTAATGCCCTGCATGATGCTTGTTCCGCCAAAGTGCGGCTAAACCGGAATCATCGGAGCGCATAGTAAATGAATCCAGGAGGAAGATATGGACATCGATGCTTTGGTAAAGCGGATTAACGAACTGGCCCGCAAGCATAAAACGGAAGGTTTGACGCAGGACGAGATGCTGGAAAGAGCCCAGCTTCGCGAAACATACCTGGAGAATGTCCGCAGAAATTTTCGCCGGCAACTCGAATCGATCGAGATTGTAGATAAATAGGGGAGGAACATGCATGGCTTCGTTTGACCGGAAAGTGGAGCGGAATCAGCTCCGGATGCAGAAAAAAGGAAAGGGCCCGAATTTGGGGAGCAGGCAGGGCGGAAGAAACGCGAGAAGCGTCTTGGGACCTAACGGGGAAGGCGACGTCTTCAAAGGGCGTAACTTTATTTTGCCGATCGTGCTGTTCTTGTTGGCTCTGCTCTACGCCAGCGTCGGCATCATCGGGAATTCGGCCGAGGTGAATACGATGATGTATTGGATTACGATCATCCTTTACGCCGTGCTGGCACTCGCCATATTTCTCCGCAAGCCGTATTTGCGCATCAACAAAAGCTGGCTCTACACCTCGAAATTTAACCGGGACAAATCTCTGGATGCCGGAAATATCAGCAAAATCATCGTAAGCCGGAACAAAATCGTAATTGAGCCGAAAATCCGGGATGCAAAATGGGTATTCTACCGGACGCGCAACCGCTTTGACACCGAGGCGATGGCCGCGCGGCTGGAACTGTATGCCAACACGCATCACGTGAAGCTGGTCAAGGAATAAGGAAGGCGTTGTTCATTTGCCCCCATAGGGAGATCATGGAGCGAGGTTGAAACGATGACGATTAAAGCGGTTTGTTTTGATTTGGACGATACACTGCTGTGGGATGACCGCAGCGTAAAGGAAGCTTTTGCCGCGGCCTGTGAGTTCGCGGCGCAGCGGGTTCCGGGAATCGAGCCGGAAGAGCTGGAGGAAGCGGTGCGGCGGGAAGCACGCGGACTGTACGAGTCTTACGAAACGTATCCGTTTACGAAGATGATCGGGATTAATCCGTTTGAAGGCCTATGGGCTACGTTTTCGGCCGGAGAGCAGCCGGAGTTCCGCCAGCTGGAGCAGTTAGCCCCGGTATACCGCAAGGAGTCCTGGCGGCGCGGGTTAATGGCCGTCGGTGTCGATAACGACCAGCTCGGCGAGGAACTGGCGGAGCGGTTTGCCAAAGAGCGCCGCGCCCGTCCGCATGTTTACGAAGAAACGTTCCAAGTGCTCAAGGAACTTCACGGAACCGTTAAGCTGCTGCTGCTGACCAACGGCTGCCCGGCCCTGCAGCAGGAGAAGCTCGACGGCGTGCCGGAGCTGGCGCCGTTTTTTGACGAGATCATCATTTCCGGCAAGTTCGGCAAAGGCAAACCCGATCCGTCCATTTTCCGCCATGCGCTGGAACGGTTAGGGATCGAAGCCGGCGAAGGGATTATGGTCGGCGATAAGCTGACGACCGATATCAAAGGCTCGCTCAGCGTCGGCATGACGGCCGTATGGATCAATCGCGACGGAAAACAGCCTAGCGACGAAATTAAGCCCGATTACGAAATTTCGCACTTGTCCGAGCTGCACGATATTATCGCGCGATTGGCATAAGCTTCCCGTACGAACGTCCAATCTCAAAACGGATGTACGGAATAAGCGAAAAGGAGGGAAATCCATTGAAGGGAAAAGCCGGGCGGATCGCCGTTATGGTATTGTTGATCACGGTGCTTGGCGGCTGCGGACGGAGCGAAACGGCGGCGGTGGATAATGGACCGCTGGAGCCGATCCGGGTAGATCTTGAAGTAACGCCGGATACCGTTGAAAGCGGCGGGACCGTGACGTTTACCGCCAAGGTGGGGCATCGCGGGGAAAACGTCGATGACGCGCAGGAGGTTACGTTCGAATTTTGGAACACCGATGACGAAAACGCCGAGCACAGCAAAGTGACGGTAAAAAGCGCCGGAGACGGCGCCTATGTCCTCGAGCGCAAGTTTGCGGAGCCGGGAACCTATAAAGTGATTTCCCATGTGACCGCACGGGATCAACATTCGATGCCGTCCAAGCAGTTTACGGTACAGTAACGCCGATCGATCATTACATAAAAGCCCCCGCGCGCAACAACGATCAAGCTGCCTGCATCCGTTGAGATGAGGGCAGCTTGTTTTTTGCAACATTTCATACGCCTGTCCTCTCTTTTCTTCAACGCTTTATTCTGTTAAACTAAGTCTTAACGTTTTACGGGAGGGACATGATCATGAGCAAACCGAGCCTGGAAGACCGAATAAAAGAACGAATATTGATACTTGATGGCGCCATGGGCACCATGATCCAGCAGGAGAACCTTGTTCCGAGCGATTTCGGCGGGGAAGAGCTGGATGGCTGCAACGAGATGCTCGTTCTCACCCGTCCGGATGTGATTCAAGGCATTCACGAGCAATATTTGGCGGCCGGAGCCGACCTGGTAGAAACGAATACGTTTGGGGCAACCTCTGTTGTTCTGGCCGAATACGATATATCCCATAGAGCAAGGGAATTGAATTTGGCGGCGGCAAAGCTAGCCGTAGAGGCCGCGAAGAAATACAGTACGCCGGACCATCCGAGATATGTCGTTGGCGTGCTTGGTCCGACGACCAAAACGCTGTCCGTCACCGGCGGGGTCACCTTCGACGAATTAACCGAAAGCTACGAGGAGCAGGCCATCGCCCTGATCGACGGCGGCGTGGATGCGCTGATGCTGGAAACGTCCCAGGATACGCTGAACGTGAAGGCCGGAAGCATCGGGATAACGCGGGCGCTGCAAAAAACGGGGAAACAGCTGCCGCTGATGATTTCCGGAACGATCGAGCCGATGGGTACGACTTTGGCCGGGCAAAATATCGAAGCGTTTTATATTTCGCTCGAGCATTTGAAGCCGATTTCGGTTGGACTGAACTGCGCCACCGGCCCGGAATTTATGCGCGATCATATCCGCACGCTTTCCGGCATTGCGAAAGCCGCGGTAAGCTGCCACCCGAACGCTGGACTGCCGGATGAAAACGGCAAATACCACGAATCCCCGGAATCGCTGGCCCAGAAAATGGCCGCGTTCGCCGAGGAGGGGTGGCTGAACGTCGCGGGCGGCTGCTGCGGCACAACCCCGGCACATATCGCCGCCCTGGCCCGAAAGCTGAGCGGATACCGGCCGCGGACGCTGGCCGGAGACCACCCTCCGGCGTTGTCCGGAATCGAGCCGGTTTATGTCGAATCGGCAAACCGGCCTTATTTGGTCGGAGAGCGAACGAATGTTCTGGGTTCGCGAAAATTCAAACGCCTCATCGTGGAAGGCAAATACGAAGAGGCTTCGGAAATCGCCCGGGCCCAGGTGAAGAACGGCGCCCAGGTAATCGACGTGTGCGTTCAGGATCCGGACCGCGACGAAGCGGAGGACATCAAGAAGTTTCTTGAACTGGTCGTCAAGAAGGTGAAAGTGCCTTTGATGATCGATACGACCGATCCGAAGGTCATCGACCTGGCGCTGAAATACTGCCAGGGGAAATCGATTATTAACTCCATTAACCTTGAGGATGGGGAAGAGAAATTCGAACGCGTCGTCCCGCTGATCCATAAATACGGGGCGGCCGTGGTCGTAGGGACGATCGACGAACGCGGACAGGCGATCACCCGCGAAGACAAATTGGAAGTGGCCAAACGTTCCCACGATTTGCTCGTGAACAAGTACGGATTAAACGCCGAGGATTTAATTTTTGACCCGCTCGTGTTTCCGGTGGGAACGGGGGACGAGCAGTACATCGGCTCCGCCAAGGAAACGATTGAAGGCATCCGGCTGATCAAGGAGGCGCTGCCTAGCTGCCAAACGGTGCTTGGGGTCAGCAACGTGTCTTTCGGTCTGCCGGAAGCGGGCCGCGAGGTGCTGAACTCCGTATTTTTGTACGAGTGCACCAAGGCCGGCCTCGATTATGCGATCGTCAACACGGAAAAGCTGGAGCGGTACGCGAAGATTCCGGAGGAAGAGCGGCGGCTGGCGGAAGAACTTATTTATCATACCAATGACGAGACGCTGGCCGCGTTCGTGGCGGCTTTCCGCAACAAAAAAGTGGAGAAAAAGGAACGGACGGTACAGCTGACGCTGGAAGAACGGCTCGCTTCCTACGTGGTGGAGGGCACGAAAGAAGGACTGATTCCCGATTTGGACGAAGCGCTGAAACGATACAGCGCGCTGGAGATCATCAACGGTCCGCTGATGGCCGGGATGGAGGAAGTCGGGCGGCTGTTCAACAACAACGAGCTGATCGTCGCGGAGGTGCTGCAGAGCGCGGAGGTCATGAAGGCTTCGGTTGCTTATCTCGAACCGTTTATGGAGAAAAACGAATCGAGCGTTAAGGGGAAAATCCTGCTGGCTACCGTAAAAGGCGACGTTCATGATATCGGCAAAAACCTGGTGGAGATCATTCTGTCCAACAACGGTTACCAAATCGTGAATTTGGGCATAAAAGTACCACCAGAGCGCATTATTGAAGCATATCGGGAAGAGAAAGCCGACGCGATCGGCTTGTCCGGCCTGCTCGTCAAATCGGCGCAGCAGATGGTGCTTACCGCGCAGGATTTGCGCAACGCGGGCATCGACGTGCCGATTCTGGTCGGCGGGGCCGCCCTGACGCGCAAGTTTACGAAAACGCGTATCCGGCCGGAGTATAACGGCATGGTTGTCTACGCCAAAGATGCGATGGACGGTCTCGACCTGGCCAACAAGCTGATGGATCCGGCGAGCCGGGAGCAATTGCGCTTGGAGATGGAAGCGGAGAAAGAGGCCGACGCGGCGGCGGTGGCCGTTGCCGAGCCGTTGCCTGAGCTGACCCGCGTCCACCGTTCGCAAATCCGCACCGACGCGCCGGTGTTTATCCCGCCGGATTTGGAGCGGCATGTGCTGCGCGATTATCCGATCGGCCATATTACTCCTTATGTGAATTGGCAAATGCTTTTGGGACATCATTTAGGTTTGCGCGGCTCCGTCGAGCAACTGCTCGCGGCGGGGAACGAAAAAGCGGTGGAGCTAAAACAAACCGTGGACCAAATTTTGCTGGAGGCGGTAACGGACGGTATTATCCGCACGCAGGCGATGTACCGCTTCTTCCCGGCGCAATCGTCGGGTAACGATATATTGATCTATGATCCGGCCGATCACGGCAAAGTGATCAAACGGTTCAGCTTCCCGCGCCAGCGGGTGGAGCCTTATCTGTGCCTTGCCGATTACCTGAGATCGGTGGACAGCGGAGAGATGGACTACGTCGGTTTTCTCGTCGTTACGGCCGGGCAGGGCGTCCGCCAATTGTCCGAGACATGGAAAGAACGGGGCGACTATCTCCGCTCCCATGTGCTGCAGGCGGTTGCGCTGGAGCTGGCGGAAGCGCTGGCCGAGCGCGTGCACCACATCATGCGGGACATTTGGGGGTTCCCGGATCCGGCGGATATGACCATGAAGCAGCGCCACGGGGCACGTTACCAAGGGATTCGCGTTTCGTTCGGCTACCCGGCTTGTCCGGATCTTGAAGATCAGCAGCTGCTGTTTGATCTGCTGCATCCGGAGGACATCGGGATCGCGTTGACGGAAGGCTTCATGATGGAGCCGGAGGCCTCCGTGTCGGCGATGGTGTTCGCTCATCCAGAGGCCAAGTATTTTAATGTGGACAAAGCATAAAATGCGCGTTCATAACCTCTTAAATAAAGAAGCTTCTGGCAAACCCTCCGATTTACGGAGGGTTTTGGCAGTCTATTTTGCCAGTTTTTCATTGATGACTTGATTACAACCGGAAGGACGATGTGCATGGAACTTTATTTTTTGGGGACCAATGCCGGGGTGCCGTCGCTGGAACGCAACGTAACCTCGTTGGCGCTGCGCCTGCTTGAGGAACGCCGTTCCTTGTGGCTGTTCGATTGCGGCGAAGGGACGCAGCACCAGATTCTCCGTTCGCCCCTGAAACTGAGCAAGCTGGAATATATCTTCATCACGCACCTGCACGGCGACCATCTTTTTGGCCTTCCCGGACTGATTTCCAGCCGCGCCTACCAGGGCGGGGATTCGCCGCTGACCATATTCGGACCCAAGGGTTTGAAAAAATTTGTGGAAACCACGCTTGGGCTAAGCGAATCGCGAATCGATTACAAGCTTGAAATCGTAGAACATGATGGAGGGCTGCTGTTCGAGGATGATACCTTTCGCGTGGAAGCCGCTTTGCTGGAGCACCGGATTGCCAGCTACGGATACCGCGTTGTCGAGAAGGACCTTCCCGGCAAGCTGGACGCCGCAGTGCTGGAACGCTTCGGCATTCGCCCCGGACCGCTGTACGGCAAGCTGAAGAAAGGAGAAAGCGTGGTAACGCCAAGCGGAGAAACGCTGCATGCCGTTGATGTGCTCGGAAAGCCGAAAGCGGGACGGATCGTTACGATTCTCGGCGACACCCGCCCTTGCAGCGAGGCCCAAAAACTGGCCCAAAACGCCGACGTGCTGGTGCATGAATCCACCTTTTTGCATGAATTGGCCGACACCGCGCACGCATATCACCACAGCACGGCTAGACAAGCGGCGCAGACCGCGCGCGATGCCGGAGCGCAGCATTTATTTCTTACCCATTTCAGCTCGCGGTACAAATCCGAGGAACAGCTCGGCCGGCTGGAGGATGAGGCCAAAGCGGTTTTTGCCGGATCTGAGCTGGCCAGGGAGCATGTGCTGTATCCGGTTCGGCGCCGATGCGATCGGGAGAGCTGAAAAATATTTTCCGGGAAAGCGCAGGAAATGACAGCCGCCTGCAAAGTTTGGCATTGCGCCAAGGCCCGGTTTTCTTTAGCTTCGAGGGGCTTCGACGCCAACAAGCGCGTCAAGACGTTTTTTTGACAAATTCCCAAAAAAGCTAAGGCGGAAATTTGCCTGATCCTGGGTGAAATAGGTACAATGAAATGGATAGGTCCAAATGGGAAGGATGAAAATATTGCCTGAGAGATGGAAGGCGTTTCTGATTGACTTGGACGGCACGTTATACCACGGGACGCGGATGATTCCCGGTGCGGATCGCCTCGTTTCGGCGTTGCTGGACAAAAAGATCCCTTTTTTATTCGTCACGAACAATTCGTCCCGGACTCCGGAGCAGGTTGCCGGGCGTTTGCGGGCAATGGGAATTCCCGCCAAAGCGGAAGACGTCTGCACCTCGGCGGTGGCGGCGGCGGAATATATCGCTGGCGAGCTGCCGGCCGGCGTCAAGGTGGCGGCGATCGGAGAAGCGGGGCTGCTGACCGCGCTTCAGAATGCGGGGCTGCCGCTGGACGAGGAACAGCCGGATGTGGTCGTCCAGGGAATCGACCGCAATTTTACATACGAAACGTTGACCAAAGCGGCCCGCTGGATCGGCGGGGGCGCCAGGTACGTGCTGACGAATCCCGATCTGCTGCTGCCCTCGACGGGAGGTTTGATGCCGGGAGCGGGGACGCTGTCCGCCGCAATTCAAGCGGCTACGGGGGTCAAACCCGTCGTTATCGGCAAGCCGGCCGAGCCGCTGATGAATTTTGCCATCAAGCGCTTAGGCTTGCGGAATGAAGAAGTGGCCGTCATCGGAGACAACATGCTGACCGATATTGCCGCTGGAGTAAACGCGGGCTGCGGGACGATTTTGACGTTGACGGGAGTGACGACCGAAGAAAGGTTGCCGGACGCGATCAAAACCTCCGGCTTCCGGCCGGATGCGGTATGCCGAAACTTGGATGAGGTTGCCGGCCTGATCGGCTGACGTCCGGCGAAGACGAAGCAACGAATGAACCAATGAACGAACTTATGAATCCATGAAACGTTCCAAATCATGAACCACATGAACGAAGGGAAGATGACCCATGCCGGAACTGCCGGAAATGGAAAATTATCGAATTCAGTTGTCACAGCACATTTTGGATGTTCCGATGACGGAAATCACGATTCACCGGGAGAAGTCGATTAATATGGAGGCTGCCGCGTTTGCCGGGGAGCTCACCGGCAGACAAATCATTTTTATAGAGCGGCGGGGCAAGCATTTGCTGTTTCACTTGGACAACGGCAAACGCCTGCTGCTGCATTTGATGTTAGGCGGACTGCTTTATTTGGGCTCGCAAGAGGACCGGCCGGACCGGAACACGCAAATCGAAATTGCGTTTGCCGATGGCCAGGCGCTTTATTTCATCGGCCTGCGCCTTGGGCATCTGCATCTGCACAGCGCCAAGGAAGCAGAGGAGCTCATGGCGCATTTGGGCCCGGAGCTGCTTGACCGCAGAATGAACGAAGCGCGGTTCATCTCGATTTTGCGCAAACGCCGCGGCAGCTTGAAAACGACGCTCGTCAACCAGGACGTCGTCGCCGGCATCGGCAACCGCTATGCGGATGAAATTGCATTTGCCGCCGGATTGCTGCCGATGGCCAAGCTGCAAAACATGAGCGAAGAAGACTTGTCGCATCTCTATAAAGCGACGAGAGAAGTGCTCCTGGAAGCGATCGAAGCGGGCGGATACATCGAACTGCCGCTGTTCAAGAACGATACGCTCACCGGCGGGGCAAACGGGATTTGCCGCGTGTACGACCGGGAGGGAGAGCCCTGTCCGCGCTGCGGCGATTCCATCGTGAAAGCGGAAATGAACGGACGAAAAGTGTTCTACAGTCCGGGCTGCCAACATGACCGCTGAGCTGAAAATCGGGGGACATTTAAGCATTCGCGGGGGATATTTCGGGGCCGCCAAAGCGGCGCTGGGGCTTGGAGGCGGAGCCTTTCAGTATTTTCCCAAAAACCCCCGCAGCCTTACGGTAAAAAGCTTCGACCCGCGGGATGCGGCGAGCTGCCGAAGCTTTTGCCGCGAGCATGGCCTTGTTTCCGTGGCGCATACGCCGTATCCGAGCAATTTGGCGGTAAGTTCGGATGACACCGCCCCGTACCGGAGAGTCGTGGATTCGCTGCGCAACGACTTGGCCATTGCGGAGGCCTGCGGTTCTTTGGGAATTGTTGTTCATTTTGGCACATTTAAGTCAGGAAACCCCTTACAAGGATACCAAAATATTATACAATGTATTAATGATGTGCTCGACGGCTGGGAGGGGGCGGCGAAGCTGCTCATTGAAAATCAGGCCGGCGATCACGGGGATATGGGCATGACGATCGATGAGCTGGTGCAAATTCGCCGTTTGTGCCGTGATTCGGAGCGGATCGGCTTTTGCCTCGACACCTGCCATGCTTTTGCTGCGGGGATGTGGCGGGGAGAAGGCGATGAGGACTTTGCGGAGAAAGCCGAGCGGCTTGGGTTTTGGGACGGCCTGGGCGCCGTTCATTTCAATGATTCGAAATACCCGGTATTATCGCGAAAGGACCGTCATGCCCGCGTCGGCCAGGGCTATATCGGCGAATCCGGTTTTCGCTGGTTGCTGAAGATCGACGCCATCCGGAACGCACCGCTTATTTTTGAGAGTGAAACCGGAGAAGATGGGACCTATAGAGACGATTTGGAGCGAGTGAGGCGGTGGGTGGAACCCTAGAGAGGTTGTTCAAAAAGTCATCTTTTGATCACGAAGCAGGTCGTGAAGCGGATTCGACATCGAATCTTGAATTCAGCCGGGCCTTCCGTTGCTCACGTAGATCTATCTACGCTGCGCTACTCAGTCCCTAGCTTCATCCAACCTTCTCGGTGCTATAAACCTGACTTTTTGAACTCCACTTTGAGTGAAATACCGCGGAAAGGAAGAACTAAGTTGATTCATGTATATATGGACGATTTTCGCCGATGTCCACAAGGGTTTACGCTAGCGCGCACCGTCGACGAATGTCTGGAATTGCTGCGATTAACGGAGGTAGACATTTTATCGCTGGATTACGATATGGGACCGGGGGAGAAGAACGGTACGGACATGGCCGCGGCCATGGTGCGGGAAGGACTGTTTCCGCGGGAAATTTATTTGCACACGTCCAGCAATTCCGGAAGAAAGAGCATGTACGAAATATTGTACCCGAACAAACCGGAGCATGTGCTGCTGCATAACGGACCGATTTCGTTCGAACGGCTCGATGAGATCGCCCGGGATTGCAAGGTGCCGCCCCAATCCAAATGGATTTGCACGGCCAATCACGGCTTCGCGCCGTATGCTCAGGAGGAGCTGCGGCGGGCGTTCGGCAGCGTGAAAAGCACGATGCTGATTCCCGGCGAAGTGTTTGCCGCCATCCTGCAGAAGGCGGTGGAGGAAGTGACGGAACAGCTCGCCGCCGCACCTCCGGTATTTCTTCGCCACGCTTTTTTGGTCGACTGGGAATGGTGTCCCGGCGAGCAAGCGGATGCCGATCGGCACGGCTGGCTGCCGGCCCTGCGCAAGTTTCTGCTGGGCGATTTCCGGCTGCCCGGCGCCCGCGTTGCCGTACAAACGCGCAAGTCGGAGGACGGCTTATGGAGCGGGACGGCCGCGGAAATGAAAGATGCGCTGCAAAATGAACTGCAGGAATTGGCCGGTACGGAATTCGTCGTCCGGGACGCGGACTGGGTGATCTCTGTGTTTGCCAGTCGCGACCGGGTTTATGCGGGGGTGGCTCGCCCGGAGGACAATCTGTCCGACTGGAACGGCGGGGCCATCCGCTTCCGGAAAGAGGAAGGGCAAATTTCGCGGGCCAAATTCAAGCTGTTGGAAGCGGAAGCGACGTTCGGCATCCCGTTTGCCTCGTTTCGCGAAGCGCTTGATATCGGAGCGGCCCCGGGGGGATGGACCTCCTTTCTGCTGGAACGCGGGCTGAACGTAACGGCGGTCGATACAGCCAAATTGCATCCTTCCTTGCTGTCATCGCCGAAACTGACCTTTGTGCAGCGCAACGCCGACAGCGTAAAGTTCAAGGAGCACCAGTTCGACCTGCTGGTGTGCGATATGAGCTGGAGCCCAAAGCTTGCCGCCAAGCTGGTAACGAGCCTGCTGTATGCGCTCGTCCCCGGAGGAACGGCGATCGTCACGGTGAAGCTGATGCACAAAAAACCGATGGCATTGATGCAAGAGGTCATCGGCTTGTTCCAGGATGCGAGGCTGCAAGTGCAGCGGGCGAAGCAGCTGTTTCACAACCGCGACGAGATTACTTTGTATATGATTAAATATTAATGTCATAAATTAATTTTCCGCGAAAAAAATGCTTTACAATAGGTGCTGACCTGTCCTATACTAATTCCAAAATTATACAATGACCGCGAAGGGAAAGTATCCCGTTTCGCTGCCTTTGGCCTTATGGCTGAAGCGGTGAGATGGGGGCTTTCCCTTTTTTGCGTCTGGAAAGGAGGGATTGAGCTTGTCTTTTGTGCCGCAATTGGCCCCCGGAGATTTGCTGGCCGGGCGCTATTCGATTGAGCGGGTTGCCGGACAAGGCGGGATGAGCCGGGTGTACCTCGCTTCGGATTTGAAGCTGCCGGGGAAGGTTTGGGCCGTGAAAGAAAGCCAGGCGGCAGCGGGGCACAGCGTGCTGGTCGCCCAGGAAGCCGAGCTGCTCATTTCGCTGAACCACCCGCGCCTGCCGCGCATCGTCGATTTCATCCAGGAAGGCGGTACAGGTTATTCGTATATCGTGATGGATTACATCGAGGGGGAACATCTGGACCGTTATGTGAAGGCGCGTGAAGGACGTCTGCCAACGGAAATGTTGATCCGGTTCGGCCTGCAAATCGCCGAGGGGCTGCATTATTTACATACGCATCGTCCGCCCGTCATCCATCGCGACGTGAAACCGTCCAATTTACTGGTGGACGGCAAAGGCCAGGTCCGCTTCATCGATTTCGGCATCGCCCGCACGTATTCGCCGGATAAAGCCGAAGACACGGTTCAACTCGGCACGGTAGGTTTTGCGGCCCCGGAGCAATACGGCGGACGCCAGAGCGACGGGCGCGCCGACTTGTATTCGCTTGGCGCGGTGCTGCTGTATTTGGGAACAGGCTGCAAATACAGCGCATGGACGCAGGAGGCGGAAGAGTGTTTGCGCAGCCGGGGGCACGGCGCGCTGCTTCCGGTTCTGGAGCGGCTGCTTCAGCAGCGGCCGGAAGCGCGTTATGCTTCGGCGGAAGCGGCCGGCGAAGCGCTGCGGGGAGTGCTCCGGCCGCAAGCGGCGGACAAAGCGGCCGCCTCCCTATCCGCTTGGGAGGGGTCTGTTTCCGGCGGCCAGCCTGCCGCCGCGGGGAGAACGGCGGTCATCGCCGTCATCGGCGCGTCGCCGGGAGCGGGAACGACCCACACGGCGATCGCGCTGGCCCATGTGCTGTCCCGCAGCGCCAAAAGGATCGCGATCGCCGAAATGGAGGCAAAATCGCCGGCTTTTCAGCGGCTTGCCCGGGCCGCGCTCGGCGAGTCCGCCTCCTCCGCGGAGCGGCAGTTTCGCATCGGCGGGGTTCAATACATCAGAGCGCCTTCGCGTACCGAATGGCTCGAGCTGCTGACCGGCGGATATGAGTATCTCGTATGCGATTTGGGGAGCGGCCGGCAAAAGGAACAGCTGGAGGAGTTCAGACGCGCCGATTTGTCCCTCGTCGTCGGCTCGGCCGCAGAATGGCGGGCGGAGGAGCTAGAGCGGTTCGCCGAAGCTGCGGGGTTGGCCGGGAAATGGCCGTCTACCTGGAAATTCTGCGTCCCTTTGGCCTCCGCATCCGCAGCAAAACGGCTTGCCAAAAGGCTGCGGATGCGCAGCGTGTACGCCATTCCGCCGGAGCCGGATCCGTTTGAGCCCGGCGAAGCCGTAACCGCGGCGCTTCGTGCGCTCTGCGGCGGCCTGCTGCCGCGGCCGAAGCGAGGCGGCAGGGGTTTTCTTGCAAAGCAGAAATTGTAGGTAGGGAGATGAACAGATGTCAAGATTGAGACGGAAAACGAAGCAATTGATCTGCGCCGGGCTCGCGGGAGCCGCCGCGATGGGCTTGATTTTCGCGGGATATGCCGTACATCAGGGGAAGCAAAATCAATCGGCGAGGCTGGCGTTAAAGCAGAAATACGAAACGGAAATCGAAAGATTGCGGAAAGAAGCGAATCGCGCAACGGTCAGGGGATGGGTGCCGGTCAGCGAGATTCGGGCGGGGCATCCGATCAAAGCGGACGATATGAAGGAGGTCGAGCTGCCGGCCGACAGCATCCCGGCCGACGCCCTGAAGTCAAGGGAGGACATCGCCGGCAAGATCGCCAAGATCACCCTGCGCCCGTTTACGTTATTAACGGAGACGCTGCTGTACAAGGAAGCGCCGACAACGGACGATTTGCGCTGGCGGGAAATGAGCTTCGTTTTGCTTCCGGCCGCCTTGAAGGAGGGCGATGTCGTGGATATCCGCATTCAGTTTCCGACCGGCCAGGACTATATTTTGCTGTCCAAGAAAAAGATCGAAGCGCTGGCCCCCGGAACGGTGACGGTGACGCTGGGCGAAGCGGAGATTTTATCCCTTTCCAGCGCCATCGTCGACGCTTACCTGCATAAAGCGTCCATTTACGCGCTGACCTACGTCGAGCCTTATTTGCAGGGCAAGTCGACGCCGACTTATCCGGCAAACGGCGCGGTAATGCAGTTGATCAAAAAGGATCCGAACATCGTCCGGGAGGCGGAGAACGCCTTAAACGCCGCCGCGCGGGAAAGGCTGGAGAGCGACCTATACTCGATGTCCCCGCGTCAGGCTGCCGAATTCGCCAGCAGCCGGGTGGACGCACAGGAGGCGCTGCAGAATGTAACGCCGGCTGAAGCGGACAGCTTTCAAATGAAATAGAGGTCAGGGGGAAGGAGAAATGAAGCGCTGGGTATTTATTGGCAAAAGCGATAAACGGGATCTGCTGCTTTATTTAAGCAGCGCTTTAACGGCCGCAGGACGGAGCGTGCTGCTGGCCGATGCCACGGAAGGCGGCAAATACCGCTACTCGATCGGAGAAGTTCAGCAACTCCTGCCGGTGACGGAGTTTTGCGGGTTTGACGTGGCGGCGGGACCGCTGGACATGCGGCTGCTCCATAATGCTGCGGATGGAAACGATGGAAAGGGCGTCAAGGACTACGATTACGAGCTGGTTGATTTGGAAGCTTTACACGCCGCTTCGCCGGATATTTTCGCTTCCGCCGATGAGCTGGTTTTGGTCACTTCCTTTGATCGTTATGAGGTCGAATCGACCGCCCGGTGGCTGCGCGGTCTCGTGAATATGCGGCCGGAGCTGCGGGGAATGCGCGTGCGCCCGGTTTTTACCCGAACGGTGGACAGCTATCTCAGCACCGACTATATTCTCGGTTTTATGGACGATATTGGAATCCAGTGGCATGAGGAGGAAATCATCATTCCGTGGAATGAGCTCAATCAGGCCGTTCAGCTTGAAAATGAACATGGGCGCCGGCTTGCCATGAGCCGCTTGTCCCGATCTTACAAACGGGCGCTGCGCCGGCTCCTCAGCGGGCTGGCCGGCTTTGAAGCCGGGGCGGCGAAAAAAGCGCTGCGCCGCGCGGAAAGGAGACGCGCATGAGCAGGGTTATGTTTTGGGATCCCGGGCATGGGTATGCGGCAAACGTAGCCGCGGCCTGCGCCGTCACCGTAGGCCTCCATTATCCGCTGCGCGTACTGCTGTTTAATGACGGGCGTCATGGCAGCGGGGTAGAGGAGGGATTGCGGGCGGGAAGCCGCCATGCTCCGGAATCCGGACCGGGAAACACCGGCGCAATGGACACGCGGCTTAGCGAATACGGGGCGGATGCTCTGCTTCGCCTGTCGGCCAGCGGGCTGCTGACGAAGGCGAATTACTCCGATTACACGCTGCCCGTCATTCGCGGCCGCCTTGATTTGGCGACGGGGGTTCGGGCCGGCGATCTGCGCGGTACGTCCGGGTTTGACGAAGGGGAGGGGCTGTTGGAATTGGCAATGGCCGCCGAACAGAGCTACGACCTGGTGCTGCGGCACGCCCCGCGAATCCGGGAGCTGCCGGAAGCATCGGCCGGCAGCGAAGAGGAGATTGTGGTGGCGGTACTGCAGCAGCGGCGGTCGCAGTTGGACGATTTTTTTGCCGCGCTCGCGAATCAACCGTTGGCGGGCCGGCGCAAACTGTGCGTGGTCCTGGCCCCTTACGATCCGGGCTGCGCCTTGAATCTGGCCAATCTGAAACGCCGTTATCACAGCGACCTGCCGGTCCACGGTATCCCTTACGACACCGAGTTTGCGGACGCGTGGAACGATCGGGACGTCCTGTCGTTTTTTCGCCGGTACAGACTGCTTCCGAAGCGGGGCGGCTCGCGGGAAGCCATGCTGTCATGCTGCCGGGATTTGAGCCGGAATCTGCTGGAGCTTGCGGGGCAAGCGGCGGGGCAGACGACACGCGAGAGGGGGGCTTAGGTTTGAACGACAAAATCGTTAACCTGCTGCTTATCGTCCTGATTGCGCTGCTGGCGCTGCTCTTCCTATGGGTGAGGGCGCGTGCCGCCGCAGGCGGACCGGGAATAAGCAAGGCGGGCGACGACCGCTATTCGTTTCCCGCGCTGATCGAATACGTGAAGCGCAGCTTGCACGAGCTTAGCCGTTCGCACGCCAATGATTGGGGAATGGGCGAAGAGACCTGGAACCGCCGGGTCAAAGCGCGGGCCGAGCTGCGCAAGGCGCTGCGGGGATGTACATATGGCGATGCGCAGGACAAACGGTACGTGAAATCCTTTATCAAGGATTTACTGGCCCACGGCTACGGGGTCGGGGAAGACAATATCGACCGGATTATTCCGTTTGGGGACAGGGACCAGCTGACGGTTCAGGACCGCTTCGACATCGTTTTGTATCTTTATAAGCTGAACTTCGGAACCGATGGGTTATCCCGGTTGATCGAAGAGTACGGCCTGGATGCGCCCAAAGCTCCCAAAGCGGAAGAAGGGACGTTTGTTTATGAGATCAACGCCGAGGATGTGGACCGTATTTTTTACCGTGAATACCGCTTGTTGACGTTCCGGGAAAAGCTCGATCTCGTCGTGCAGCGCATTTATCAGGCGTACAAAGGCTTTTCCGTCGTAGACGAACTGCTGGGGCAGCGGATTGACGGCGTGAGCGGGGGCGTCAGCGGCATCCCTGCGCATATGGCGGCGATCCCGGCAGAGGGCGGACAGGGGGCGGAGAAGGACGCGCTGCGCCGAACCGACGAGGATGGGGAAGAAGTTTCCCGTTCCTGGGACAGCGTATGGATTTTTTACAAAGGCAAAAGCGTGCGTCTTTCCTTCCTGTCGTTCGGCAGCGAAGCCGAGCTGAAGCGGGTGTGCCAGAACATTTACAAATTTAATTTGCCCGGCCAGCTGTCCGAAGCAAACGGCTATAAAGTCAACGAGATGAAGGACGGTTCGCGGGTCGTGGTGGTCAGACCGCCGTTTGCGGAGTCGTGGGCGTTTTTTGTTCGCAAATTCGATGTGAAAAACGCCGTGCTGGAGCAGCTTATCCAAGGAGAAAATGCGCCGCTGCCCATAGAGCTGCTGAAATTCCTTATGAAAGGAAGCCGCATTACCGCGATTACCGGTTCGCAGGGCTCGGGCAAAACGACGCTGCTGATGGCGCTTGTCAAGCATATTTACGCCTCCTATACGCTGCGCGTCCAGGAGATGTCTTTTGAGCTGAATTTGCGGAGGATCTATACGGGCAGAAACATTTTGAGCTTCCGGGAGACGGATTATGTCAGCGGCCAGGCCGGGCTTGATCTGCAGAAAAAAACCGACGGCACCGTGAACATTTTGGGCGAGGTGGCCACGGACGAGGTTGCTGCGTGGATGGTGCAGATGGCGCAGGTGGCCAGCCTGTTCACCTTGTTTACGCATCACGCCAAAACGTTCCGCGATCTGATGGAATCGCTGCGGAATTCTTTGCTGAAAACCGGCGTGTTCCGCGATGAACGCGTGGCGGAATTGCAGGTCGCCTCGGCGATCGATTTCGATGTGCATCTGCGCCGGGATATGAGCGGGAAGCGTTATATCGAGCGGATCACGGAGTGCTGCCGTCCGGACGAAAAGGGAGCGGGCGAGCCGGGCGCGAACGATGAAACGGGAGGTGGCTTGGTTTACGGGGCCATGCCGTACCGGCGCGGCTATTCCGAGCGGTTGATCGTTGAATACCGGGACGGTTGTTACGTCGCCGTGCAGCCGATCTCAAAGCGCTGCCGGGAAGCGATGATCCGCGAGATGACGCCGGAGGATGCGGCTTCGTTCGGCCGGTTTGCCAAGGCGTATTGGGGGGAGAAAATTGGAGCTTAAATCGGCGCTTATCGCGGTGATGGGAATATCGCTGATCGGTTTCGGCCTGTTGTATGCGGCCGGCCGCTTAATCGGCTCGCGCGAGGAGGCGCTGGGGTTTGAGGAGGGCGCAGCCGAAAGGGCTGGCCGGGGAGCGAGGGACAGCTTGAACCGGGCCTTTTCCGCCTTTGCGATGAGATCTTATGCGCTTTGGATGAAGCTTGCGCCGCTTAGGCATTATGCTTTGAAAATCCGCAAACGGCTGGCTCCGGTCCACCGGTTCGACGAGTTTGAACTCCGGCGCGAAACGATGAAATTCGCTTATTTCTCCGCAGGCGCGTATGTTGCCGTCGTTGGAGTTTTGGCAGCATTAAATCCGAACTGGATTTTCGTGTTGTCGCTGTTGATCGCCGGGGCGGTGATTCAAGGCGTGCTGCTCGACGGGTACGTAAACAGGCAGGAGACCAGGCTGCTCGAACAGATGCTCGATTTCTTTGCCGCTGTCCGCCATGCTTACCACCGGCACGGCATGGTCGCCGACGCGATCGAGGAGGCGGGGGAAAACACCGGAAGGGAGATCGGAATTCACGCGCATATGATCGGCGAAGCGCTGACGGACGTTAGTCCCGACGAAGCGCTGGAGAAATACTACGAAACGGCGCCAAGCCGCTTCCTGAAAGCTTTTGCCGGCATCTCCAGGCTGGTGCTCGAATACGGGGATCGCAAACGTGCGCAGGGCTCGCTGTATTTGCGGGGGATAACCAGCCTTACCGGGGAAATTCAACTGGAGCTGATCCGTAAAAACCGGCTGGATTATTTGTTGAAAGGGCTGCATGTGATTGCCCTGACGCCGGTTTTCTTTACGAAACCTGTGGAGCTATGGGCGAGAAGCCATTTCCCGCTGATGGACCAGTTCTATTTAAGCAAAGCGGGGATGGTGATCAAAATCGGCCTGTTTCTGATCATCCTGCTTTCTTACCTGCTGCTGCAAAAGTTGAAAAGCGAGGAAGAGACGGCATACCGCGCCGGGCAGGCTAAAGTTCCCTGGGAAGCTCGTTTGTTAAAGATGCGCGGACTTGGAACGCTGGGCCGCTGGTTTGTGCCGCGCCCTGCCACGGAGGCTTACCACAGGCTTACCCGGCTGCTGAAGGATACGAACCATACGCTGCCTGTGGAGCTGTTTCAAATAAGGCGCGTCGCTTTATTTGTCAGCGGTCTGTTGGTTACGCTGGTTGCCGTTTTTACGCTTCATCATTTGTCACGGCAATACATTTTGCTGGAGCCTCCGGCCGGAGCGGTGTTTTTTGGCTCGCTTACGAAGGAAGAGACGACCGAGGCCCGCGTTCAAGCCGAACTGGATGCCCGGGTGATGAAACAGCTTGGCATGGCCGGCGATGCGAAGGTTGATGAAGTTGCCGAATCGGCTGCGTCGCTGATGGGCAGCGGGCGTACGGCCCCAACCCGCGAAGACATATCCGCTGCCGCTCGGCGGATTCAGGGCAAGCTTCAGCGCTGGAACGATGAGTACCTGAAATGGTGGGAGCTGCTGCTTGCGCTTCTGGCCGGGGGGGCCGGATATTATTTTCCCCTCTGGTCGCTGATGTTTCAGCGCAGCATGCGCCTTATGGACATGAGGCACGAGGTTTATCAATTCCAGACGATGATCGCCATATTGCGGGAGCTGGAGCGAATTTCGGTGGAGGAAATTTTGGAATGGCTGGCTTCCTATGCCGTCATTTTCAGGACACCGCTGCAAAAATGCTTGCTGGATTACGGCCACGGGGCCGAAGCCGCTTTGGAGGAGCTGAAACGGGAGGTGGTGCTGGACGAATTCCGGCGGCTTGCGGACAAGCTGCTGCTGGCTTCGGAAAAAATCACGATAGCCGATGCGTTTGACGATTTGGACAGCGAGATGTCCTATCATTTTGAACAGCGGCGGCTCGATTACGAGAAGTCGATTGATGTAAAGGCCGGATTCGGCCGGATGATCGGGTTTGCGCCCATGTATTCGCTTGTGTTTGCGTACCTGGTATTTCCGCTCATTTGGATGAGCTTTCAGCAAATGGGCTTGTATTTTGAACAAATCCAAAAATTATGATGAACCAAGGAGGACTGTACCTATGAATAACGCTTCATCCGCTCTAAAGGTGGCTGCCGGTATTTTCTTGACGATCGCTTTGATTACGATTGTGGTCATTTTGTTCGTTTCCGCCCAGGAGGCGACGAAAACCGCGCAGAACAATTTTTCCGACATTCAGACGGAGTTGTCCCAGGCTTCTTTTACGGTGTACGACGATACGACGATCAGCGGTTCGCAGGTGACGAACGCGCTGCGGAAATTCCAGGACCGCGACCAGTTCGGGATTCAGGTAAAAACCGGGAAGAACAGCGTTGGGGAATGGTACGGATACATTTTGAACATCGGTGCGTCTTCATCGAGGGATTACGGTACGGTTACGGGCAAAAGCAGTGCGGATATCAGCGATTCATGGAATGAAAAGCTGGATGAATACGTGAACCCCAGCGGGAAATTTAAGGCTCAGGTCGTCAAGGATAACTCCAATGTCGTACGCGGCCTTATATTTACGCAAACGACGGTAAATCGTTGAGCCGGGCCGGACGAAACAGATGATGACTCAACTGAAAAGCATGCTTTGGCTGCTTCTCTCCGTATCGTTTAGCCTGGCCGCGGCCTTTATCACGTTAAGTTTTGCGGAGCGGCAGGATATGGCGCTGGAGCAGCTGGCGGCGCAAACCCATGTTCAGGAGCGGAATGTGTTTTCTTTAGCGGACGGTACGCTTGCCGGGACGTTGGCTGTTCCGTCCTATGCTGCCGCTGCCGCGCCGGACCGGGCGGAAGCATACTCCGGACTTAGCTTGCTCTTCGGCCTGCAGCTATGGGTTGAGCTCGGCGTACCGGTCGAGGTGGAGGGCCGGCGGTTTGCGGTTTTGACCGGTGATGAACCGGCTGAGGTTATGGAACAAAGGCGCAGGGAGGCGCTGGCTTTGATTGACCTGCAAGGGCAATACGAAACCCGGCGTGAATACGATGCCGGCAGCCGGTTGTTGAAGCTGGTTTTCACGAAAAAATGAGGGGACGTTCAATATGACCAACGCTTTGTCCAAAATCGCGTCCGCGCTGCTCGCCGTATTGCTGCTGTACTTGTTTCCGGCCGTTCAAACGGCGCAAAGGGAAGCGGATATCCGCTATATGTCGGCTTATCACGCCTTGACCGAGTTTGCCGATGCGGTTCGTACGAAAGGGTATATCTCACCGGTGATGTACGAGCAATTTACCCGCAGCCTGGAAGCCAAAGGAAATCTTTACGATATTGAGCTTGAACACCGGCACAAAAAATATCACCCCGAATACGGCGATCCGGCCGACCCGAACACGTTTCAAGACCGGTTTAGCGTCGTTTACGACGCCTATTACACCGAGGATATCCTAGGCGTTCTGTTTAGCGAGAACCGGGCGGCAGCCGGCGAAGAGCAAGCGAAGTACACGCTGCAGGCGGGAGATTTTTTCAGCGTTACCGTAAAGGCCCGGTCCCGTTCGCCGTATGACGTGCTTTCCGAATTTTTATATGGAACCAGGACGGCAGCGGGTTACAAAGATGTGTTGTCCTACGGAGGAATGGTATTAAATGAAGATTACTGATTGGGCGGTCGTGTTTGTGCTTATCGTCAGTCCGTTCCTTTGGATCGGCAGCTTGCATGCCGAAAATATCCGCGAAGCGAACATACTCGAAACGCGGTATACGACGGCGCTGAGAACGGCCGCCCAAGATGGCGGCAGCGCGCTGAACCTCAACGAGCTCCAACGATACGAAAGCGGGTACGGTTCGCAAAAATGGATGCGCGCCGATAAAGACCGCGCTCTTTCCGTGCTGCTGCAAAGCTTGTACATTCATTTTGGAGTGACGGATGACCCGCTGGCCCAGCAGGCTTTGCTGGTATACATACCTGCCATCGTCGTTATAGATTATGACGGATACTCAATTTATGCGGCGGCGGAGTCTGCCGCGGCGGACGGCAGTCCCGAGATGACGCACCGATGGAGCCTCAAGAAGCCTTACGCATACGCGGATGCCTTCGGCAATTATGTCTCCTTTACGCTGGACCGGCAAATAACGGCCTACGACTCCGGTTTGGATGAGTGGGAGGACGGACTGCAAACCGAACTGAAATCGGAGCTTACGATTCCGCTTCTTCAAGACGATGAACGGTTTGACCAGGTGCGGCGCACGGCCATTGTGCACAGTATCGAGGAGAATCTGGCAAAGGTAATCCATAGACATAATGAGTTTGCCCTAAAGAAGGGCGTTCATTATACGTTCACGCTGCCGGTCATTTCACAGGAGGAATGGAGCAATACGCTGGACGACGTTGGGGTGCTTGTGTTTTTGCAAGGCATACCGATCGGCGACCGCTACTACAACAATTATGCGTTGGGCGGCGGACGCCTGGTGAGAAGCGATGCCGTACTTGGCGGAGTGAATAGGAGAAACGGGCTTAAGTATTATTTCCGGGACACCTGTCCGGAAGCGAACAGTGCCGATTATGAGGTTAGCGAGGTGTTCCCCGGAGAGCGGGCGGCGGCGGCAAGCGGATATTTTCAGGCGAAATGCTTCAGAGCGGGGGGTGTAACTCCCTAAGTGGGTGGATTCCCTAAGTTACAATCCGCGGTCTAGATGATAAAATTAGCTATATACACATCCAGGCGGATTATGGGGAGGATACCTTCATGAAGTTAGAGGATACCGCGGTACCGGGGGATAAAGTCGACCGCTATTCGCGGCAAAAGCTTTTTGCTCCGATCGGCGCCGAAGGCCAAAATATGCTGGGGAAAGCGAAGGTGCTGATCATCGGCGCGGGAGCGCTCGGAACCGGGATCGCCGAGTCGCTCACCAGGTCTGGGGCGGGGCATGTCGTTATCGCGGACCGCGATTATGTCGAATGGAGCAATTTGCAGCGGCAGCAGCTGTTTTCGGAAGCGGATGCCGCCGGAAGAGTGCCGAAAGCGGTCGCGGCGAGCGAGCGGCTAAAGGCGATCAACAGTACGGTTGAGATCGAGGCATTGGTGACGGATGTGGGCCCCGAAGAACTGGAGGCGCTTATCCCCGGGGTGCATCTGATTATGGACGCCACGGACAATTTCGATACCCGGATGGTGATCAACGATATTTCGCAAAAGTACCGGATTCCGTGGATTTACGGAGGCTGCGTCGGCAGCTACGGCATCACGTTTACGGTTTTGCCGGGAGTGACGCCCTGCTTGAACTGTTTGCTGGGGAGCATCCCCATGGGCGGCGAAACCTGTGATACGATCGGCGTCATCCCTTCGGCGGTCCAAATGGTTGTGGCCCATCAGACAACGGAGGCGTTAAAGCTGTTAACCGGGCATCCGGAAGCGCTGCGCGGAACGCTGTTGACCTTTGATTTGTGGCGCAACGAACAAGCTTCCATTAAGGTGGCTTCCGCCAAACGGGAAGACTGTCCTTCCTGCGGTGCGCATCCCGGCTTTCCGTACTTATCCGCGGCGAGCCACCGAAAAACGGAAGTGCTCTGCGGCAGGGATACGGTTCAGATCCGTCCGGCCCAAAAGCGCCGGTTGAACCTGCCTGATATGGCGGCAACGCTTAGCCGGTTAAATGAAGGCAAAGTGGAAGTGAATCCGTTTCTGCTGTCCTACACGATCGGAGAACGGCGTCTGGTTTTGTTTGAGGACGGACGGGCCCTGATTCACGGCACGAAAGATCCGGTGGAAGCCAAAGGAATCTATGACCGCTATTTGGGGTAAAGTCCGAAGAACGGCCAAAAGCCCCAAACCCCAAAGGCCCTTGGAATGGTTTTTGCGAAGATTGATCATCTTATTAGATAGGATTGGCATTTGCAGGCAAGGTGGTTGGGGCGAAAATGAAAAGGAAGGTGCTGTTGGCCTTGGCGGATCCTTCCGCGGGGGAACGGTTAAGACTTGGGCTGGAAGAGGCGGGGTACGAAGTCGCACAGCATCGGAACGGAAAAGATACGGTCCGTTATCTCGAAGACGAGTTTCCGGATCTGGTGCTGCTGGGAACGGATTTGCCGGATCTATCCGCGGGGGAAATTTTGCAGCAGGTTGGCCGGTTTGCCGCCTACCCGCTCATCCTTCTATTGCGCGAATGGAACACGGATGAAGTCGTGAGCGGTTTTACGGCCGGCGCAAACGACGTCGTCAGCCTCGACGTCCCGATCGCCGAGCTGTATGCCCGAGCCGGGCATTTGATCTCGATGTTTAAACGGATCGGGGACGGTTCACTTACTGAGCTAAGCTATGGGGATTTGCGGATGGAGCTAAAAAGCCGCAAAGTGTATCGCGGGGACGAAGAAGTTAAGCTGACACCGAAGGAGTTTGATTTGCTGCTGTTTTTGTTAAAACGGGCAGGCAAGGTATGCGGCCGGGAGATGATTTTGCAGCAGGTATGGGGTTACGATTTTGCCGCCGGGACGAACGTAGTCGATGTGTATATCCGTCATTTGCGCAAAAAAATCGACCGCGGGCAAACGCAAAAATTGCTGCACACGGTGCGCGGAACGGGATACATGCTGCAATGAAAAGACAAAAATCCCGGCAGAAAGACTGCCGGGATAAAGGGTGAATTGTACCGATGCGATCAAAAGTTTACAGGACGCGGCGGGCTTTCAGGTAAGTTCTTTTCCAGTTTCCGGAGTTCAGGTCGGAAATGGTCACGCCCGGAGAACCGTACGTGTGCAGGATTTTACCGCCTCCCATGTAAACGGCGACGTGAGTCACGTTATGGCCGTTTGCGCGGCTGCCGCTGGAGAAGAACACCAGGTCGCCGGGCTTCAGATTGGACTTGGAAACCGCATAGCCTTCTTTCGATTGAGCTACGGAAGTCCGGGGCAGGTCAACGCCGTACCGTCCAAAAATGTACTTCATAAATGACGAGCAATCAAAAACTCTTGTTGTCGAAGTAGAAGCCCCAAATTTATAAGGCGTACCCATAAATTGTTTACCGAAGTTAACGATTTGAGTTCCTTTCGAAACAGCATTAGCTGTTGCCGACTGGGCTTGTACAGGCTCAGCCCCACTGGCAAGCAGAGTGCTGAAACCGATGGTGGACACAATGCCGACCGTCAAAACTTTTTGGAATATGCTGCGCATGTTCATGTTGTATACCTCCAAAGTTATTGTTTTTCAACCGGTTCGTAGAGAAGTATAACAGAAATGTTACCTCCTAATATATGGCATAGTCTCCTAAAAACCTGATATATTCATAGTTTGGATGCATTTATTAAAATATCATTAAAGTTTACAGGTTTTTAAGAAAAAAAGCAGGATTTTGCAATTTGCAAAGAAAAAAACCCTTGATCCTCAAGGGTTTTTTCGACTTCATGCAAACGATCAAAAAGGTTACAAAATTGTTTTCATTTAATCTTTGCTTTGCATAATCAGCAAAAGACCGCTTGAAACCCGGACGATTCCTTCAGGTCCCGTCAAGCGGTTGCTGACGCCCAGCGATTGGCCTATACGCAAGCTGGCATTGTCCAGCGGGTACAAAAATCCTTCAAGCGTAATTCCCGTCACTTCGGGTGTAAGCGGGAGGAGGGAAACGTAAGTATAACCGCGATCCGTTATCCGGCATTCCGAACCGGTTAACGTTATGTAATTGTGCTTGTCCCAAATGTCGGTGCGGATTTGCTGCCGCAGGCCGCGCACCATCATATGCACGTTGGCGAGCGTATGGTCGAGCCGGGTCCCGATGACGCCGGTCATCAAGATTTCCGCGGGCTGTTGCTTTAATGCCAGGTTGTAGGCCAGCTCGGTATCGGTCAAGTCCTTGTCGACGGGATCGCAGGCGATGAGCTCCATACAGTTCTGTTTAATATTGTCCAGTTCCTCGGGACTGACGGAATCGAAATCCCCGACCGCCAGGTGCGGCCGGATTCCATGCTCTACCAAAAATAGAGCGCCCCGATCGGCGCCGATCAGCACATCATCCGCTTGGATATCCTGTAATACATCAGGATCGATGCGTCCGCCCGCAAAAATGAGCACGCGCTTTCCAGCCATTTCTTTTCTTCCTTTCTGGTTGAATCCCTTGTTCATGTAGTATAATTCAAATTTGAGGACTACACAATTTTGGCACAGAGGCCTAAAATGATGATGCAGGCACAAGGGGCGAAAGAGAGGGCAGAAGAGTACAAAAGAAATGCACATATTTGACATTTTCAGCATCATCGGAACGATCGCATTTGCCATGTCGGGAGCGTTTGTGGCGATGGAAGAGGAATACGACATCCTGGGCGTTATGGTGCTTGGCTTGGTTACTGCGTTTGGCGGGGGAATCGTGCGCAATGTGCTCATCGGCATCCCGGTTACAACGCTGTGGGGGCAACACGACTTGATTTTACTGGCGGTGTTGTCCGTGCTGGTAGCCTTTATTTTGCCGTTGCCGTGGATTCGGCATTGGAAAAGGGCGGAGGTGTTTTTTGACGCCATCGGCCTGTCCGCCTTTGCCATTCAAGGGGCGCTGTATGCCACGGAAATGAAGCATCCGATGAGCGCGGTGCTCGTAGCGGCGGTGCTGACGGGGATCGGCGGCGGAATTATCCGCGATTTGCTCGCCGGACGCAAACCGCTGGTGCTGCGCGATGAGATTTACGCGGTATGGGCGATGCTGGCCGGGCTTGCCGTGGGCTTTGGATTTTTTAAATCCACGATGGAACTGATTTTGCTGTTTGCGATCGTCGTATTTTTTCGCATGTTATCCGTTCACTACAAATGGAAGCTGCCGCGCCGGTCGCTCAAAAGGCCCGAAACTCCGGCCGAGCTGCCGAAAAGCGAGCATGTCGCCGCTTCCGGGTCGGTTCACCGCAATTAATTAAAAAAACAACCAGAGGCTGTCCGAAATAGTTTCCTACTATATTAAGACGGCCTCTGTTGTTCCGATTTTGGCGTCCGCTTGTTTTGAAAGCGCTATTTCAAGAAATGGACGAGCGCTCCGGGAAGCTCCTGCTGCCAAAAGCCCCATAAATGTTTACCGTCTTTTTCGGTATAGACGATCCTGGCTCCCCGTTCCTCAAGCAGCGCTTTGGCCTGGCGATTCAGTTCGACGAAATTATAGGTGCCCGTGTCGGTCGTGTAATGATCCTCCTGCAGCCCGACGACCATGAACAAGGACAGGTAGGACAAGTCCGTTTCTTGGGCCAGCAGTTTGAGGGACGGTCCATAGTAGGCTCCGGACAAGCTGATGATTTTGGAAAACAGTTCCGGATTTTTCATAGCCAAGTGGAGGGAGACGGTCGCCCCCAGCGAATCGCCGGCCAGGACTCTTTCTTCGCGTTCGCGCCGAACCGGATAATTCCGTTCAATGAAGGGAATAATTTCTTCCGTGAAACAGCGGGTATAAGCGTCAAAACGGTTGCCAAACGGGGCGTATTCCTCGGTGCGCACTTTCGTATCCACTTCCACGCCGACGATGATAAACGGATCGATCCCTTCGTCGAGGATCAGCTGGTTGGCGTGCGTGGCAATACGTCCGAAATTGAAAAACTCTTCGCCATCCTGACAGTATACGACAGGATAACTCAAGATTTCGTTGTACCCGGGAGGCAGGTAAATACGAAGATATCGTTTTTCCCCCAAGTATTTGCTGTCGATTTCCTCCTTAATAATGGTTCGTTTCAAATAACGCGAATCCGTCATGCTTTGTTACACGCTCCTTGTCATGATGGGTTAAATGGGGTTGTGTTATATTATTTTCGAAAAACTGTTATATAAACAAAAATAAAAATATGACACAATTCTCCTTAATTCCTTTGACTTTGAGAATGAAACAGGAGTATAATAATTCTATAACAGAGGAACAAGATAATCAAATTTTCAGTCGAGGTGAAAAAAATGAGCAAGATTCCTTATGAAGTATATACGGAGGAAGTCGAAGCTTTGTCCGTGCTGTCGCCGGACGGTGAAATCGTTAACAAAGATAAGCTGCCGGAGCTCTCCGACGATCAATTGAAAGAACTGATGTACCGCATGGTATTCACCCGCACTTGGGATGAACGCGCCATTAACTTGGGCCGTCAAGGCCGCCTTGGTTTCTACGCTCCGGTATCCGGGCAAGAGGCGACGATGGTCGGCAGTGAATTCGCTTTGGAAAAAGACGACTTCGTCTGCCCGGGCTACCGCGATATGCCGCAGCTCGTATGGCACGGTCTTCCGCTGTATCAAGCTTTCCTGTATTCCCGCGGCCATCAGCATGGTGGACAAATTCCGGAAGGCGTCAATGTACTTATGCCTCAAATCATTATCGGCGCGCAAGTTTTGCATGCCATGGGCATCGCGATGGGCTACAAATTGAAGAAGCAAAAACATGTGGCCATTACTTATACGGGTGACGGCGGTTCTTCCGAAGGGGACTTCTACGAAGCGTTGAACTATGCTGGCGCCTTTAAACTGCCGGTCATTTTCTTTGTGCAAAACAACGGTTACGCGATTACGACGCCGTTCTCGAAACAAACCGCTGCTTTGTCCATTGCTCATAAAGCCGTTGCGGCCGGGATCCGCGGCGTGAAAGTCGACGGCATGGACGTGTTCGCCGTCATCGCCGCCGTTCGCGAAGCGGCTGAACGCGCGCGCAACGGGGAAGGCGCAACTTTGATTGAAGCGGTAACTTACCGTTTCCGTCCGCACTCCCTTTCCGACGATACCTCCAAGTACCGGACGAAAGAAGAAGAAGGGGAATGGAGCGAAAAAGACCCGATTGCCCGCCTCGCCAAATATTTGGAGAAAAAAGGTCTGTGGTCCGAAGAAGATACGGCTCGCGTAAAAGATGAAGCCAAGGCGACCGTTAACGAGCAGATCAAAAAAGCGGAACAAACGGAAAAAATGACGATTCCTGGCTTGATCGACAGCATGTTCGAGAAAACGCCGAAGCATCTGGAAGAGCAAAAAGCCGATTTTCAATAAGGTTAGAGTCTAATCTAGTCAGATCGTTCTAAAGAGGAGGATATATAGAATGGCACAAATGAATATGAAAGAAGCAATTCGCGATGCGCTCCGCGTGGAACTGAAGCGTGATCCGAACGTCCTGATTTTCGGCGAAGACGTAGGTCATGTGGGCGGCGTGTTCCGCGTAACGGAAGGTCTGCAAAAAGAATTCGGGGAAGAGCGCGTGATGGATACGCCGCTGGCCGAGTCGGCGATCGGCGGCATGGCGGTTGGCCTCGGGATTCAAGGTTTCCGTCCGGTAGCGGAAATTCAGTTTGTCGGCTTTATTTTTGAAGCGCTCGACCAAATTTTGGTGCAGGCGGCCCGGATGCGTTACCGTTCCGGCGGACGTTACCATGCGCCGGTCGTATTCCGCACGCCGTTCGGCGGCGGGGTCAAAGCAGCGGAGCTGCACACTGACGCCCTGGAAGGATTGATCGCGCAAACTCCGGGCATCAAGCTGGTGATTCCGTCCAATCCTTATGATGCGAAAGGCCTGCTGATCTCGGCCATCCGCGATAACGATCCGGTATTTTTCATGGAGCATTTGAACTTGTACCATGCTTTCCGCGCCGAAGTGCCTGAAGAGGACTACACGGTTGAACTGGGCAAAGCGAACATTGTTCGCGAAGGCTCCGACGTCACGATCATCGCTTACGGGCTGATGGTTCACACGGCTGTCAAAGCGGCGGAAGAGCTGGAGAAAACCAAAGGCATCAAAGCCGAAGTTATCGACCTGCGCACGCTGGTGCCGCTCGACATCGACACGATCGTCGCATCGGTGAAGAAAACGAACCGCGCCATCGTCGTGCAGGAAGCGCAAAAATCCGCGGGCATCGCCGCGGAAGTGATCGCGCAAATCAACGAAAAAGCGATTTTGCACCTGGAAGCTCCAGTGCTTCGCGTTGCACCGCCGGATACCGTATATCCGTTCGCGCAAATCGAGGATCAATGGCTTCCGTCTCCGGCTCGCGTCATCGACGGCGTCAACAAAGTTCTTGAATTTTAATTCGACGAAATAGGAGGTCATTTACGGTGGCTAAATTTGAATATCGTTTCCCTGAGCTTGGGGAAGGTTTGCATGAGGGCGAAATTATTAAAATGCACATCAAACCGGGCGACAAAGTAACCGACGAAGATATCATTATGGAAGTGCAAAACGACAAAGCGGTCGTGGAAGTGCCGTGTCCGGTTAACGGTACGGTTCAGGAAGTGTTCGGCACCGACGGCGCCGTGTTCCGCGTAGGCCAAGTCGTCGCCGTGATCGATGCCGAAGGCGACATTCCGGAGCAAGCGGACGCACCGGCGCATGACGAACCGGAAGCGGCGGCCCCGGCACCGGCTGAAGCCGCGCCAGCTGCAAGTGCGGCGGCACCGGCGGCAGCGGCAGCTCCTGCAGCGCCGAACCGCGAAGTATTGGCTACGCCAAGCGTACGCAAATACGCCCGCGAGCTGGGCATTGACATCACGCAAGTGCCAGGCACGGGCAAAGCCGGCAAAATTACGCGTGAAGACGTTGATGCGTTCAAGAACGGCGGTGCACCTGCGGCAGCTTCGGCAGCGCCTGCGGCAAGCGGTGCAGCAGCGGCGGCTCCAGCGGCTCCGGCACCTACGCCGATCGCAGTGGCCGACGAAGAAGAACGCGTGCCGTTCAAAGGCATCCGCAAAGCCATTTCCAACGCGATGGTTAAATCGGCGTATACCGCGCCGCACGTTACAATCATGGACGAAGTGGACGTTACGGAACTGGTGGCCTTCCGCACCCGCATGAAACCCGTTGCCGAGAAGAAAGGCATCAAGGTGACTTACCTGCCGTTCATCGTTAAGGCGCTCGTGGCGGCGGTCCGTAAATATCCGGCGCTCAACGCGTCCATCGATGACGTAAACAATGAGATTGTTTACAAGAAACACTACGACATCGGTATCGCTACCGACACCGACAACGGCTTGATCGTTCCGGTGGTGAAAGCTGCCGACCGCAAGAGCATCTGGATGATCGCCGAAGCGATTTCCGATTTGGCGCTGCGCGGCCGCGAAGGCAAGCTGTCCGCAAACGAGATGAAAGGAAGCACGATTTCGATTTCGAACATCGGTTCCGCTGGCGGCATGTTCTTTACGCCGATCATCAACTATCCGGAAGTCGCCATTCTGGGTACAGGCCGGATCAGCCAAAAACCGGCCGTTAGAGACGGCGAAATCGTTGTCGCTCCGGTTATGGCCTTGTCGCTCAGCTTCGACCACCGTTTGATCGACGGCGCTACGGCTCAAAACGCGATGAACTATATTAAACAGCTGCTCGCCAACCCTGAGCTGCTTGTTATGGAGGTGTAATACCATCATGGTAGTAGGAGACGCATCTATTGATATCGATACACTGGTAGTCGGAGCAGGTCCCGGCGGTTACGTGGCGGCGATTCGCGCTGCTCAACTGGGGCAAAAAGTGCTGATCGTGGACAAATCCGAGCTTGGCGGTGTCTGCTTGAACCGCGGCTGCATTCCGTCCAAAGCGCTGATTTCGGCGGCGCATCAATACGAATCCGCACAGCATGCCGATGCTTTCGGGATTACGGCGGAAAACGTCAAAGTGGATTTTAAGAAAACGCAAGAATTCAAAAACGGCGTCGTCAAGAAAATGACCCAAGGCGTAACGGGGCTCTTGAAAGGCAACAAAGTGGAAGTGTTCAGCGGCGAGGTGATGTTCATCAATGACAGCGAAGCCCGCTGCTTCAACGAACACGAATCTCCGCGTTACCGTTTCAAAAACTGCATTCTGGCGACCGGCTCCCGTCCGATTGAACTGAAGCCGTTCCCGTTTGGCGGACGCATTTTGTCCTCCACGGAAGCTCTTGAGCTGAAAGAAATTCCGGGCAGCCTGATCGTCATCGGCGGCGGCTATATCGGTGCTGAGCTCGGTCAAATGTTCTCCAAATTCGGCACGAAAGTGACGATTATCGAAGGCATGGACAGCGTGCTTCCCGGCTTCGACAAGGATATGACCCGCCTCGTGGCCAAGAGCATGGCCAAAACCGGCATCGAAATCGTAACGAACGCGAAAGCCGAAAGCGCGGAGCAAACCGATAAGAACGTAACGGTGAAATACTCCGTAAACGGGGAAAGCAAAGAAATCACCGCCGATTACCTGCTGGTAACGGTGGGCCGCCGTCCTAACACGGACGGAGATCTCGGCCTGGATTTGGCCGGCGTGGAATTGACCGATCGCGGTCTGGTCAAAGTCGACCATCAAGGGCGCACCAGCAACCCGAAAATCTTCGCGATCGGCGACATCGTAGCCGGCCCTGCGCTTGCGCATAAGGCTTCTTACGAAGGCAAGGTAGCGGCCGAAGCGATTTCCGGACTGCCTTCCGTTGTCGACTACAAGGCGATTCCTGCGGTTGTTTTCACCGATCCGGAATGCTCGAGCGTTGGTTACACCGAAAAAGAAGCGAAGGAAAAAGGCATCAATGTGAAAGCCGGCAAATTCCCGTTTGCGGGCAACGGCCGCGCAACTTCGCTGAACCAGCCTGACGGCTTCATCAAAATCGTCGCAAATGCCGACAATAACGTCGTTCTCGGCGCGCAAATCGTCGGTATCGAAGCTTCCAACCTGATTGCCGAGTTGGGCCTCGCGATCGAAATGGGCGCAACGCTGGAAGACATCTCGCTGACGATTCACGCTCACCCGACGCTGGGTGAAATCGTGATGGAAACCGCGGAACTCGTGGAAGGCCATCCGATCCACGTCATCGCTCGCTAATCCAGCGGTGCACTGCAATTGATTTTCCACTCCTCCTAAGAGGAAGTGTTCTCCTAAGCATATTTGGGCAAGGCCGAAATTTTGGCCTTGCTTTTTTTTATGAAATTTAACAGCGTCTGCCGGAGCCGACCGACCGGGTAGGACAACCTTCCTACAAAATAGCGACATATATGAGTCAATTTCATAATTCAATTCGAATATAGAGCTATAATTACCGAAAATAAAATGCTGCTTGTTTAAAAAAATACGGTTATGCTGCTTGAGGCAGGCGTTTATTCAACTTATCGAGTGCAAACTTGGTTAGGTTGTACGCAAGTAT
>SNQW01000209.1_pt1 | contig 35027 bp, 35 predicted proteins | sample 2580511 | NCBI WGS metagenome assembly SNQW01 (sample SAMN10953775, study PRJNA522744) | food fermentation metagenome | isolation source: 8-hour incubation of native-enriched microbial consortia from nixtamalized... | place: Mexico | collected 2017-09-24 | reverse complement strand
AGGAAATTCGGATACCCTGTCTTTGTCTTCCTCCACTATCCATATAAAACCTTTAGCGATAATTAATGGTTTTATAATGCTTATTCATGTGAACGAAATACTAAGAAAAAACGAGTATTCAAGAGAAAAATTTAATTTATAGAGGGAGGCTGATTATGAGCAAGAAAATAACATTCATTCGAAATGCCAGTCAACTGGTAACACTTGCAGGCAGCTCAGATGCTCCTCTTACGGGAAAGAAGATGGATCAACTGAACATCATCGAAAACGGTGGTCTCTGGATCGAAGACGGCCTGATCGAGTACGTCGGAGTGGACGGGGAAGTTGCCGAGAGATATAAAGACCGGATTGGAGAAGCAGAAATCATTGACGCGACAGGTAAGCTTGTCACACCAGGCCTTGTTGATCCGCATACACACCTTGTGTATGCGGGCAGCCGTGAGAATGAATTTAACATGCGCCTGCAGGGTGCTACCTACATGGAGATTATGAATCAAGGCGGAGGCATTCATGCTACTACTTCCGCGACAAGGGAAGCGAGCCACGAAGTCCTTTTTGAAGAGGGGCGAAAAAGGCTGGATCAATTTCTGTTGCATGGTGTAACGACGATCGAAGCAAAAAGCGGATACGGACTTACCCTTGAGCACGAAATCAAGCAACTTGAAGTCGCAGGACAGCTGCATGAACAGCATCCGGTTGACATTGTCCGGACATTCATGGGTGCGCATGCCGTACCTTCCGAATATAAAGCTGATCCGGATGTGTTTGTTGATAAGGTCATTCATGAGATGATTCCTGAAGTGGCTCGCCGGAATCTAGCTGAGTTTAACGATGTATTCTGCGAACGGGACGTGTTTACACCCGAACAATCCAAACGAATTCTGGAAGCCGGAATAAATCACGGCCTGCTTCCTAAAATTCATGCTGATGAAATCGAACCATATGAAGGAGCAGAATTGGCAGCTTCGATTGGAGCTGTGTCTGCTGACCATCTATTGCGGGCGTCAGATAAGGGTATCGCCATGATGGCGGAAGCGGGAGTTATTGCCGTTCTACTGCCGGGTACGGCTTTCTTCTTAATGGCGGAATCTGCCGATGGCCGCAAAATGATTGATGCAGGTGTTCCGGTGGCTCTCTCTACGGATTGCAATCCAGGGTCCTCTCCAACCGTTTCCACACCGCTCATCATGAACCTTGGCTGTCTGAGAATGGGTATGACATCGGCGGAAGTATTGACGGCTGCTACCATCAATGCAGCGCATGCGATTAAACGGGGAAAAGAAATTGGAAGCCTGGAAAAAGGAAAAAAAGCTGACATCGTCATTTTTGACGTACCGAATTATATGCAGCTTCAATATCGATATGGCGTTAATCATGCACACACGGTACTTAAAGGCGGAGTAATCGTAGTGGATGCTGGAAGATTGGTTTGCAACACACCCACCCGCATCCTTAACTAAAGTTGATGCTTATATCCCGTCTCTTTTTTGACGGGATATAAGCATCGAAAAAGCGTGCCGCTTCGCGGTGAATAAGGAGAAGAGAGTGATGGATAAAGACAATCTTAATCTAGTAACACCTGAAATTCCTCCAATTCAGATGAACGGCAAAGTGAGTGCTTATAAATTTTTCATTTTTAGCTTTCTTGGTATTTTTGCATTTTTTATTCCTATTACAATCGAAGGAAATTCGACGATTATCCTTGATCATATCGTTAATGCTATCAAGGCAGGTATGCCTTCTCTTCTGCCGTTTTATGCGCTGCTTGTTATTTTGCTAGGCTCCCTTTATCCATTTGTAAGCAGGACATGGAACAAGGACGGAGTAAGTATTGCATTTTCTTTCCTCAAAATTATAGGCTTATTCGTGGCTGTTATGCTAGTATTTCATATCGGTCCAGCATGGCTGTTTGAGAAGGATATGGGGCCTTTTCTCTTAGATAAGCTCGTCATTCCAGTCGGGTTGCTTGTACCGATAGGTTCTGCTTTTTTAGCACTGCTTACAGGGTATGGCTTGTTGGAGTTCATCGGCGTATTGGTCCGCCCGATTATGCGCCCGATTTGGAAAACACCGGGCCGCTCGGCGGTTGACGCGGTTGCTTCATTCGTAGGAAGCTATTCCATTGGATTGCTGATTACCAATCGTGTTTTCAAGGAAGGAAAATATACGATAAAGGAAGCCTGTATTATTGCTACGGGGTTTTCCACCGTATCTACACCCTTCATGATTGTAGTGGCTAAGACACTGGATATTATGCCATACTGGAATCAATATTTCTGGACGACACTTGTTATTACCTTTATTGTTACAGCCATTACGGTGCGTATTCGTCCGCTCAGCCGAAAAAGCGATACGTATTATACGGAAAAAGGTGAGCCGGAACCGGAGTATAAGGACGAACTGCTCAAGTCAGCCTGGAATGAAGGGATGAAAGGAGCACATGGAGCACCGAGTCTGCTTGTCAATATCACACAGAATTTTAAAGATGGTTTCGTAATGACGATGGGGATTCTTCCATCAATTATGTCCATCGGTTTACTTGGCCTGGTGCTTGCAAAATATACACCGCTGTTCGATATCATCGGATATGCATTCTATCCGTTCGCTTTGCTAGTGCAAATACCTGAACCAATGCTAGCTTCGAAAGCGCTTTCGGTTGGAATTGCTGAAATGTTTCTGCCGGCCCTTGTTGTAGCCAGTGCGCCGCTAGTAACCAAGTTTGTTATTGCTGTTGTTTCGGTCTCGTCCGTTCTTTTCTTCTCGGCATCCATTCCATGCATTTTGTCTACTGAGATTCCAATTAGCATTCCGCAGCTTATTATTGTATGGTTCCAGCGGACACTCCTTACATTCTTGCTTGTAACACCGATTGCTTTTTTGTTGTTTTGACGAACGGATAATTATAGATAAAAATGAGCAGCTGGCCTTTTTAGGTTTGCTGCTCATTTTTCATATATAAGACTTATAGCTACATAAAATGGAGAGAAACAGTTAAAGCATTTATCGTGCTTATAGATGAAGTGCAGGACATTACTCAGGAATGTAAGCAGTTCCTTAAAGAGAAGTTGGCTGGTTACAAGATTCCGAAATTATACGAAGTGCTTCCACAACTGCCGCGAAATGCAACGGGCAAGATTCTTAAAAATGCACTATGTTAAACGACAGAAGTGAAAAGGAGTGTATGAGCATGAATTTATTTCGAGAGGATCCAAATCTGGCGTTTATTTTAAAGCAATACCTTGATGGTGAATTGTATGCATGGGCAGAACAGGAATTGAACGAATTCGGCGAAAGATGCGGGACGGATATTGATCGTCGAGCTGCGCATACCGATCGGGAGGGTCAGCCCAGACTGATTAAATACGATAAATTCGGTGATGATATCTCGGAAGTGTGGGTGAATGAAGGATACAGGCAGACTATCGCCGAGACGTATAACCGCGGGATCGTTGGGTATGTACACAAAGAAATTCCGGAACTTGGGCGTAAAGGAGGCTATATGTATTCCTATGCGCAAGGTTATTTGCTATCGCAGGCGGAGCCGGGCTTTTATTGTCCCGTTACATTAACGATGGCCACGGCATACTTACTGGATCAGTATGCGGACGAGGGGGTAAAACAAAAATTTCTGCCGCATGTCGTCTCTACCGGAGAAACTGAACTATTTGAGGGGGCGACATTCCTGACGGAGCGCCAGGGTGGCTCGGACGTGGGAGCCAACGAGGTGAAAGCGCTACTGAACGGTGAGCGATATAAGTTGTATGGCGAGAAGTACTTTGCAAGCAATGCCGGAATGTGTGGTGTCGCGATGGTGCTGGCACGGAGGAAAGGAGCGCCGGGAGGTACGAAGGGACTAAGTCTGTTTGCCGTACCGTGGCGTAAGGAAGATGGCTCTGTTAATGGACTCCAGCTTCGCCGCTTGAAAGATAAGCTCGGCGTACGCGCCGTACCTTCTGGGGAGGTAGTATTTGAAGGAGCAGACGCCTATCTGGTGGGTGATCCGACTAAGGGATTCTATTATATGATGGAAGCGTTAAACTTATCTCGTGTGTGTAATGCAATAGCATCTATCGGAATTATGCAGCGGGCTTTTCTCGAAGCGAAAAAGTATGCTTATAAACGTAATGCATTTGGGAAGCGGTTGGCAGATTTTCCGATGGTGAAAGAGACGCTTGCTGATATGGCAGTTAAGCAGGAGGTAGAAGCGAGTGCTATTTTCTCCATTATTCCTCTATTCGAGCGAGTGATGCTGAAGAAAGAACAGATGTCCACAGATGATGTGGCAATGAACCGCCTATTAATCGCACTGCTTAAAATGGAAACAGCCGAACAGGCCATCCATTTCGCACACGAAGCGATTGAGATGCATGGAGGGAACGGATATATCGAAGATTTCGTGACACCGCGCCTTCTACGCGACGCGCAAGTATTGACTGTGTGGGAGGGAACCGCTAATATTCTAGGACTTGAAGTGCTGCGACTGATTCATAAGTATAATGTGCATCATGCGTTTGCAAAGCGGATGCGCGAAGAGATGAAAGCACTGCCTGAACAGTGGCGAAATCAAAAAGCGGTAATTGAACAGGGAATAAGGCAATTGGAAGGAGCGGTCGCCATCCTGGCTAGAGAGTCGAATGATATACAGACGTTTCATTGTAAGAGAGTAGCTCGTCTGATGACAAAAATCTACGAGAGTGTTATTGCGCTCAAAGATGCCGTCATCGGTGGTGAGAGAAAGCAGATTATCGCGGACATTTATTTACGTAACGCTTGGGAAGGCAAAGAAGTCGATCTAGAGATGCTTCAAGTCCGGTATTTTGATGTACTTATGAATGAGGGCGTGCAAGTAGGCACATAAACTTTTTGATATTTAGTATCGACCTCGTTAGGAAGTATGCGCATCTTATAATAGTATATTGAAAATTTAGAATTTATGTATTAATATAAGGGTAATAAGTGCATACGAATGGCAAAGGCGCCTATCAACTTGTATAAATGTACAGTTGAGGCGCCTTTTGTCGTGTTTTGGAACAATACCATCTAGCAATACTGTTTATCCAACAACACCCTTGGGTCAACAATTCAAAAACGAGAGGAGAAAGTAACTAATGGTTCATAAAAGAAAGCAAGTGAAAAAAATAATTGCGGGTGCTGTAATAGGCACGCTCCTTCTTTCCGTACCGGTAAGCGGTGTTCTAGCAGCTAATATGCAATCACCGATCCTAACGAACTCCCAGGCACATGCCAATACGACAGCGGTTCAAATGTTGGACCCGGGAAAATGGGCGCCAAGAAACTATGCTGCTGTACAAGATTTAATAGAAAGGTATGGAATAAAAAGCTCTACATATAATTCTGACAAGAAACCTTATGTTATATTTGATTGGGATAATACGAGTATTATGAATGATACAGAAGAAGCTTTGTTTATTTATATGATGGATCATCTGACTTTTAAGCTAACACCGGAGGAATTTACCAAAGTTATTAAAACCAACGTTCCAGAAGGAGCTTTTTCAGAGGAATATAAGAACACAAAGGGTGAGCGAATTACGCTTGCTGCTATTAGTAAAGACTTGAGTCGTGATTATGAGTACCTCTATAGCCATTATGAAGGGCTTAAAGGAACACAATCATTAGAGACGGTGCAGGCTAGCGATCAATTTAAGGATTTTAAAGCGAAATTGTACTTCTTATATGAAGCGATTAATGGTACATACGATACAAGCGTAGGATACCCGTGGGTCCTCTATTTTTTTGCAAATATGACGACAGAAGAAGTTCAGCGGCTTGCAGAAGCTTCGAACGACTATAACTTGGGTGGGGCTCTTTCAAAGATAAAACTGGCAAGCCCGGAATCCATGGCAGGTGAAGCTGGACCGGTAAGCGTCTCCTATACAAGTGGCTTGCGACTTACGCCTGAAATTGCAAACTTGATGCATACATTTAGGGAGAATGGAATCGATGTATATGTCGTATCCGCTTCAATGAAAGAGGTTGTGGAAGTTTTTGCGACGAATCCTAAGTACGGCTATAATCTGCCGAAAGAAAACGTCATTGGAATAAGGCTCAAAAAAAGCGGGGATACGTATCTGCCTGCATTACGGACAGATTGGCCTCTTACCGTAAATCATGGAAAGACGGAAGTCATCCAAAAAGAAATCGCTGACAAACGAGGATACGGTCCTTTGTTTGTGGCTGGTGACAGCAACGGAGATTATGAAATGATGACCGAATTTCCAGATACTGAGCTTGTATTAATTATTAACCGAGCAAAGGGTGGAAAAGTTGGTAAAGTCTCTGCCAGAGCCGCTTCTGAAATGGAGAAGAAGAATCCGAAGTTTATCCTACAAGGCCACGACGAAAATACCGGGCAATGGATACCGACCGAGTATACGATTACATTGGGATCAACAGAAAAAGTGCTGTTGGCTGCACCAAAATAATGAACATATGTGGTTCCAATCATTAGGATATTATAAATAAGCTGAACGTTCGTGATGTTCCGGTTCCTTTTGCAGGAAGCGGAACTTTTTTAATTTTTTGCTTTTTTTGTTCTGGATTGACGAACGTTCGTGTTACTGGTACATTGTTCTCCATACATTTTCAAAATATAAGAGTACACCTTGTATATGTTCGGGAATATGGCCCGGACGTTTCTACCGGGCTTCCGTAAAAAGCTTGACTACAGGGGATAACGAGAAAAAGTGGGGAGCAGGTATGCTGCTCTTCGGATTTTTCCACATCCCTTTGTATTGAAAGCTTTGGCGAAGTCACAGATGGCTTGCCAGAGCTTTTTTATTTATATGGAGAGAAATGGCTGGAGGAAACGGGATGAAGAAGTTTTTTGGATTTGAGGAACGGGGAACAACCTACAGAAAAGAAACGGTCGCCGGGATTACGACATTTCTTTCAATGGCATACATTCTGGTGGTGAACCCGATTATACTCAGCGAGGCAGGCATGGACAGGGGGGCAGTATTTACTGCTACTGCAGTAACGGCTATTCTCGGAACCCTGTTGATGGGGATACTGGCTAATTATCCGATTGGAATTGCGTCAAGTATGGGTCTGAATTCATTTTTTACGTATTCGGTAGTTATTGGCATGGGTATTCCCTGGCAAACCGCATTGACCGGCGTTCTGGTATCCGGGGTGCTGTTTGTTATTTTAAGCGTGCTGAAAATTCGGGAAAAAATCATTAATGTGATTCCTCAGGATTTGAAATATGCGATCGCCGGAGGGATCGGTTTTTTCGTTACATTTATCGGATTGAAAAGCGCTGGTATCATACAGAAGAACGAAGCGACATTCATTTCGCTTGGAAATTTAAAGTCGGCACCGACGCTGCTGGCGATTTTTGGTTTTATTGTTACGGTTGTTTTACTTATTAGAAATGTACAGGGCGGAATTTTCTACGGCATGATTATCTCAGCTATCGTCGGTATGCTGTTTGGCCTCATTGAGGTTCCAGATAGCATCGTCGGTACGATTCCAAGTCTTGCGCCGACATTTGGTGTCGCGTTTGAACATGTGCCTGATGTATTGTCGCCGGAGTTACTGACGGTAATTTTTACATTTTTGTTCGTCGGATTTTTCGATACTGCCGGTACGTTAATTGCTGTCGCTAGTCAGGCGGGTATCATTAAGGAGAATCAGATTCCAAATGCAGGCCGGGCGCTTCTCGCGGATTCCTCCGCCTCTGTCATCGGATCAGTGCTTGGTACATCGGCGACAGCATCCTTTATTGAATCGTCGGCAGGAATTGCGGTGGGTGGTCGAACAGGCTTTGCGTCGCTTGTTATTGCAGGCTGCTTCACATTAGCGTTGTTTTTCTCGCCGGTATTATCCGTTATTACCGGGGAGGTGACGGCACCTGCACTGATTATCGTCGGGGCCATGATGGCGTCCGAAATCCGTCACATTAATTGGAACAGGCTCGATATTGTCATCCCTTCGTTCGTGACGATTATTATGATGCCTCTTACGTTTAGTGTGGCGACTGGAATTGCGCTTGGCTTCATCCTGTATCCGATTACGATGTTGGCATTGAAGCGTCCGGGACAGGTACATCCGATTATGTATGTCTTGTCTGTGATTTTTATTGCCTATTTTGCTTATGTATCGTGATATTTGATGATTATAGTCATAAAAAATAGAAGCAGGAATTAGTCAATTGGACTGTTCCTGCTTTCTTTTTTGTTTATTCTATGGAAGGGTTTCAGATTTGGTTTGAACCGTATCTGAAAGAAGCGTTGAAAAGAAACCCAACGTATAACCAATATGAGCATGAAGCGTTTCCTCTTGTTGTTCAGAATGGGTATCAAGTGAAGACAGTTATTGGCGAAGGAGCGCCCATTCACCTAGTTGCAGACGTCAAAATGTGGGACATCCGGGTAAAACCAGGTATGGTATATAATCATACAATTCCTGCCGGTTACTCTGTAGCAGCGTTGGCAATTAGAGGAGACGGGGCATGGCAAGAAAAAGAGACCACTGCTTCGTTTCAACAAAAAGACTTTATCACTCTGAGTACTGAGGTGGAAACGGAAGCGGCATTACAAGCAGGTACAGAGCGTGAGTTACAGATAATCCTTATTCAAGTGCCTACGGAAACGGACTATCCTCTTTATCCAAAAAGATAATAAGCACATTACTTTCGTATTCCTTGTAAAACAGTCAATCTGATTTAAGCAGAGTGGCTGTTTTTTGTTTGTGTTAATGCGCTTTCCTTCATCATATGACATTACACTTACAGGAATAGCATGTAGTATACTTTATACGCACCGTTCGAGTGGATTTAGTGTTGTGTTACGTATTGGTGTGTATGTAGTTTAAAAGTGGCATGAACGAAGGAGTGAAATACACAGTGGAGATTGATGTATATACATTACATGCTTTTGCGAAAGAGAAACATGGAGGGAATCCTGCAGGGGTTGTTTTGCATGCGGATGTTATGACAGAAAAGGAAATGCAGAAGGTAGCACACATGATAGGCTTTTCCGAAACTGCTTTTGTCCAGAAATCGAGTCAAGCAGATTATAAATTGAGATTTTTTACTCCGAACAGTGAGGTTGATGTGTGCGGACACGCCACCATTGCGACCTTTCACCTCATGTTGTCTCAAAACGTAATTCGTTGTGGAACATATACGTTAGAAACAGGGGCGGGAATATTAGAAGTAAATATACAGGAAGATGGTAATGTTTTTCTTGCGCAGGCTCTCCCGCAATTTTATGAAGAAGTTGATAAACAGGAGATTGCGAACTCCTTAGGCATTGGTATGGGCGATTTTGTTGAAGATTTGCCTGTACAGGTTGTTTCTACAGGATTGCGGGATATATTGGTGCCTCTTAAAAGTATAGATGCTTTGCATCAGGTTCATCCCGATTTCGATCGAATCGCTCATGTCAGTAGAGAATATGACGCGCTTGGTTACCATGTATTTACGTTAGAGACGAAGAGCAATGCGATTGCCCAGTGCAGGAATTTTGCTCCGCTGGTGGATATTCCAGAGGAGAGTGCTACAGGAACATCTACTGGCGCACTCAGTTGTTATTTACATAAGTACGGAAAGTTTACGGATAAGCAATGGCACGATTTGACTTTTGAGCAGGGCTATACGATGCAGCGCCCCTCTGAAATTAAAGCCAGATTATGTATTGATGCAAGCAAACAGATTCGTAAAGTAGAAGTAGGCGGGATGGCCGTAAATACGGGATTGAGAAAAGTAAAATTATCCCGGTTCAATGGACAGTAAATCTCTGTTGATGGAAGTTTTATGTTATAACGCACAGAGATGAATAAATAATCAACACCCCTGGTATCCATAGATGGATAGAAAAGAATGACGCGTACGGCATGCATCTTGTTACTTCCAATCTATGGATAATCAACAGGTGGTGTCATCTGTATGTGATATGTCTTCTTTATTCCGCTTCTGACACAACAGTGAATCGTTCGTTCAGGTGTTGTGGATTTTCGATTTCATCCAGGACAGCAATCGCATAGTCCGCATAGCTTACATAGCTTTGTCCTTTAGAGTTCACAAGCAACTGGTCTTTACCTGTTTGATAAGAGCCTGTTCTTTTTCCTTGTGGGTCAAAGAATGCAGAAGGGCTGATAAATGTCCATGTAATAGAATCGGTTTGCTGCAAAATCTCCAGATTTTTTCCTTGGTTCTTCGCTGTTGGAAGATATTCTTTAGGGAAATCGGGTGTATTGAATACTTGTGTGGTTTTCGCCTCGTCCACAAATAAACTTCCTGCGCCACCTACGACAATTAGTCTTGTTTTTGGAGCGTTTTTAAGAGCGTCGATGAGTACGTTCCCGGCATCTACATGAAGGTGCTCTTGTCCTGCGGGTGCCCCAAAAGCATTAACAACTACATCGAATGCTTTAAGATCATCTGAAGTAATATCAAAAATGTCTTTTTCTAGTACGGCTACATTGCTATCTGTAATTTTAGAAGCGTTTCTTACAATAGCTGTTACATTGTGGCCTCTTTCAACCGCTTCTTTCATAATTAGGTTTCCTGCTTTACCACTTGCTCCGATAATTCCGATTTTCATTGTTGGTACCTCCAATTTTATTTTTTTGTAACATAATCGGTTACAGGTTGGGGGTGAAAAGACATCTCTTTTATGTAAAGAGATGTTGTAAAATGTCTTCAACCGATTTGTTTGCCAATTCGTTTTCTAGCGCTCTTTGGGCATCAAAAAATACATTCTCTAGTGTTGATTGAATATTTTTTCCGATAGGACACATAGGGTTGGGTTGTTCATGAATCGCAAATAATTCATCCTGTATCTGAACGGCTTTATACACCTCTAATAAAGAGATATCGGAAGGTTTTCTGGCTAAAGCAGTTCCTGCAACTCCGGCGCGTGTTTTCAGTATGCCTGCTTTTTTCAGCATGCTCATTATGCGTCGAATAACGACCGGATTGGTATTTACACTGCCTGCAATATAGTCGGAAGTGATTTGTTTGCCCGGATTAGAAGCGATTAGAGAAAGTATATGAATGGCGACAGCGAGACGGCTATTAACCAATTCTTTCACCCTCTTCTGTAACCATTATAGTTACAAATTGAAATCTTGTCAACTTATTTGGTTCCATACGTCTGTTTCTATTGTGTGTATCTCTATGATGCGTCACATTATCCCTCCGTATACATTTTGCTGGTTAAAAGAATTTTACCTGTGTTTTCATGAGATTCAGCTGCTTGAACTGCTTTTGTAACATCCGAAAGATCAAACTGCAAGCTAGGTGCCATAAGCTTCAATTGCTTGTTATGAATCAGTTCAATAACACGGCGAAATGTCGCCTGCCAAATCTGCGCAGAAGCTTGCTCATTCCAATGCCGCAAATGAAACATCCTAACATTCACTTGTGTATTTTCTATAATTTTTGACCAATTAATAGGTATTCCTGAGAGTAGCCCGATACTTAATAAGGACCCATTCGGACGGACGCAATATGCTGCATCTATACCTGCTGATCCACCTATGGAATCAATAGCCGCTTTGACTCCGCGTCCGTGCGTTATTTCCATAACTGCAGGGTATAACGATGTATTTGATGTATTAATTACGTGTGAGGCACCAAGTCTAATCAAGTCTTCTGTATAAGCCTCGCTGCGTGTTACAGCAATCAGTCTAAACCTGAGAACAGCAGATAATTGAGCGAAAATACGACCGATGGAAGAACCGCAAGCATTCACAAGCACATCATCACCCGGTTGCAATCCCAATACTTCTGTACAAGTAAGCCATGCCGTTATCGGATTGATATATAATTGTGCAGCAGTAGCATTATTAATAAAGTCGGGAATCGGAACAGCCAATTCCGCAGATGTTTTGACAAACTCTTGCCAGGTACCTTCGCCCCGTAAAGGCAAAACACGTGTGCCAATAAGTGATTTGGAAACGGAAGGACCTACTTCCTCGACGATACCAACCCCCTCATAGCCTGGAATGGTAGGTAGACCGATACGATGAGAATATGCACCCTTAATAGGTATTAGATCGGAAGGATTGATTGGGCGAGCGATCATACGTACCAGGACTTCGCCGGTTCCAGGACTTTGCACATTTCTATCTTCGACTTGTAGAACGTGTTGTGGCTCCCCAAACTTATGGAATCTAACACATTTAGCTTTCAATATAATACTCCCCTTTACTCTGGCGATTATTGTAATCCTATCAGAACCTAATTTTAGTCTATCTTCATGTTAAATTTAAGATAGGGTTTTTGATAAATTGACAAATGTTTATGGTGGGAGATAAGAAAAGAAGGAAGGGCGGTGGGTGGGAGCGGTCGGAGGAAGAAATCGCTCGTATCCTTCACCAGAAAATCATACAAAAAATTTAAATCATAGGAATTGCATTGTTTACAAAATACATTATTTTCTGTTAATATTAAAATTAAGAAATATTTGTCCGTTATACTAAGGAACCGGTCGTTTAAAGTCTTCCTTTAAACATCCCGGCAAGCCTAGCCGTATAGCGGAGAAGCGAGGGTACTTCCGTGTTGTATGATGCCGACTCCATCTATATCATAGGCGACGCCCAATCATCGATTAACAATCCGATTACCCAGCAGTATAGCGCATTTTTCATCGGACTGGTCATTGATTGTCGGAGTGATAAGATTATCGATGCGGGATGTTCGTCTACGATACCGCTAACTTCAGACTTTGTGCGTTCAATTTTTGTTGGTCGTACGATTTGGGAGACGGAGGAATTGGCGGGTGAGATTCGTCGAAGATACCACGGATCGTCTCAAAAGGCGCTGATTGTCGCCTTTAAGGATGCACAGAAGAAATACCGTGCACTTGGCAGAGTGAGCGTGGATCAGGGTTCTGCGTGACTAGAAGAGCCTGTTCAAAAAGGAGAACAAACAGAGCCATGAAGTTCAAGGCGCGGTAGACCCGAGCAGCGGAGCGTAGGGGCAACGCAGACATTCGCAGTTCTGTTTCCCGGATTTTTTGAACATCCTCTATAACTGAATATAAATGCTGCTTTATTTATTCGTATGGCGTACATACACGTAAATAAAACCCAGCAGATGATCATTTGTGGCAGAAGCTGCGGATCATTTGCTGGGTTTTCTGTATTTATTTTGATTCATCCAGATCGATTGACGGAGGTGGGGAAATGGCGTCGTTTGTGCTGCGCAGGTTCATTTCCATGGTTATTACACTGTGGCTCATCGTCACAGTAACATTTTTCCTGATGCATACGATTCCGGGCTCGCCATTTCAGCGTGACGGACGGGAAAGTAACGAGACGGTCATTCAAAATTTAATGGCGCACTACCATCTTGATCAGCCGCTCGGCGTGCAATACGTATTGTATTTAAAATCGTTGGTAGGATTGGATTTGGGACCATCCATATCGCACTATCCGGATACGGTCAATAACATGATCGCCCGTGGTTTTCCGGTCTCATTTCAACTAGGTATGGCTGCGCTTTTATTTGCGATTGTTTCAGGAATCGCCTTAGGAACGGTAGCTGCGCTTCGCCACAATAAAATTATCGACTATGCGGCGATGGTATTCGCCGTCATCGGTATTGCAGTCCCGAACTTTATTGTAGCTACAGTGCTGATTAAGTATGTAGCGGTAGAGTGGAAGCTGTTTCCCGTTGCATCATGGGGAACATGGAAGCATATCGTGCTACCTGCTCTGGCCCTGGCAACCGGACCGCTTGCATTAATTGCCCGTATGACCCGTGCGAATATGATTGAAGTGCTGAACCAGGATTATATTGAAACGGCAAAAGCGAAGGGACTATCTCCGGCTGTCATCGTGTGTAAGCATGCGCTGCGTAACGCAGTGTTGCCGGTTGTGACATTGCTCGGGGCACTTCTCGCGAATGTGTTGACCGGCAGCTTTGTCATCGAGAAAATCTTTGCTGTCCCTGGTATGGGCAAGTATTTTGTAGATGGAATTAACAACCGTGACTATGCGGTCATTATGGGAACGACGGTATTTTACAGCGCCTTGCTGGTATTCTTGATGTTCCTTGTAGATGTAGCCTATGGCATCATCGATCCGCGCATTAAGCTACATAAGAGGGAGGGATAGCATGGGAGTGCCTAACGAATTGTTCGTTCCGATGAATAAAGACGCGAATGCGGCTGAAGCGATTGTGCGGCCGCGACTGACGTTCTGGCAGGATGCATGGTTGCGCCTGCGCAAGAATAAGCTGGCTATGATGGGACTTGTGGTGATTTTTATCGTTGCGGCGCTCGCTATTTTTGGTCCATATCTGACAAGTCAGAGCTATTCTAAGCAATCGCTATTAGCAGGGAATCAGCCGCCATCCGCTGAGCATTGGTTCGGTACGGATGATTTGGGACGTGACGTATATGCGCGCATTCTATTCGGTGCCCGTATCTCGCTGTTTATCGGAATTATGGCGGCACTTATCGACTTCTTTATCGGCATCGTTTACGGAGGAATCTCCGGATACATGGGCGGCAGAGTGGATAATATCATGATGCGTATTGTCGATATTTTATACGGTGTTCCATATCTGCTCATTGTTATTCTGTTGATGGTAGTAATGGGGCCCGGTCTTCTTACTATTATTATCGCGCTGAGCGCTACCGGCTGGCTCGGAATGGCGCGGATCGTACGGGGACAGGTATTGCAGCTGAAAAACTCGGAGTATGTACTTGCGGCTCGAACGATGGGAGCACGGCCGTGGTATATTATTCGCCGTCATCTACTTCCCAATACGCTAGGTATTATTATCGTACAGCTTACATTTACTGTTCCGTCCGCTATTTTTGCGGAGGCATTCCTGAGCTTTCTCGGTCTAGGCGTGCAGCCACCGCTTGCCAGCTGGGGTGTGATGGCGAACGATGCGCTTCCTACCATTCTGTCAGGTCATTGGTGGCGCTTGTTCTTCCCGGCTTTCTTTATCTCATTTACAATGCTGGCATTCAATACGCTTGGTGACGGATTGCAAGATGCGTTCGACCCGAAGCAGAGGAGGTGATGCAGGATGGAGAAGAAGAAATTGCTGGAAGTAGAAGGGCTGCATGTTTCGTTTCAAACACATGGTGGTACGGTACAGGCCGTCCGCGGAGTAAGCTTCTCGTTACATGAAGGGGAAACACTGGCCGTTGTAGGAGAGTCCGGTTGCGGCAAGAGCGTGACGGCGCGCAGCATTATGCGTCTAATTCCGGAACATATCGGCCGGATTACGGAAGGGCATATTCGGTTCCAGGGTAAAGATCTGACGGCATTGACTGAGAAGCAGATGCGTGAGCTACGAGGATCGCAAATTTCGATGATTTTTCAGGATTCGATGACCGCTTTGAATCCGACCATCACCATTGGAGAGCAGATTATGGAGGGCATCATACGCCATCAGAAATTGTCGCGTCAGGAGGCGAAGGTGCAGGCAATCGAGACACTGAAACTGGTCGGCATCGCTAATCCAGAGAGCCGTTTAAGACAGTATCTTCACCAGTTCAGCGGCGGAATGAGGCAGCGGATTATGATTGCGATCGCGTTCGTATGTCGGCCCAAAATTCTGATTGCTGATGAGCCAACAACCGCCCTTGATGTAACGATTCAGGCGCAAATTCTCGATTTGTTCAAGCGGCTACAGGAGCAGACTGGTGTCTCTATTATTATGATTACCCATGATCTCGGAGTCGTCGCGAAAATTGCGAATCGTGTAAATGTGATGTATGCGGGACAGGTGGTGGAGTCCGGAGCTGTCCGCGACATCTTCTATCAGCCGCAACATCCGTATACCCGTGGACTGTTAGGATCGATGCCACGCCTTGATTTGGAGCGAGATATTCCGCTGAAGTCGATTCCAGGCACGCCGCCTGACTTGTTCGCACCGCCGCAGGGCTGTGCGTTCGCTGCGCGGTGTGAATATGCGCTCGAAGTATGTGGGCGCTATCAGCCAGAGACGACAGCGGTCCATGATAGGCATCATGTAGCTTGCTGGTTACAGGACCCGCGAGCCAAAAACATACGGCCCCAGATGGATGAGGCCATTGGATGAGGCAGTTCATTTTTTCAATGGATAAGAAATGATATGTCACTGTAAAGCAAGAAAGTGGCATAAAGCGGCCGTTTGGCTTCGTTGTGGAAAAAGGACGAGAGGCAACGCCCGCGAGTTTTTCTTATATAAAAAGGGGGAAATCAATGTGAGAAAGCTTTCAGCGGTATTGCTCAGCTGTACGATGGCATTTGGCGTACTGGCGGCAGGCTGTTCGACGAATGATACAGCTGCACCAGGAAACCAGGATGCTGGGCAGGCCAAGCAGGAACAAAAGGCCAAGATTCTAATGTACAACAACCAAGAGGAACCGACCTCCCTAGATCCGCCGATCGGGTTTGATGAGCGTTCATATGATATTCTCACTAACTTGATGGAAGGATTAACTCGTCTCGGCAAAAATCAGGAACCGGAACCTGCCATGGCTAAAGAATGGAAAGTGTCGGAGGATAAAAAGAAATATACATTCATTCTTCGAGACGGAGTGAAATGGTCTAACGGGGAGCCGGTGACTGCGCAGGACTTCGAGTATGCATGGAAGCGTATGCTTGATCCAAAAACTGCACCTCCATCTCCGGCAGCCTTTCTGGCGTATGTTATCGAAGGAGCTGAAGCCTTCAACTCTGGTAAGGGTAAGGCTGAAGACGTAAAAGTGAAAGCGATAAATGAGAAAACGCTGGAGGTCACACTCGCTAAACCGGCTTCTTACTTTCTTAATATGGTAGCTAACCCTGCGCTATTCCCGGTTCATAAAAAGACGGTGGAGAGCAATAAAAACTGGGCTGCCGAGAGCAGCACATATGTAAGCAACGGTCCGTTTAAAATGAGTGAGTGGAAGCATAATGATGAAATTAAGATGATCAAGAACGAAAGCTATTGGGATGCTGCCAACGTCAAGCTTGATGGTGTGACATGGAAGATGATTGACGACCTTGGTACCGAGTATCAGATGTACCAGACAGGCGAACTGCATGCAACGACGAATGTGCCGCCCGATTTAAGTGACCAGCTGTTCGCGGAGAACAAAGCAAAGGTTGAGGACGGGGCGGGAACGTACTTCTACCGCTTCAATATTAAAAAAGAACCATTCGATAATGTCAATATTCGTAAGGCGTTCAATCTAGCTCTTGACCGTCAGAAAATCGTTGATTTGATTAACAAAAGAAAAGAAAAGCCGGCTACTGGCTTTGTTTCCTATGGATTTAAAGATCCGGCAGGCGGAGATTTCCGTGATGTTAGCGGCGAGCTATTGAAGTTTAATGCAGAAGAAGCAAAGCAATTGCTCCAAAAAGGAATGCAGGAGAAAGGATATACGAAGCTGCCAGAAATTACTCTTGTATATAACGACAGTAGTACGCACCCGAAAATTGCCCAGGCAATGCAGGAAATGTATAAAGAGGTACTTGGCGTCGAGGTTAAGCTGATAACGAAAGAATGGAAAGTGCTGCAGGATGAGCAAAAAAGAGGGGAGTTAATGCTGTCACGTTCCTCATTCCTGCCGGATTTCGCCGATCCGATTAACTTCCTGGAAGGCTTCCAGACCGGAAATTCCATGAATCGAACCGGTTGGGGCAATGCGCAGTACGATAAACTCATTCAGGATGCGTACAACGAAGCGGACGATGCAAAGCGTTATCAAATGATGCATGAGGCAGAGAAAATTCTCATGAACGAGGCACCGATTATTCCGCTCTACTATTACAACAAAGCCTATTTGCAAAGCGACAAGGTGGAAGGCATTGTGAGACATCCGTTCGGTTATATAGATTTCAAATGGGCGGATATAAAATAGGATAGCGGAGGGACGTCCGCGGCAGGCGGACCTCCTCTTTTTTTGCCCGCATAGCGTGTTCTGTCCTTCCAATATCCGAATGTGAAGGGGCGTGCACAGCGATAGGTTCATATATATGGTAGGGACGTAAGGATAGGAGGCGCAACAGTATGATAATCCGAAACATTGAAGTGAAACGGCAGGTTGTTCCGTTAAAAAAACCGTTCAAGACTGCGCTACGTACAGTGGTCAATGCAGAATCCGTTCTGGTAAAAGTTACGACGGAGAGCGGACTTGCGGGCTGGGGGGAAGCGCCGTCGACAGTGGTCATTACGGGAGATAGCCTGGATAGTATTGAGTCGGCTATTATGCATGTAATGCGTCCCCAACTTATCGGACAGAACCTGCTGGCGTATGAGCGCATTTTCCATATCATTCACCAATCTATGGTTGGCAGCAGCAGTGCAAAGGCTGCGTTGGATATGGCACTTTATGATATTTTGGCCCAGCGCTGCGGACTTCCGCTTTATCAGTTTCTGGGTGGCTACCGCAACGAGATTGAGACCGATTATACCGTTAGCGTCAATTCACCGGAAGAAATGGGAGAGGACGCGGCGCGCTATATTGAAGCAGGTTTTAATGTACTTAAAATTAAAGTGGGTAAAGACAACATTCAGGAAGACATCGCACGGATTAAAGAGATTCGCAGTCGCATCGGCAGTCAGGTGAAAATCCGACTGGATGCTAATCAGGGATGGCAGGTCAAGGATGCAGTCCGCTCCATTCGCAAGATGGAAGAGATGGGTCTTGATATCGAGCTAGTAGAACAACCGGTTAAAGCGTATGATTTGGAAGGGTTAAAAACAGTAACGGATGCGGTAGATACACCAATTATGGCAGATGAGAGTGTATTTTCTCCGATGCAGGCGTTCGAGGTGCTAAAGCGTAGGGCGGCAGACCTTATTAATATTAAATTAATGAAAGCGGGCGGTATTTACAAAGCCCAGATGATTAACTATATGGCGGAAGAGTGCGGGGTTGAATGCATGGTCGGCAGCATGATCGAGTCGAGGCTGGCCGTTACTGCCGCTGCACATTTCGCCGCCAGCAAGAAAAACATTACACGCTTTGATTTTGATGCGCCGCTTATGATGGCGCAGGATATGGTGAACGGAGGCGTCCGGTACGAAGGGCGAGTGTTGACGCTGCCCGACAAACCGGGGCTAGGGATTGATGGAATTGCCAAAAGTGCGAATGAGGGGGTGGGGCAAGTATCATGACGCAGGTAAAACAGACAGGGTGGGCAGTGGCGACTACGGTAGCAACCGTCTGGACCGCTCCCGAATCTCCCCGAACACTTGATGTTCATGTATTAGGGAACCCGATCGATATTGAAGGTTGGATCGGAAGTATGAGTCTGGACGATAAGCTAGAATTGCATGACCGCAATCTTGTACAGACCCAGGCTTTATACGGTACACCAGTGGAGATTTTAGAGGAGGCGGATGACTGGGTACGCGTTGCTATTCCGGATCAGGCATCACGCAAAGAGAGCCGTGGCTATCCGGGGTGGATGCCTCGCTGCCAGGTCAAGGAAAATACAGAATATATGGCTGCTCTAGAAAAGCGCAGATGGGCGGTCGTATCACGTCCAAAAACGAGGTTATACCGGGATCGGTATAGCCAGGGAATTGTGCTTAGCTTTTTGACACGGCTGCCGGTACTTGCGCAAGATGAAGAATGGATTACAGTAGCGACGCCGGATGGCCCACAGTTGCTTTGGGCGGATGATGTGACCGTAACTGATGGAAGCGCGCGAAAAGATGCGGAATGTGGCTTCCGCATTCTTGAAACGGGGAAGATGTTCCTTGGACTTCCATATTTATGGGGAGGAATGTCGTCCTTTGGCTACGATTGCTCGGGCTTTGCCTATTCGATGCACAAATCGCAAGGGATTATCATTCCGCGTGATGCGTCTGATCAGGCGATGTATGGAAAAGAGATCGCGCCCGAGGATTTGGCACCTGGTGATTTGTTGTTTTTCGCATATGAAGAAGGGAGGGGAGCGGTTCATCATGTAGGCATCTACGCAGGAGCAGGTATGATGATTCACTCTCCAGAGACGATAAGCTCAGTTGAGATTATTCCGCTTCGCGGCTACAAATATGAGAACGAGCATTGTATCTCCCGACGATACTGGGAATAAACGAACAGGCGAGGAGGGGCGGACTATGGGAGCAAGGAAGCTGCTTCAGGTAAACGGGCTGAAACGATATTTTTCATTGGGAAAAAATCAATTGCTGAAGGCGATCGATGATGTATCGTTCGAGATTTATGAAGGGGAAACATTCGGTCTGGTGGGTGAATCAGGCTGCGGTAAATCAACGACTGGCAGAACAGTCATCGGGCTGTATCCGCCCACTCAGGGTGAAGTGCTGTATGAAGGAAAGAATGTCCATAAGTTAAAAGGAAAAGAATTACAACGCTTTAATATGAAGATGCAGATGATTTTTCAGGACCCGTACGCCTCACTGAATCCGCGAATGATTGTTGCGGATATCATTACCGAGAGCATGGAAATAAACGGTTCCTATTCTCGAAAGGAACGACACGAACGAGCGCATGAACTGCTGGAGATGGTCGGATTAAACAAAGAACACGCAAACCGCTTCCCTCATGAATTCAGTGGAGGCCAACGGCAACGGATCGGCATCGCGCGAGCTTTGGCGTCAGATCCGCAGATGGTCATTGCAGATGAGCCGATTTCGGCGCTTGATGTATCGGTGCAGGCGCAGGTTGTGAATTTGATGAAGAAGCTTCAGCGGGAGCGTAACTTGAGCTATTTGTTTATTGCCCACGACCTGGCGATGGTAAAGCACATCAGTGATCGTATTGGTGTAATGTATCTCGGTAATTTGGTGGAGCTAACGACGAGCGACCAACTGTATAAAAATCCGAAGCATCCATATACACAAGCACTGCTGTCAGCTATTCCTGTACCGGACCCCGATGTGGAGATGAGCAGGGAGCGTATTCAGATTGAAGGAGACGTACCGAGTCCGATAAATCCGCCCGGTGGCTGCGTATTCCGAACGAGATGTCCGATGGCTAAGCCTGTGTGTGCGGAGCAAAAGCCAATTTGGCAGGAAGTTGCAGTACAACATTATGCTGCTTGTCATCTGTATAATTAAACCATGGATATGTAACAACAAAAGAGCAAGAAACGGAAGAATCTCCGTTGACTTGCTCTTTTTCCGACCGCTCCCACCCACCGCCCTTCCTTCTTTTCTTATCTCCCACCATAAACATTTGTCGATTTATCAAATCAGATGTATATAAGGTATGGTAATATAGTACCCAGCGTTTATGATTTTACCCTACTTCTTCATCTTTGAAGCAAAGGGAGACAGCATGGTGCATACTCGGAAAGAAAGAAGGGTAGAAAGAGAAAAGAAAGGGGAAGTGTAGCTTGATATCTACATTGGTGCTTACAGATGAACTAGAGCTTATAGAGAATATACCCGTGACCCAATTGTCGGCCGTCAATCCCCTATGGTACTGGGTGGATTTTCAAGCTCCGACGGAGGAAGAAGGTCGGCTGCTCGATACATATTTTCACTTTCATCCGCTGGCGATTGAAGATTGTTTCCACTTTCTGCAGCGGCCCAAGCTTGACTATTATGATACGTACAATTTTTTTGTTCTCCATGCGTTAAATCTGGATACGCTGGATGCTGAAGAGGTAGATATGTTCATCGGGGATAATTTTATTGTATCGTTCCATTTAACGCCTCTGCGCGAAATTAGGGAAGTCTGGGAGAAAATCCGGGAGAATCAGGATATGTGGACGGAAGGACCGACTTATATCGGCTACTTAATTATCGACAAGCTGGTAGATTATTATTTTCCGGCCGTATACGAAATCGAGGATAATCTCAATGAATTGGATAGCACAATGAAAGAAAGCTTCAGCAGGCGTTTGATGGATGAAGTGTTCGATATTCGCGGCGATTTGATTAAGCTTCGTCGCATAGTGACCTCCATGAGAGATTTGCTGTACAGGATTTTGAATTCGGAGCGTCTGCGTCAGTTTAAAGAATCGCGTGTATATTTTACGGATGTGCACGACCATCTGCTGAGATTGTCAGAAATAGTGGATGCGAGCCGTGACATTACCGCAGATATGCGAGACAGCTATATTTCTATGACTTCGCACCGGATGAACAATATAATGATGACGTTAACGATTATTTCCTCCGTGTTTATTCCATTAACATTCATCGCCGGAGTGTATGGGATGAATTTTGATTATATGCCGGAGTTAAAATGGAAATACGGATATTTTATTATATGGGGCGTTATGCTGGGAGTAGCGGGTTCATTGTTTTGGTGGTTCCGCCGCAAAGGATGGTTCGATATGTAAAGGGGCCAGGGGGAAGTCCCTCTCCAGGGCCTCCTTTTTTTATCAGAGAGCAATTTCGCAAATATTTCCTGATTTTTCTTTGTTTCCTTGTTTATAGCTTTGTTTGTAGGCAAAGAGTTGTATGATATAATATAAATTCTGAAAACATTGTAATACAGCGTAAAAAAGTTTATACAAAACAAAAGCAAGGGAAGATAGGGGAGACTCATGAAACAAACAGAACAATGGACATCGAAGCTTGGCTTTATTCTGGCGGCTGCCGGTTCGGCTATCGGTCTGGGGGCGATTTGGAAGTTCCCTTATGTAGCAGGAACGAGTGGGGGTGGCGCCTTCTTTGTATTGTTTTTGCTTTTTACTGTACTAATCGGTCTACCATTGCTGCTTGGAGAGTTTATCATTGGCCGCAGTACCCAGAAGGAAGCGATTACCGCCTATAGAACGATTGCACCGAATTCAGGCTGGCAATGGATCGGTAGGCTAGGAGTTGCTACCTGCTTTATTCTGTTATCTTTCTATAGTGTAGTAGGCGGTTGGATTCTATTGTATTTGTTCCGTAGCGTGACAGGGCAACTCATTCATGAAACGCAAAGCTACGACAAGCTATTCGAACAAATTATTACCGACCCGACTATGGCAATTGGAGCGCAGTTTGTATTTATGCTACTGACCATCCTTGTAGTGGCACGGGGTGTGCAGGATGGCATCGAGAAAGCCAATAAGTACATGATGCCTGCGCTGTTTCTCCTGTTCCTTATTTTAATCGTCCGTTCCTTAACGCTGGATGGAGCGTGGGCTGGTGTAGCCTTCTTCTTACAACCCGATTTCTCCAAGCTGACTTCGGAGACGGTACTGTATGCGATGGGGCAATCGTTTTTCTCCCTGAGCGTGGGGGTCTCCGTTATGGTAACGTATAGCTCCTATCTGGCGAAAAATGAAAGTCTAACACGTTCCGCAACTTCTATTGTAGGGCTTAATCTGGCTATTTCCCTATTGGCGGGACTTGCCATCTTCCCAGCAGTATTTTCGCTTGGTGTAGAGCCAACAGCAGGACCGGGCCTTCTATTCATGGTGCTGCCGTCCGTCTTTGCCAAGATTCCGTTCGGCGGCCTGTTCCTGACGATTTTCCTAGCGTTATTCCTGTTTGCTACACTCACGTCCGCATTTTCAATGCTGGAAATTATCGTTGCGTCGCTGGCTAAAGGGCATAAGGATAAGCGTAAAAAAGCAACCTGGCTAACCGGACTTGCGATTTTTGTAGTAGGAATTCCTTCTGCGTTGTCATATGGTGTATGGAGTGACGTGACGATTTTCGGCAAAATTATTTTTGATGCGTCTGATTTTCTTGTGAGTAACATTTTAATGCCGCTCGGTGCATTGCTGATAGCTATTTTCGTTCCGTTGAAAATGAAACGTGACGTGCTGATTGCCGAATTCAATTCAGGCTCAAGCATAAGCCGGCGCTGGTTTGCTGCCTGGCTGCTGCTTATCCGTTATGTAGCGCCGATAGCAATTATTATTGTATTTCTCGATGTAGTAGGGGTTATTTAACCCTGGATTCATTCGTATTAACAAAACCTCCATGTTTGTTTGAGGCTGTTTTTGGTAAAATAATAGGAGAACCAAGATATCCTAATACCAAGGAGGGCACTGCTATGCCATTTATTCCTGGAGACCGCTTTCGGAATCTTGATACGTTGAAGAGGGAATTCATGAATATGTTTCCGGATTTGATACCGGAGTCATCTTCTCCGCGTATCGATGTGTATGAAACAGAGACGCATGTGGTGGCATCCTGCGAGATTCCCGGCATCGAGAAGAAAGAAGACATTGATATTCATATTGATGACAACATGCTGACAATCAGCGGCACCATTAATAAAATGCATGAGGTGCGGGAAGAGAATCTGTATCGTAGGGAACGATTTTCCGGCCGTTTCGAGCGTGTGGTGAATTTGCCAAGTTCGGTGACAGCCGAGGATGCAAAAGCGAGCTACAAGAACGGTATTCTGGAAATTCGGATGCCGAAATCGTTGATGGACCGCAGGAAAAAAGTCGACATTGATTTTCTATAAGAGCTTGTTCAAAAAGGAGGACAAACAGAGCCGTGAAGTTCAAGGCGCGGCAGACTCGATGAATATCCTCTATAAGGGTACAAAGAAGGGAGCCGTATAGGCTCCTTTCTCAATGGTTAGGAAAGAAAAAATCGCGAGGTGTTGCCAAACGTTGCGAGGAGGGGATGGAGAATGACAGAAGTGGATAGCGGAGACATTCAAGAGCGGTGCAAGAATGCAGATACGGCGTTTGCTATTTATTTTTATACGCCTATGTGTGGCACATGCGGTGTCGCCGAGAAGATGCTTGAGGTAATTGAGGCTACAATGACCGCGCTTCCGTTGTATAAATGCAATATTAACTTTGCGCCAGATTTAGCCCGGGAGTGGAAAATCGAAAGCGTACCGTGCCTGAGCCTTATAGAAGGAGGGGCATGTAGTCGCAAAGTGTATGCGATGCGTTCGGTTCCTGACTTATATAACGTCTTAAAACCGTTGATGAATAAAGAAACTTGATGAATGAAAGTAAACATAGTATGCTGAAACAGTTGTTTGATTGACAACATAGCTTAGCATGAATAAGTGCAGAGGAGAAGAGGAGAGAGAAAGAATGAGTCAGCAAGCACAATGGACCTCAAGGTTGGGGTTTATTCTCGCAGCAGCCGGTTCGGCTATCGGGCTGGGGGCGATTTGGAAATTTCCATATATGACGGGTACGGGAGGCGGAGGAGCCTTTTTCGTTCTGTTTCTACTGTTTACAGTATTGGTGGGGATGCCGCTTTTACTGGCGGAATTCCTTATCGGACGTAGTACGCAAAAAGAAGCAGTAAGCGCATACAAGGTACTGGTACCGGGATCGGCGTGGCCATGGATTGGGCGTCTTGGTGTACTTACGTGTTTTCTTGTACTGTCGTTTTACAGTGTAGTAGGTGGCTGGATTCTACTATATTTGTTTCGGGGAGTTACAGGACAGTTATGGACTGGAAATGTGGCATATGACCGCCTGTTTGGGGAAATTATTGCAAGCCCGTATCAGGCGGTGGGGGCGCAGCTTTTGTTCCTACTATGTACAATATACGTAGTAGCCCGAGGCGTACAGCAGGGAATCGAGAAAGCCAATAAATATATGATGCCGGCTTTATTTTTACTATTTATAGCATTAATCGTTCGCTCCCTGACGCTGGAAGGGGCATGGGCAGGCGTAACGTTTTTTCTGAAACCCGACTTTTCGAAATTAACTTCCGAAGTCGTACTGTATGCGATGGGACAATCGTTTTTCTCGTTGACGGTCGGGGCTTCGGTCATGGTGACATACAGTTCGTATTTGTCACGTAAAGAAAGCCTCACCCGCTCAGCAACCTCCATCGTGAGTCTAACGGTTCTTATTTCATTTCTGGCGGGTCTTGCGATTTTTCCAGCGGTATTTTCGCTCGGAATGGAGCCGACGGAAGGGCCGGGGCTGTTGTTCATTGTATTGCCTTCCGTATTTGCACAGATTCCGTTTGGTCATTTGTTCTTTATTATATTTCTAGTGCTGTTCTTATTTGCTACCCTTACGTCTGCATTCTCCATGCTGGAGATTATTGTGGCGGCATGGACGGCGGGTAAGGCAGACAGGCGGAAGCGTGCGGCAATATGGGGAGGAATGCTGGTATTTCTTGTTGGTGTGCCGTCTGCGCTGTCATTCGGTTTACTAAGCAATGTAACATGGCTTGGCAAAACGGCGTTTGACCTGGCGGATTATGCCGTCAGTAATGTATTGCTTCCGCTTGGAGCTTTGCTTATTGCGATTTTTGCACCGTGGAAGATGCGGAAAGAAACTTTGCTACATGAACTAAGCGTAGGCACGAAGTACGGCAAGTATTGGTTTGCAGCCTGGTTTTTCTTTATCCGTTATGTGGCACCACTGGCTATTATTATCGTATTTTTGGATGTAACAGGTATACTATAGGAAGCTTAATCACGGATAGGAGTCTATTTTGCCCTTATATTTCCCTTGTGGGGCTTATAAGGGCAAAACTTTTTCTGAATTGCCTCCTTCCAACCACATTCTCCTGTCAAAATATCAAGTGTAATTTATATAGAATGATAACTGGCAGAAGTATGTTATAATCAGAAAGAGGTTAAAAACCTTTATTCACTTCTTATAGGAGAGTGCTTATCATGATTATCAAGTTCATTCGTTTACGTTAATTTGAGGTACTGTTCATTTATGCTCATCCATTTTTTTGAAAAATGTGTGGGTTTATTTGGGTGTGCCTTTTTTAAATTAACAAATTCGAATGAAATGAGGAGTTAATCATGAGTGAAAAGATAAATAAAATTAATGGAATTGATATATGCACAGAGAGTTTCGGTAATCCAACCCATCCGGCGGTCTTACTGATTATGGGAGCTATGTGTTCGATGGTTTATTGGGATGAAGAGTTCTGTCAACGATTAGCCGACACGGGACGATATGTTATTCGATATGATAACCGCGATGTCGGACGTTCCATTACCTATGAGCCGGGGAATTCTCAATATACCGTAGTAGACATGGCTGATGATGCTGCTGGGGTACTTGATGCATACGGTATTGACCAAGCACACATTGTCGGTATGTCATTGGGCGGTATGATTGCTCAAATTGTAGCATTAAGGCACCCTAAAAAAGTTCTAACCATAACTTTGATAGCGTCAGGTATTTTCGGGTCTGATGACAACAACCGGGATTTGCCTCCGATGGATGAGAAGATACTCGCTTACCATGCCAATGGAGCTACACTGAATTGGTCAGATGAAGAATCGGTTGCAAATTACTTGGTTGCAGGGTCACGTTTGCTCTGTGGTTCAAAGCATACATTCGATGAGAAGAGAGTTTATAAGCAGGTAACCAAAGAAATAAAACGAGCTAACAATCTACTCAGTATGTTTAATCATGCACTTCTTAAAGGCGATGATTTCTATGAAGGAAAGTTAAAAGGAATCAATGTACCTGCTTTGGTTATCCATGGCACAGAAGATACGGTGCTTCCATATGAGCATGGTCTAGCTCTGGCTAATGAAATTCCCAATGCATCGATGTTAACCCTCGAAGGAACGGGTCACGAAGTTCACTTTGACGATTGGGATACTATAATTAATGCTATCTCGAACCATACTTCAGCCGTGTAAGCATTACAGGACTTAAATAGCTAAACAATAGACAAACCAAGAAGGGTTACAATCGGCACAACCGAATTTGTAACCCTTCATCTATTGATAATGGATTTTGAATCGCTACTAAGCTAACTATATACATCTGATTTGATACATCGACAAATTCTTGTGGTGAGAGGGAAGAAAAGAAGGAAGGGCGGTGGGCGGGAGCGGTCAGAAAAAGATACGCTGCCCTTTCTTATGCCGGAGCGCAGGGCGCATCCAACTTCTTCTTTTTCTGAATCGCCTCCTTCCAACCACGCTACCATGTCAAAATATCAAGTGTAATTTATATAGTAATAATGTAGTTGTATGTCCTATTTTTACACGTATCTCGGTTGCATCCTTATATGAGATGCCAGACAACCTTTGAAATCAAGCTTTTTTCGCATAGAAGTAGCGTATCTTTTCATTAAAAAGTGGGCTAGACTTCTAAAATTTAATACAACCTAATTTTTTGAGTGTATGTAGGGCAGTGTTTTCATTTTTTTTCTCGATATAAATATACCGCGTTAATGTACTATTTGTTAATTCTACACATTTGTTATAGCTTAGTCTCATGCTGCTAGAGAAACGTATAATAAAAGGTACTCCATCTTCAGTTAGCTGATTCGCGACTGAGAAAAAATCTTTAGTATCATCTGTTTTATAAATTAAGCAATTATACTTCTTATTTTTATACCAATGAAAAATTGACATAATTATTTCAAGTGCGACATATAAACAGGCCAGTGCTCCTATAACATCCAAGATCACTGCCTATCCCTCCTTATTTTTTTGTGCTTTATTAAAAATTCAAATGAAAAAGCTGAGGGAATAATACCAACTGCCTCAGCTTTCTCATTTCACTTAATTTTCTACATACCATTCGTTAGCTTCTTTGTCTAAATCAAAATATTTAGTAATCATTTCTCCTTCACCTTTGTTACGAAGAAAAGCAATTTTTCCTTTGGTAAGTTCTTTGTTAATCAGGATAATTGGAACAGTATCCCCTGCTTGTCGAGATTGGTTCATAGCATTTTCAATTGCTATAATGAAGGAAGTTTCAACCTTTGGAGAATACTTTTTAGAAATTTCTCTTTCAATAAAATTGCTTTGTATATACGAACAATATATCCATTCTTGTCCATCTTTATCATAGACAGGTAACATATTCCTCAAGCCATGTTCAAAAACATTTACATTGCTTTGTATTTTATGATTACTGGAGTCGCTTTGGTTCATTCCAATATTTAAGAGAGCTAATGTTTTAGTGTGAAACTCCTTTGTCTTAGGGGACTGAAGGGTGTAATCATTAGATTGTACATTCATTTTTAGTTTTTCACTTATTTCTTTTGGTAGCGATAAATTTTCTTCTGCTCCTTGAGAGGCTAATGCTGCTCCCGAGATAGCTAACAAAGAAACCGACATAATGGTCACTGTAATAAAACTCCTTTTTTTCACCGTGATTTCCTCCTTTCCTTTTTACATAGCTATGTAGTAAACAGTTGTTTATTTTTTCCTTGCTCTTAATACATCGGAGGATGTTTTAGAAATATCTGTTTCACCATCTTTATTAACTACATGATGCTTAGCTTTTAACTCGTATAGGGAACCTTTCTACCAATCATATGCCTCGAATTTTACTTCTGCCTTTTTCTGATAAATATCCGAATCTTCCCGTTGCCATACCCCATCTTTGTATAAAGCAGTTTGTACAACTGCTTCTCTTAAGTCGAAATCTCTTAATTGGAGGAAATACCTAAATAAAATGCTAACAAATTATACAAATAAAGTAAATAAATGATTATTAAACATTCAGATGAGATATAGATGTTCTAGATCCAGTAACAGGTGGGCTACTATAATCTGTCAGATGATTTTCATCATACTATATACATCTGATTTGATAAATCGACAAACTCTTGTGGTGAGAGGTAAGAAAAGAAAGAGTCTTTTGATTGAGCCTTATCTAACTTTACTAAGCAATTGTTTAAGATCTTTTTCACGTATATCTCGTCGTGCTCCTGAAGCTTGTTCCATTTTTTCTTTTTCTAATATTTTTTAACTATTTTTTGATGTTAGGACCTTTTTTAACTACGATATTTTACCATTTTAACCAAAAATATATAAAATAGGGAGGTGTTTGTATGGTTGATGTAGAATTATGTAAAATGCAGATTATTTTTTCGATTTAGTTTTTTATTTTAATCTGCAAAACGAAACATTATTAACCACAAAGGGAGGAAGACTTTATTTTTAGTTAGGTTGTCTAATTCCCAAAAGGGGAGGGGAAAAATGAATAGTGAATATGGAGATTTTTAACTTTATGGCGAGGTAGCGACCCCCTAGCATAGCGTGTTTATTGGTAATATAGATATTTAGTAAAAAAATTAAATTGAAGGGGAGTTAACAATTTGAAAAAGTTGGTTGGTCTTTTTTTGTGCACTTTGATGTTTATGCTATTTGTAATTCCACAATTTGGACATGCTCAAACTTTAAGTACAGCAGAGAATGACGAACAGTTTGAAAAAAGTTTTAAGGAAATGCAGGACTTACTAGAAAAAACTAATTTAGAAATTGATTTATCTGATGGAAAGAGTGTAGAGAAAGTTGTGTATAATGAAGAAGGAAAAGAAGTTGGAGTTATAGGAATTGAAAAGGTTAAAAGCGATTCTATAGATTCAAATAAGGTAAGACCACTTGACGAAAAACTTCCAATAGGCGTAAATCAAACTTTTAAGGTTTATTGGTATGCTGCTACTGTGAATTATCATTTCTATGTAACAGTTCGTGTTAATTCCAACGGTTTGGGGGAAATTGTTGATGCTTTTGATGAATGGTATGTAGTTATACCACCTGGAGTAATTAGTAGTGATAAATTAGAAATAATTAGAAAATATGAAACGTCAAGTGCACCAGCTGAGGCCAGATACACGTTGACTGCAACATCTCCAGTTAGTACAAAACTATATATTTATGGAAGAGTACAAAATGGTAAGTTCATTACTGGAGGAAATTAATTCAAAGGAAATGATTTAAATGAACATTATTGTTCCCATAATAATATTAATTCTCCTTATAGTAATTGTTTCTCTGATAATCAGATTTACTAAAAAACGATCTTAATACTTGATAGTTACTAGAAGCCACCTACCTGTAGGTGGCTTCTAGATTATTATGTATAAAAAAGGTGATTTATAGTTTCTTTCCTATAACAAATATGTTCACAAACTCATCGTTTTATGAACACGAAAAAAACGGAGGTAGGAATCTAGTATTTTTTGTTCATAAACCTTGTAAACAAATCTATGAATCAAGCCCCCTCCTTTTAACAGATATCAGCCTTTTTTGGAAAACTGTTGATTGTCAATAAGGTAGAAGAAAAAAGGTGCACGCGTAGACGTGTTCCCTCGTCTTTTTCCCATAATGAGGTCACATGCTCAACACAGGAAAAACAAAGAGGACATACGTCATAATTCTTTCCCATCTACCTATGGATACTAAGAGTGTTGATTCTTCAGAGAGGAAGAGACACCAACAACGGGGCACGAACAGGTTTTTTCGTCTCTCTTCCGGAACAAGAAGCGAGCACAACAACCTTCTGTACGGGAGACGAATCGACACTCATTTGGGACTGGTTGAAGTGACTATACACTTTGGATGATACTGGATAACCAACATCCTTGATAAAATAATAAAGTTTTGTTTCTATCTTTTTTTGATACTGACGTACCACTCTGAGCCGTTTTACATAATAAGTAATTATATCTAATTATTATTCATTAGGGGAATATTTCTATAAATTTTCTTATAAGTTGTTTTTATGTCTGGTAATCTTAGATATGTAAACAGGGGAGTTTTCAGATGCGTTAGGAAAAATCCCTTGTTAAGTTCACTAACCATAGTTTATGGAACCAAGCAGCAAGAAAAACATAGTACATTTTTGAAAAAATTACCAAAGTAATGTAGAATCAATTTGTAAATAATGGAGGCGATAATTTCTAATGACTCCTATAAACTTGGGATTATTAATAGGGAGTGTAGCTTTTTTATTCTCTTGCTTTTTAAATTTGTTTCGATTAAGTAAGAAATATATCATCTATCCTACTCTGATCTCTTTTGTCATAGGACTTGTATTAATACCTCTCGGCTTTTATAAGGAATTAGGATACTTTAGCTTGGGATTTGGGATTCTTGTAACTTCTTTTCTGGGAGTTATTGTTACCATCTCTATGCACTATGTAAATCGTAAAAAGCAAAAAGAGAATGGATATAACATCCGGTAATTTTCATTTTATAAACTAAAGCAGCCGTTCTAGATTTGGAACGGCTTTTTCTTTTGTCTGTAATTTGTTTTTTTAGTGTTGAAGTCGCTTTTTCATTATCATATAGAATTGGCTTATTTTTGTACGTTTAGGGATGTATGTTGACTTGATTTTTGGTGCTTTGATTTCTTGATAGGTGTGTCCATATTCCTTACAATGGAAAGAAATTAGTAAAATATGGGTATAAAACGCAAAAAAGGAACAGTGAATAAAATGAAAAAAATAGTAAAAATTTTAGCGTGGATTTTTGGCATTTTTTTATTGCTGATTATTGGTCTAATCATCTCATTTAGGATCGGAATGGAGGGAAGTGAGAAGGAACTTACTAAAATTAAGACACAAGCTGAAGGTTATGTGAAGGTAAAATTTACAAAACCAATGAAGGTATATGGTGCGATGTATGATAACATGGGTAATTTCCCTTATTTTGACTATGCGGCCAAGGTGCAATCTATTAATGAAAACATATCCTTTCTGGTTTTTTATAATGAGTATACTAAGCAGGTGGAGGATAGCTATGTCGCTAGCAAATGGAAAAATGCTTTAGAAAAGGACTTGCTTCCTTTTGTAGAAAAAGAGTGGGGAAAACCAGATCGCTTATGGATTTTATACGATGAACGAGTGGGATACGAATATAATATTGATGTCAATCATACACCTGCTTATCATACCATACCTGCTAAGCCTATAATCATAGTTGCTGTTCCCAGAAGGAAAGAAGCAAAGGATAATGAGCGATATGAAAAGACAGTCGCATTTATGAAAAATCAGTTGAAACTCCAACATGCCTATGTCTCCTTTGAATACACGAAGAATGGGGTCATCTTGGAGAATCAAAAAAATTCTCGTGAATTTTAAGTTATACAGAAGATGAAACATCTATCTCTTTGCGAAGATATGGTGACCCTGGAAAAGAAATGTAAGGCTCGGAATCACTGAATGATATCTAAAAAGCATAAGCTGCATGGAGGGAGTTACTAAAATGAAAAAAAGAGAGATCATTATTTTTCTTCTTGTCATAGCCCTAATTTCTACCCCTTTCATTTACATTAAAACCACATTAATCAGTTTAGAAAATAAGGTCCACAATTATTTAGTGATGGAAAAAGGGATAGAAAACAGTAACATTTCCAGTATTAAAGGTATTTTTAGTAAAGTTCCATTATTTAGTGTAGAAGTTGTTTTTACGGATGAATCTGATGTGAGGTATTATTATAGAGAAATAGAAAGTGGAGAAATAATCCAACTAAACTCGTCACTTAAACCAGAAGGTTACAGGTACAAACATAAGGATGAGTATCGGCTCCCGTGACACCTTCCGGAGTTAATCATATATGTTTTCGTTTTTTACATGTGAAGAAAAAACAACCGCGCTCAGGAATATATATCTCTGAGCGCGGTCGTGAATATTTGATGCATTTTCGTTTGAAGAAACGATTTTTGTATCAGTTGCATTGTGGAATTTTAGATTGACACAACGCTTCAACCGGTGATTTATTTTTTTACTTTGATACTACCTTGTGATGAAAGTTTAGAAGAGTCCCGGATCTGATCCGGATAAATATGGGTAGCCCTACTCTTGAGGGTAAGGTTACGGTCTGATATATCAATGTTATAGGCATTGATATAAGCTTGCCATACGAATTTAGAGCAATAATTTAGTTTGACATTATCAAGATCCATATTGAAGTAATACTTTTCTATATCTTTAATATGGTTATCCGCCCATCCACCAGCCTCTGCACCGCCATCTCCACGCCGTAGAATACTGATCGTATCACCATTTGCAAAACTTGCGACGTACGTATCAATATTTTCGGTCCTCCCTGGTCCATATGGATGTGCGTGGTGAACGTTAAGACTTTTCCCTACAATTGCTACATGACCAACAAAATAGGTCGATAAGCTTTTTTTGGAATAAAGTACGTCTCCTGCTTTCATTTCGATTGTTGTTCCTGGATATTTAGCCATTTTAAATTTCCTCCCATTTTTTTATGAAATAGACGAAAGGGATGCAGTTGGGAATAGGATCATCCCTATCCTTTTCCCACTGTTTCGTTTTCCTATATATAAAAGAGAAGTAAATATCCCTTTTGGCAACCATTTGCCAAAAAAATTTTAAAAAATAATAGCGCTCTTTAAGAGCGCCGGTTCCTTCCCTCTATTTGATTCAGAAAATCATAAAACCCAGGAGTTGCTTCCAAATTATAATGCTGAATCGCCTCAATGAGTTTTATGCTTAATTCTTGTGCTAAATCTTCGCGTTCCTGTACAACAGTTTGATGTAAAGAAGCCTGTAATTTTGGCTTAAATGCCTCAATGATATAGGTCATGGAATTCTTGTTTTTATTCTGCGCTTCTTTTACCAATTCAGGTAGATCAATTGTCGTATATACCATTTTTTCCTCCTATGTAACTGCGAATTTTAGTGAGAGCTTTCTTCCTTGCTTTTCCAATGGCTTGATGAGACAAACCCACTTTTAGTGCGATTGCTCGATCGCTCATATTATGCAGATAAGCAAGGTTTAGTATTTCTTTTTCCCTATCATTAAGGGTTCGTAAGGCTCTTAATTAATGAAGACTGGCTGACGTTTTCTTCTAAGGTGTCACTTTTGCTACTGATTAGGTCATCTATCTCTGCACCAGGTGATGCAATCAAATCAACCATAGTAACACTCACATCCTCGGAAGATGTTCCAATCGGTTTGTCCAGAATAAGAGTGTATCTCTGATTGTACTTGCGATTTTTCTTATCGTAATCAATAGCTCCATAGTAAAGAATGGTCGAAAGGAAATTAATAATGCGAATGCGTTGATAAAATTTTTTAAATGCGTAATCTAACGCTTTTTGTTTTTCTGTGGTTGGTGAAGTTACTGCGTGTATGAAAAGGGTAAGATGCGCCTCCTCTTTTAGAAAGTTCTTTAACACGGGATTTGAAAATGATTTTGAATACTTGCAGATAAATTTTTGAATACTTGGACTGTCTTTAAAAGAAGAAAAGCACAATACCAATCATCCTCCCTCTATGAATTAAAGTTTTTCTTATAAATACTCATGTATTCTTACAATATCTTGATTTTTATAAACGAAGCTTCAGTTAGACATTTGAAATTTTTTAAAATATTGGAAGTAGGGATGTAGGCCATCAAAGACCTACGGCCTTTTTTGAAAAATATGGTTGCACATTGGATCTCCACAGGACTCATGGTGGTATACCCTCCCATGTCTCTCAGGATCATATGTCCCTACTTTCCTTCGTTC
>SNQW01000207.1_pt1 | contig 35196 bp, 32 predicted proteins | sample 2580511 | NCBI WGS metagenome assembly SNQW01 (sample SAMN10953775, study PRJNA522744) | food fermentation metagenome | isolation source: 8-hour incubation of native-enriched microbial consortia from nixtamalized... | place: Mexico | collected 2017-09-24 | reverse complement strand
TTGCGTGATAAAGAGCGTTGTTCACGTTTTAACCGTTTTTCTATCTTTTTTACTTGTACTGTTTTATTTATATTTTTGTGAGTTTTTCCATCGCTACGTACAGCGAAGTCTTTAATTCCCAAATCAATTCCTATACCTACTGCATTGAGAATTGAATTTGGTTTTACCTCTTTCACTTCACAGAGTATAGAAATATAGTATCTTCCTGCTCTTTGATATACTGTGACACTTTTTACAGTTGCATTTTTAGGGATATATCCATATTCTTTTAACCTTGTCCAACCAATTGTGGGGATTTTTACTCTATGTCTTTCTACTGTCCAATCTGTTTTATTGTTTTTAGGAAAATAACATTTCACATCTTGCTTCTTCTTTTTCTTATATCGTGGAAATTTGGATAACCCTTTAAAAAATCGCTTAAAAGCTTTATCTCCATTCATAATCGCTTGTTTTACCGCTTTGCTCGACACTTCTTTAATCCACTGGTCACACTCTTTTGTATGAATGTTGTTTAACCATTTAGAAAAGTCATAGCCACTAAGAAATTTCCCATCCGACTCATATGCCTCTTTATTTTTAGAGATATACAGGTTATATACATATCGACACACCCCAATAGTTTGACGGATTTTACTAACTTGTTCAGTTGTCGGTTTGATTTCTATTAAATATGCTCTTTTCATAAATCTTCATCCCCCGACATTTTCTTTTTGTATTTTCTCAGCCCATATATTCTACAGCTAAATATATGAATGATAGATATTAAATCCTGAACAAGTTCTTCTTGAGGAGATAGTTTTTCATTGTTAACAATCATAATTTTCACTCCCATTTTACGAAGAAACTTTTCAAACCAATCATATCCAAAACGTACAAATCTATCTTTGTGTGCGATGATGATAGTCGAAATATTTCTTTCCATACAACTGTCAATCAGGTTATTCCACTGTTTTCTTTTGTAGTTTAATCCGCTACTAATATCTTTGATAACTTCATCTACAATCATCCCTCGTGCATTTGCGAATGTTTTTAAAAACTCAGCCTGATTTTCTAAATCATCTTTCTGACCTGGATTTGATACTCTTGCGTAAATAACTACTTTGCCTACTTTTGTCTATGTTTTTGTTTACTTTTTCTTTCTCCTACATAATGTAATGGACTACAATTATACAAACTGTAGCATTGAAAAATATGATGCATCACATTTATTTCTTCATCATCATTCCGTTTACCTGCTGGTATTCAAGAATTTAGCATGCGTGTTGAATATATTTAAAAGTTACAGTATGCAACATTGCATAAGAAAGATGGTTGCTATTTTATATAACCTGTAACTATAATAGTTACAGGTTGGTCGTATCCAATCAAAAATAAAATCATCATGAATGGAGATGTTTCATAATGGGTATGAAAAAATTAATTTTAGCAGGTGCTTTAGGAATCGCAGCATTATCAGGAACGAATTTACCAGGGTTAGAACTAACAAAAGCGAATGCAGCTTCTATAGAATCGAATTTTTCAACATTAGAAGGACGAGTAGTAGAAGTAGATAACGGTGTAATTGTCGTACAATCTAAGCAATACGAAGAACCTGTTAGTGTATATATAGATTCATTTTCAAATGTGAAAGTAGGAGATGAAGTAAAAGCTACTGGATCTATGATGCGTAATTTTACAGAATATATGGTTGCAACTGCAATTGAAAATACAACAAACAAGTTAGGCATGCACATGAAAGAAGATGGCTCACCTGATTATGTAATTGGTGAAGTATCAAAAGTAGGAACGATGGAAGATGAGGGAGACGGTGCTAATAAATATGTCGTAGTGGAGTATCCATCGCTAAACGAGAAGAAAGTGATTATTGATGTTTTCTTAACAAAGGGACAAGTATTTCATACGGGTGAGAAAGTAAAAATTGATATGAGGTATGTGGGATGGGGCGGAAGTTCTATTAACTGGAACACAACCGATCATATTGAAAAGGTTTATGAAGTAAAGAGCAACGTTGAAAATAATGATGATGTTTGGATTTGGTCTTAATTAAAATCCTGTAAATAAAAAATGTATTATGTAGTACCCATCAAATGATCATTTGGTGGGTACTTTTTTCTGTTTAAAAGGATTAATGAGCTATTCTCGCATTCACATACGCGACTAATATAATATGTCCAATGATAATAATAGAAGAAATAATTTTATAAACGAGATAATAGCGATGGAGAAGCGAATAAATTTATCGCTACACCTCTAAAATGAATTCATGTACATTCTATAAATCGTTGAGCTCTTTTAGAAAGCTTTCGATCTTTCAGCCATATAATTGATGATTCAGACTCATAAGGAAAATCTATTAAATCAACTATTTTTATTAATTCTTGTGGAATATGAGATACAGCACTTTTTGGCAAGATAGACGCTCCAACTCCAGTCATGATAAGCATAAGAATAAATGCGGAGTCAGGACATTCACATGCGATGTTTAATTGAATACCGCGGTGCTTGCATTCATCGATGACGAGCTGATGATAGCTGTTTTCTTTATCTTTATGTAAAAGTAAAAGGGGAATATGACTTAATTCGGTTAGAGCAATTGGAAGCTGTGAGTGATATAGTTCCCATTTAGCAGGCATGACTAATACGAAAGGTTCTTTTGATAAACAAATACTAGAAAAAACATCTTTATTAAAAGGTGTACGCAAGATAGCAAGTTCGATATACCGATTTTCTAATTGCTCTATTAAGTAAAAAGGGCCACCTTCCCATATTTTTAAGTTCACATTTGGATAGTTATCTTGAAAATAGCGGATTTTTTCAGAGAGAAAAGGAATGCAAGAATGAAATGCTCCAATAGATAGATTCCCCCTTAGCCCTTCACCGGTATCTTTAATCTCCGTAATAGTTTCTTCTAATTGATCAATAATGTTTTTTGCTTTCGTATATAAAATTTTTCCTTCTTCAGTCAAATACATATTTCGGCCGTTTCTTTCAAAGAGGTTTACTGATAATTCTTGTTCTAGTAACGATAGTTGTCTACTTAGAGGTGGCTGTGCCATATGAAGTCGCTGGGCAGCACGGGTAAGCTGTTTTTCTTCAGCGATTACAATAAAGTAACGAAGTTTTCTTATATCCATGTCAAAGTCCCTTTCTATACCATTTTTGTATGGGAAAACAACCTTATAGATAGTTTTCATATAATCTCCCACATGATATCATAAACAAAAAGTTTTAAAAATAGAAAATTCTAAAAATTTAAAATAATGTTCAGAAAAATAATAACTTGAAAATAGATCGAATCGTTTTGAGGGGGGATTTTGATGAAAGTCTCGTTATTTATTACTTGTTTATCAGATGTGTTTTTTCCTGAAGTAGGTAAAAGTGTCGTAGAAATTATGAAGCAATGTGGAGTGGAGCTAGATTTCCCTGAAGGACAGACTTGTTGCGGACAACCAGCTTACAATAGTGGATATCAAGAAGATGCAAAACTAGCAGCAAAGCAAATGATCAAAGCATTTGAACATAGTGAATATATTGTGACGCCTTCAGGTTCTTGTGCCAGCATGGTTCATCATTATTATAAAGAGATGTTTAAAGGTGATAGTGAATGGTATGAAAAAGCGGTTCATTTAGCGGATAGAACGTATGAGTTGACGGACTTTTTAGTGAATGTACTTGGGAAAAATGATTGGAAATCTAAGTTGAATGAGAAAGCTGTTTTCCATCAATCTTGTCATATGAGTCGGGCGCTCGGGATTAAAGAGGAACCACTGAAGTTATTATCGCGAGTAGAAGGTCTAGACGTAAAAGAATTACCATATTGCCAAGATTGCTGTGGGTTTGGTGGTACTTTTGCAGTGAAAATGAGTTCGATTTCTGAAACGATGGTTGATGAAAAAATAAAACATATTGAGGCGACAGAAGCAAATCTCTTAATTGGAGCAGATATGGGATGTCTTATGAATATTGGGGGAAGATTGCGCAGAAAAAATAAAAACATTCAAGTGTTACATATAGCAGAAGTACTGGCGAAGGGGCTGAATAAATGAGTGTGGCGGGGGAACAAGTTTTTTTGAAAAGAGTAGATAAAGCGTTGCACGATCCGCAGATGAGAAGCGCAGTTCCGTTTACACAAGATAGGCTTCGGATGGGACGGGAACAAGCTACACAGGAATTAGGGAATATGGAAGAATGGCGCGAGGCAGCATCTGAAATTCGGATGCATACAATTGAAAATTTAGATAGTTATTTGGAACAATTAGCTACTAATGTTCGAAAAAATGGAGGGCATGTGCATTTCGCTTTCAAAGCGGAAGATGCCGTATCGTATGTTTCTGAAATCGCAAGAAAAAAAGGAGCGAAATCAGTGATTAAGTCAAAGTCCATGGTTTCAGAAGAAATACACCTTAATAAAAGCTTAGAAGAGATAGGGGTGAAAGTAGTAGAGTCCGATCTTGGTGAGTATATTATTCAACTAGCTGGAGAAACTCCATCCCATTTAATCGCCCCGGCCATTCATAAAACGAAGGAACAAGTAGCAAAGCTTTTTTCTAAGGAAGCAGGAAGAGAGATACCAGTTGATACGAATCAATTACTACAATTTGCTAGGGAGCGATTGCGGAAAGATTTTTTAGAAGCTGATATTGGTATTTCTGGTTGTAACTTTGCGGTAGCGGAATCTGGATCCGTTGTTCTTATAAGTAATGAAGGAAATGCTCGCCTTACTACGACATTGCCCAAAGTCCATATTGCTATTATGGGGATGGAACGCCTTGTTCCGACATGGAAAGATCTTGATGTAGTCGTTTCAATGTTAACAAGAAGTGCTACAGGCCAAAAGATTACATCTTATGTAACTGGAATTAACGGGGCGCGTTTACATGAAGATATGGATGGACCTGAAGAATTTCATTTAATCATTTTAGATAATGGTCGTTCTAATATGTTAGGAACTGCTTATGAAGAAGTATTAAAGTGTATAAGATGCGGAGCTTGTGTAAATGTTTGTCCTGTGTATCGTAATATTGGGGGGCATGCTTATGGAAGTGTTTATAGTGGGCCAATTGGAGCAGTACTTGCGCCTTTATTAGAAGGATATGAAGAGTTAAAAGAATTACCATTTGCATCAAGTTTGTGCGGAGCGTGTACAGATGTTTGCCCTGTGAAAATCCCATTACATGACCTTCTTATTGAGCATCGTAAAGATATTGTGGAACAAGGGTTTATAACGAAATTTGAACAACTGGCTTTTAAAGGTTTCACGTTTATGGCGAGCCATCCGTTCGTTTATGAGAAAACGATTAAAATGGCACATACAGGTTTATCGATCTTTGCAAAAGATGGATATATTGCGAATGGTCCCGGCCCATTAAAAGGGTGGACAGAAAGTAGAGATTTTCCAAAACCTGCGAAACAATCGTTCCGTGATTGGTGGAAAAAAGAAAAGAGGGATTCATAATATGAATACGGATGTACAACAATCTTTTTTAAACAATATCGCACGGAAACTAAACCGAGAACGTCGCTCGGGGGTCACTCCCCCTAAGTGGAAAAACAATCCACTCAGACACTTTCCTAAAGAGATAAATCACGAAAGTTTAGTAGAGCAGTTTATTGCAAACTTGCATACGTTACATACAGAAGTAAGTCATATATACCGTTCAGAAATAGAGAGTGCACTTCAGTACGTTGTATATAAATTTAATGTTCAATCTGCAGTGTATTGGGACGATGATAGATTACATCAACTTGAAATAGGAAAGCATTTAACAGGAAATTTCGTTTCTCATCGAATTTGGAAAAGTAAAGAAGAGGAAAGAGAACTACGGGATTATGCAGCTCAAGTGGATATGGGAATTACATATGCCGAAATGGGACTTGCTGAGACTGGAACCGTTGTTTTATGGAATGGTGGTGGACGCGGACGTTTAGTTAGTGTTTTGCCAGCAGTTTATGTAGCGATTCTCTCAGAACATACAATTTATAGACGGTTAACAGAAGGAGTAACTAGAATTCATGAACAAGTTTCGAACGGATTACCTGCCTGTATTAATTTTATTACTGGGCCTAGCCGGACAGGTGATATTGAGATGGAATTAGCCTTTGGAGTTCATGGCCCTGGAAAAGTCCATGTCATTCTATTAAAGGATTAGAGAGACAAACAAAAGAATGCGAGGGAAGTGGGAATTTTGATGAAGAATAAATTTCGTTATTATGTCTTTACAATGCTCACGTTTATTACGATGGTGAATTATATTGATCGAGGAGCCATCGCTTATGCGCAGTCTTTCATTATAAAAGAATATGGCTTTGACCCGAAGGAGTGGGGAGCTATATTAGGGTATTTTGGTTACGGTTACATGATTGGTTCTTTATTAGGGGGGATTTTTTCAGATAAAAAAGGACCGAAATTTGTATGGATCGTAGCGGCAACAGCTTGGTCTATTTTTGAAATTGCGACCGCTTTTGCTGGAGAAATAGGGATTGCTGTTTTTGGAGGGTCTGCTTTAATAGGATTTGCTATTTTCCGCGTTTTATTTGGATTAACAGAAGGGCCATCTTTTGCGGTTTCGAATAAGACAGCAGCAAACTGGGCAGCTCCAAAAGAAAGAGCTTTTTTAACATCCCTTAGTTTTGTTGGCGTTCCGTTAGGGGCAGTATTAACAGCACCTGTAGCGGTTCTGTTGCTATCTTTCACTAGTTGGAAAATCATGTTTTTTATCCTCGGTACAATAGGGATTGTATGGGCGATTATTTGGTATTTTACTTTTACGAATATGCCTGAGGATCATCCACGAGTGACAAAAGAAGAATTAGCTGAAATACGAAGTACGGAAGGTGTGCTTCAATCAGTAAAAGTAGAGAAAGAAATTCCAAAAGAGCCATGGTACTCCTTTTTTAAAGTTCCGACATTCGTTATGGTTACGATAGCATATTTTTGCTTCCAATATATCAATTTTTTAATATTAACTTGGACACCAAAATACTTGCAAGATGTATTCCATTTTCAATTATCTTCCCTTTGGTATCTTGGGATGATTCCTTGGCTTGGAGCTTGTATCACATTGCCGCTAGGGGCGAAGCTTTCTGATCGTATTTTACGTAAAACAGGAAACCTTCGTTTAGCTCGTACCGGGTTACCGATTATTGCTTTATTACTGACAGCAATTTGTTTTAGCTTCATTCCAGCGATGAACAATTACGTAGCTGTATTAGCGCTTATGTCGCTTGGAAATGCATTTGCTTTTTTACCGAGTTCATTATTTTGGGCAATTATTGTCGATACAGCTCCTGCGTACTCAGGAACATATAGTGGAATTATGCATTTCATCGCTAATATCGCGACAATCTTAGCCCCGACTTTAACTGGATATTTAGTTGTAAGTTATGGTTATCCTTCTATGTTTATCGTAGCTGCCGTTTTGGCCGCTATTGCAATGGGGGCAATGTTGTTTGTGAAACCAGGGCAGCAAACGAAGACGGAAAGCTTATTTAACTGGAGAGGTAAGAAGCGGTTAGAGGAACCTCGTACTAATTTTGAATGAGTCAAGTAAGGTGAAAAAATGAGTTGTATGCATTTGAATTGAATCCGAATAGTGGTATATGAAAAAACTCCTGAATTTGCATACTTAGTATGCAAATTCAGGAGTTTTTTTGTTTGATGACAAAAGTTCATTATTAGGAAGAAATAAAGTGGAAAATGAAATGACCAATTAAACAAAATCAACTGCCCGTAAAAGCCGGTTGGTCCTACTAATAATCAGTGGGAGGTGTTCCTATTCACTTTTCAGCGTAAATAGCATATGAAATCAAAACTTTACTTGTAGTACATAATAAATACAGTTGTTACCCTTTTTAAATTTCATGTAGATATAGAATAAAGTTGATGTATCATCCTATATGAAAATAAAAATAAACTACTGTTCGATTTGAATATTCCACGATATAATGGTGAGAGTTTATATCTGAAGAAATATTTGCATAAGAAGTGAGGTACTATATGAAAAAAAGAACGACAGACATTATTTTTATTATTATTGGTGCATTCCTTTTTGCTTTAGGTGTCAATTTATTTGTTATTCCGAATGAGTTTGGTGAGGGCGGGGTAACAGGTATCACAATTATTACGTACTACTTATTTGAGTGGTCACCAGGTTTAGTCAATTTAATTTTAAATGCGATTTTGTTAATAGTCGGCTACAAATTTTTAAATAAAATCACAACGATTTATACGATTATCGCTGTAGTTACGAACTCGCTATTTCTCCATTTAACAGAAGGATGGACGATTGCTTCTGATGAAATGCTCGTAAATGCGATTTTCGGTGGAATATTTATCGGGTGCGGGATTGGTCTTATTATTCGCGTTGGTGGAACGACAGCAGGTACTACCATCTTAGCACGGATGACGCATAAATATTTAGGATGGAGCATTAGCTATGGTCTACTGTTCTTCGATTTAATCGTTGCGTTTTCATCTTATTTCATCATTGGTGCAGAAAAACTGATGCTGACAATTGTTATGTTATATGTAGGAACGAAAGTAATGGAATTTGTAATTGAAGGGTTAAATCCGAAAAAGGCCATTACGATTATTTCTGATAAACCAGATGAAATTGCCGGGAAGGTGACTTCTTTAATGGGTAGAGGGGTTACTGTGTATTCAGGTCATGGTTATTACACGAAAACGCCCAAGGACATTCTTTATGTTGTTATTAATAAGCAAGAAGTAGTGAAGCTAAAGAGGATTGTTCAAACTACGGATCCGGCTGCATTCATCGCTATACACGATGTTCGTGATGTATTCGGGGAAGGATTTGTTGATATTTCGAAGGCTTAAAAATTGTTTTTAATTAAAATAATCTTAATACTAAAACGTAAGAATCTATTTTGAATCATCTGTTTTCAAAATAGATTCTTTTTTAATTAAACGCCATTTACTTTCAGTTCAACCTTTGACGTTCTAAAGAAAAAGGCCGATAAAGCGCTCCAGCCTGTTCTTTAATTTTGAAATGTGAGAGTTGAATTACAATGGATTATATGTGATTTTTTAACCTACTCCCCATGAGTTTTGCCATTTGTTTTGCATCTGGATTTCCTTCATCGTATAATTTCTCAATAATGTTAAGATAATCCGTCTCATTTCGATTTTGACTTAATTTATATGCAGCCTGGATGTCTCCCACCTTAACCTTAAATCCAACTATACCTTTCAGCTCATTTTCTAACAGAGTAGGGGAAAGTTTATTCCATAATACTGGATTTTCACGATGCTCCTCATATTTTTTCAACATTTTTGTTAATTCATCTACTAATTCCTCTTTATCTAAAATACTCGCTTTACCATATATATGGACGGCTTGATAATTCCATGTTGGCACTTCTTCATTTTCATACCAAGAAGAAGAGATGTAAGAGTGAGGTCCCTGAAATATTACAAGGACATCTTCACAAGTTTCAAATGTTCTCCACTGGGGGTTCCCATAAGCCATATGTCCAGTAATAAAATAATCATCACCTTTTTTAGTTAATCCAAAGGGCAAATGAGTTGCGATTGGTTTTTCTTTTTCTGTTGTGACAATTGTTCCAAAAGAGTTTTTTTGAACAAAATCCCAAATTTCATCAACATTTGTGACTTTAAAATACTTTGGAATATACATAATAGCCCACCTCTCAAAAAAGTTATATGAGTGTTTTGATCATGATAAGGTCAACTTGTTCGTCATCGCCCATATAAAAGGAGTGAGAGCCAGCTTGTACAAAACCTAATTTTTTATAAAAAGCAATAGCATTTTCATTTTTCTCCCATACGCCTAACCAAATGTTCTTTTTATTATTTGCTATTGCAATTTCAATAGCGTTATTTAGTAGATACTTACCAAGACCATGTTTTTGAAAGGAGCCCTTTATATAAATTCTCTCCACTTCAAGTGATTCATTGCCCATTTCTTCAGACTGAGCATCATCAGTATTGATCTTCAGATACCCAGCAATTTCATCGTTAAAGTAGACAAAAAAGAATTGAGAAGAGATATTGGATAATTCTTTTTCTAATTGCTTTAAGTTAAATGCCTTTTTCAAATAGTGATTCATATTTTCGGTTGAGTTTTGATGTTTAAAAGTCTCATTAAATGTTTCATAACTAATTTCTTGAAGTTTTTGTATATCTTCAAGGGTGCACTTTTCTATATGTGTAGTCATTTAAATAGTTCGCTCCTTTATATAATCAATAATTTCTTTTATTTCCCTTTTTTACAAATTCCCAATCTTTTTCTATATTTTGTCTTACTCTTTGAAGAAGATTAGAAATAGTTTCCGCTTCTGTTTCGGAAAATCCCTCTAATGCAACAGTATTGGAATAATCATTTTCTCTTTTAATAAAAGGATAGACATTTTTCCCTTTTTCTGTTGGGAAAAGTTTTTTGATTTTCTTGTTAGATTCATCTTCTTTCTTTTCGATAAATCCATTGATTTCAAGCTTTTGGATAGCACGGGCTGCGGTTGTACGATCTACTTTTATCATCTCGGATAGCTTTTCTTGAATGATTCCTGGGTTTTCACATATTCGAACAAGATACAAATACTGACCTTTTGTAAGCTCATATTCTTTAAATTCTATATTACTAATAGAATCTAATGCCCTTGCAATCATGCCAATCTCACGAAGAATTTCTTTCATAATGAACTCCTTATCTTTTATTTTTATTGCAAATGCAACAATTTGAAGTTACATTTAATATAAAATATTTTTGTTGTAAATGCAATAAAAATGACAATGAAGAGGTTGATTAAAATGAAGTATGTTTTTTATGTATTAGGAATTTTAATATTAACCCTTGGTATTTCTTTCACAATACAATCAGATTTTGGTACTTCACCTTTTGATGCACTTTTAGTAGGACTTTCTTTAAATGTAGGGCTTACTGTGGGAAGTTGGGAAATAATAATAGCTTTATTATTAATATGTTGTAATTCAATATTAAAAAGACAAAGACCAGAGGTACTAGGGTTGTTAACAGCATTCATAACGGGCATTGGTATTGATGTGTGGCTATTTTTATTACGTAATTTAATTACATCAGAAATATGGTACAGTAAAATGATTTATTTTGGAATTGGCTTAGTTATTACAGGATTAGGAACTGCGATATATTTACAAACAAATTTTGCTCCCATTCCAATTGACCGATTAACTTTAATCATACAAGAATTAACGAGAACGAATATCTTTATATCAAGAACATTTATTTACCTTATGTTCTTGATAATGGCAACGATTTTACATGGACCAATTGGTATTGGAACTATATTAACCGTTTGTTTAGGTGGGCTATTACTGAATTTCTTTATGCCACTTACTAAAAAAGTATTAGATCACTTATTCGTACACCAGAGTACATCACCAAGTTATAAGAAAAATAAAGCAGCTGACCACAATGATAACAAGAGTATCTTCTAAGGAATCCTTTTCTTTTTCTTGCAAAAAATCCAATTGTTTCTTAAGGTAAGGATGTAGAAGGATGAACAAGAGAGGGTTTAATGAAGATGATACATATTTTATTAGCTGATGATGATAAGCATATTAGAGAGTTGTTGCATTACCATTTACAAAAAGAGGGGTTTAAAGTTTTTGAGGCGGAAGATGGAAAGGTAGCGCAAAGTGTTTTAGAGAAGGAAAATATTCATCTTGCGATAGTAGACATTATGATGCCGTTTGTTGATGGCTATACGTTATGTGAAGAAATTCGTAAGTATCATGATATTCCGGTTATTTTATTAACGGCGAAAGATCAGTTAGTCGATAAAGAAAAAGGCTTTATCTCTGGTACAGATGATTATATTGTGAAACCATTTGAGCCAGCTGAAGTTATTTTCCGTATGAAAGCTTTATTGCGCCGTTATCAAATGCTGAGCGCTGACATAATTACACTCCATGGAACAACAATTGATCGTAAAGGTGTTGAAGTAAAGTGTAACGGGCAGACGATTTTGCTTCCATTAAAGGAATTTGAATTATTATCACAATTAGCTAGTTATCCTGGGAGAACATTTTCAAGAGAAGAGTTAATTGAACTAGTATGGGGAATGGATTTTGAAGGGGATGAACGAACAGTTGATGTTCATGTGAAAAGGCTCCGAGATCGTTTCTCAAAACGAACGGATGATTTTCAAATTACGACAGTGCGCGGACTCGGTTATAAGTTGGAGCTGAAATAAAATGAAATCACTATATTCTAGATTTGTATTTATGACAGTCGGTATTATGCTACTTAGTAGTATTATCGGCTTTTTATTGACGAACGTATATTATCAAGTGAAGTTAAAACCGTATAACAGCGAAAAGATTTTAAAGTATGCTGAGGAAGTTAAATCGTTATATGAAAAGCAAAGTGAAGAAAATCAAGAGGCGTATTTACATTCTATTGCGAAGTTAGGATATGAGATTTATATTGTCGATGATCAAAAGAATGGAAAGCGTATTGGTAATGCGTTTCGTAAGACGTCTATTAGTGATGATACCGTTCATAAAGTACTGCAAGGGGAAACGTTTAATGGCGTTTCTACATATCCGACTCGCCTCTTTATTACCGGTTTTTTCGATAATGAATTAATAAATAGTGTCGGTGTACCGCTAAAGCACGGTGATAAACAGTACGCATTATTTATTCGTCCTGATATTCAAAACCAATTTGGCGAGATGCGAATTTTCTTAGCGGTATTACTTGGGTTTATCGTACTATTAAGCATTATCTTTATAGCGATTGCAGCAGGTTACATCGTTCGTCCGATTCGTAAATTTACGAAGGCTACGCAAAAAATTGCGAGTGGTGAATATGATATCGAATTAGATGTAAAACGAAAAGATGAAATAGGAACGTTATCTACAAGCTTCCAAAAGATGACGAAAAGTATAAAAGAATTAGATGAAATGAGACAAGAATTCGTTTCGAACGTTTCACATGAATTTCAGTCGCCGCTTTCTTCTATACAAGGTTTTTCAAAAACATTGCAAACAGAAAAGATGAGTGAGGAAGAAAGAAATCATTACTTACAAATTATTGAGGGCGAAAGTAAGCGAATGTCTAGTTTATGTAAACAGTTACTTACGCTAGCTTCTTTAGATAAAGAAGAGAAAGTATTACAAATAAAAGAATTCAATTTACAAAAACAAATTAAAGATGTCATTTTTATGCTTGAATGGAAATGGCGTGAAAAAGATATCGCTGTTGAATTTGATGTGCCGGATATCGTCATAAAAGGCGATGAAAACTTACTTCATCAAGTATGGAGTAACATTTTCACGAATAGCATTAAGTTTTCAAATGATGGTGGGACTATTGAGTTTTTCGTCGAAGAGTTAGAGTCTAGCGTTATAATCTCTATATCCGATAACGGAATCGGCATGGAAAAAGAAGAAATGGAACGTATTTTTGATCGCTTCTACAAAGTAGATACAGCAAGAGCAAGAAATGTAGAAGGCAGCGGTTTAGGGTTATCGATTGTGCAGAAGATTGTTGAACTGCATAAAGGAACTGTTTCGGTTTATAGCACGAAAGGGGAAGGGACGACTGTTCGGGTGGAGCTTCCGAAATAGAGGGAAGAGGCTGTTTGGAAACGGCCTCTTCTTTTTGTCGTTTTTTGTCGGTAAATCGATATAATCGAAAAATCGCTGATATAATTTGAGTTGCGCCGATATATTGTGAAAATCGCCGATATAATTCGAGTTGCGCTGATATATTTGAAAAATCGCCGATATAAATTTCACGTACCCTAACTCCTATTATAAAGCCGCACCTTTCCCACGTTCTTCCTTAAACCGAACCCCAAAAGTATCCGCTGTAATCTCATCAGCTTTCGGCAATGCCCGTAATTTCGGATGAAGTAGCCATACGAGAGAAATAAATAAAATCCCGATGCTAGCGAGTGCGAAAATGATTTGGCTATTCAATACATTTGCAGCATATCCGCCAATTAAAGAACCGAACGGCATAGCAATTGTGCTCATACTTCGCATGACTGAATTGATGCGGCCAATATATTGATTTGGAATTACAATTTGGCTAATTGTCGCAAATAATATGTTGGTTGCACCAATTGGAATCCAAGCTAGGCCGAATAAGAGAATAGATAGCCATTGAAACGGTACAACCGTAGAGAGGAACCAAAAGGTAGCGCCAGTCGCAAAGCCAATAATAGAGACACGGCCAACATTACGTTTACCAACCCATGAACTGAATAATGCACCGATGAGACTACCTGCTGATATAGCAGCTAAGAAGAAGCCATATGATTTCACGCCTCCTAAAGAATCAGCGAAAGAAGGGAGTATCGCCATCGTCATACCGATAGAAAAATTGGCAACAACTGAACCGATTAAGAAGACGCTCATTAAGGAACGAAAGACGATTGAAAAGCCTTCTTTTAAATCAGAGAAATATTGTTTAGTTGAAAGTGATGTGCCCGTATCGGTTTGCTGTGGCATTTTCAATGAAAAGAACAAAAGAGCTGTAATCGCAAATGTTAAGGAGTCGACCAAATATAAAGTAATGGCGCCAAATAGTGCTACTAATATGCCGGAAAGCGTCGTGCAAATTAAATCAATGCCTTGATACGCAAATGAGAAGAGTGAGTTTCCTTTTAATAATTGTGTTTTATGCAGTAGAAGTGGTAAAGCTTTTGATTGTGCGGGATAGGCAAATTGTTCGATAAAAGCTACGATTGGCATAATGATGAGTAGTAATTGGACGGTTAGTAGGTCGAAGTAGTGTGTAATAGGAATGATTAATATAAGAATGCATTGCAGTACTTGTGTGATGACGAGAGTGTTTTTAATTGGCCATCTATCAACGAATGGGCCGGTAAGAAATTGTAATGCAGAAGGTAGTAACGTAAGGAAACCAGCCAATCCAGAATAAAAAGGATTACCACTCAGCTTATATACGAGCCACATTGCTGCTACGTAATATAAGCTATCTCCTATGTTGGTAAAAATTCTTCCTAAAAATAATAATAGGAAATTCCGGTTTTTTAATATGTCCACTTTATCTACTCCTTTATAAGAAATTTATTCGGTAAAATAAATTTGACCGTTTATGTAAAAAAAATCGTATTACGATTTTTCTTCTTCTTTAATAAATTGCTGCATTGTTCTCTCTGCGATTTGAAGTGCAGTGGTAGAAATGTAATAAGATTTACTATTTGGATCTTTATCCGCGTCTTTTGCGATTTCATTTAATTCAGCCATCAATTGATGAAATTTTTTCACCCACACTTGAAATTGTTCTGGCGTAGCATCAAACTCCCAGCAGGATGAAACGTAATTCCACTTAGCTGGATCTTCACTTGCATTTTGTAATGTAAAAGCTTCTTCTGGTGCAGCGAGAATTTGGCTTTTCGTTCTTTCTATCATTTGTAAAAAGATTTGGCGACCTGATTCGCTTACTATTTCTAAATGAGGTAATAGATCTGCGGCAGGGGTGAAGCCTTTAGCGACAGATTGATAAAACTTTTGAACAATCCCATTCTTTTCTTCTGTATAAACGATCTCTATAAGCCCATTCTTTTCTAATTCTTTTAAATGATAATGAATTTTCGCCCTTGAAATGCCGAATTTTTCAGATAGTAATTGTCCAGTATAAGGACGTTCGCATAGACGTATCATCATTTCGGCACGTAATGGATCGCTTAATGCTTTTAGTTGGCTATAAGTAGTTAGTGTTAATACGGGCTTCAACATGATCAACTCCTTGAATTAAATTACTCGGTCAATATTATTTGACTGAATTGTATCAAGGATTCTATTTATTTTCAATAATTTCTGAAAATTTAATCTTTCCTCTGTAATCTTCTGTTCATATTCCGTTCATATTTCTTTTTTATGATTAGTGCATAGAAAGAAAGAGGAAGGAGCGAGCGAAATGTTTTTAGCTCTGCGTGAATTGAAACAATCAAAATTAAGATACGGATTAATCGGACTTATCATGGTTTTATTATCATTTTTAGTCCTAGTTATTTCAGGATTAGCAAATGGATTATCATATGATAATGCTTCATCGATTCAAAATATGGAGGCGAATAAGTTCGTTTTAGCAGATGATGCGGAAAATAAATTACTTCGTTCACAAATTAAGAAAGATGATGTAGATAACGTAGTAAATCAAGTAGGCGAGAAAGAGGCCGTTCCGTTTCGTGTGAAAGTTTCAACGTATGAAAAGAAAGATAGTTCAAAAAAGGTTGATATCGCTATTTTCTCAAGTGAACGCGATACATTTTTAGAACCGAACATTGTAAAAGGTGAGAAATTAGGTACAGCAAATAACGAAATGGTTGCTGACGAATCAATTAAAGAAAAAGGAATCGATATTGGGGATACAATTATTGATCCTGTTTCAAAGAAAGAATTTACAATCGTTGGATTTACGAAAGATCAAATGTTTAGCCATACACCAGTCGTTTATGTAAATGAAGACGTATGGGGCGCTATTTCGCAACCAAATCAAAAAGATTATAGTGCAATTGCACTTAACACAGATAAAGAGATTAAAAATGCACACGTAATTGACAAAAAAGAAGTATTGCAAAGTATTCCAGGATTTAAAGAAGAGCAAGGAACATTAACGATGATTATTGCATTCTTACTAGTTATCGCTGCGTTACTAATCGGTGTATTCTTCTACGTTATTACACTGCAAAAAACACAGCAATTAGGTGTATTAAAAGCAATCGGTACGAAGAATTCGTATTTAGCAAATAGCTTAGTCGTGCAGGCGTTATTCTTATCAGTCGTTGCGATGGTAATCAGTATCGTTCTTGTACAAGGATTAGAACAAATTTTACCAGCAGGTATGCCGTTCTTATTAACAACACCGATGATTGCACAATATGCAGCAATCTTTATCTTAATTAGTATTTTAGGAACACTTATTTCGTTATACCAAGTATTAAAAGTTGATGCGCTAGAGGCAATTGGAGGCGGGATGTAATGACTTCATTATTAAAATTAGACAAAGTAAGTAAAGTGTACGGAGAAGGGAATACGGAAGTAACAGCCCTTCATCCGATATCACTTGATGTGAAAGCTGGAGAATTTATCGGAATCGTCGGTCCTTCTGGATCAGGAAAAAGTACGTTATTATCAATCGCGGGTGCACTATTATCACCGTCAAAAGGGGATATTTATATTCGTGAGCAAAATATTACACAGTTATCAGAAAAGGAAATGACAGATATTCGTTTGAAAAAAATCGGTTTCATCTTCCAGTTTGCAAACCTTGTTCCATATTTAAATGTGAAGGAACAGTTACTTTACATTGCTAAGCTGAAAAAAGAAAGCAAACAAGAATCAGAAAAGCGTGCGGATCATTTATTAGCGGCATTTGGATTAGGAGAAAGAAAAAATCATTATCCAAATCAACTATCTGGTGGGGAAAAACAAAGGGTAGCAATTGCTCGTGCGTTCATGAACAACCCAGATTTAATATTGGCGGATGAGCCAACGGCAAGTTTAGACTCAAAACGCGCACGTGAAGTTGTTGAAATGATGAAACGTGAAGTGAAAGAGAGCCAAAAAGCAGCAATTATGATTACACATGATGAAAGAATGCTTGATGTATGTGATCGTATATTGACGCTTCGAGATGGACAATTAATATAAAGAAAAAGGCCAACCGTACATGCGGTTGGCCTTTGTATAATTATTTCTAATAAGTATAATGGCTTTATTTTGAGAATAATGTTTTAATTTTATTTCGAGTTACTAATAAAATTCCGCCTAATACAGATAACATACCTAAAGCCATATTATTTGATTGCTCACTACCAGCGTTAGGGAGTTCTCTAGCATTATTGTTTGCATTTGTAGTACCAGTCTTTGTTTCTGTTTGTTTCGATTGAGATACTTCGTTGATCTTGTTATCTACATTTTGCTTCGTTGTATGTATCTCAGCTAATTTGTCATCAATTTTTTTCTCAGTATGTTTAAAGTCATTGATTTTAATATCTAAGTCTTGTTTTTTCTTTGATAAATCGTCTGAAACAGTTTGTTTCGCTTGTTTCATTTCGTTAATTTTATTGATTAAATCTTGTCTAGCTTCTTGTAATGCAGCTAGTTTGTTTTTCACATCTTGTTTCGCTAGTTCTAAGTTAGCGGAAAGGCTATCTAAATTACCTTTAATTTTCTTAAGTTCCTCTAACGTGTTACCAGTATTCGGTTTGTTTTCTTTTAGCTCAGCAAGTTTGTCTTCAGCAGTTTGTTTCGCTTTCTTTAACTCAGCTAACTTTTCATCGACTTGTTTTTTAACTTCCTTAAGTTCATTAACCTTTTGATCGATGTTTTCTTTATGTTGTTTCATTTCATTCACTTTTTCATCGACAGTTTGTTTATGTTCTTTAATCTCATTAACCTTATTATCGATATTTTGCTTATGTTCTTTCACTTCAGCAACTTTATCTTCTACTTGTTTTTTATGCTCTTTTATTTCAGCGATTTTATCTTCGGCGATTTGCTTGTCTTGCTGAAGTTTTGCATCGAACTCTTCTTTACGTTGCTTCATTTCGTTAATTTTTTCATCGGCAACTTGTTTACGCTCGTGTAGTTCATTCACTTTCGTATCAACATTTTCCTTAACTTTGTTAAGTTCATTCAATGTTTGATCCACGTTTTCTTTGTGTTGCTGCAATTTCGCATCTAACTCTTGTTTATGTTGCTTAATTTCAGCTAATCGATCTCCCGTACTTTGCTGAGGAGTAGCATCAGTTACTTCCGCATGAGCAGAGTTTGCGCCAGCAATCATTGCTAAAGCTAGTGTAGACGCAGCGATTGTTTGTTTTGTTTTCATATTTTTGTACCTCTTTTCTTTCATATGCATGAACTGTTTTGTGTAAAAATGAGCATATAGAAGTAGATTATCTTATCATTATATACTATGTTAGGCGCTTAGAGGAAGGATTTGCATAATAATCTATCATTATGTAATTCTTATAGTCTCTTATTTTGGAGTAGGGGATAAATCTTTAGCTAGATGAACAATTTCTTCAATAGTAAAGCTTACATCTTTACTATTGCGAATAACAAACAAATAATCAGCCTCGTTTTCTACAGGATCTACGACATCTTCGTGAAGTGATTCAGCTTGTTGTCGATCAAGTACTTCTTTGAAACTAGCATATCCACCTCTAAAAATATTCGTATTTCGCGTGCTTCGAGCCACTCTTTCGTAAAGTACATCATCTGGAATGTCAAAATGAACGAGTATGCGTACATATTCATTTTGTGGAAATAATTCGTTTAGTAAATATAACCTTCCGTTTTTACTGCGATTGGAGTTACTAATAATAAGGTGTAAATTTGTATGTCCTTTCGCATAATCAACAATGAATTTAGAAAGACCGTGCTTAAATGTATTAGGGCCTTCAGCCGGCTGTAATTTTTCGTAATGCGTGTTAATAAATTCAGCTTGGTTATCTTGATCCATAACGAAAGAGTGGGGTAACTCTTTTTCTAAAGCTTTTGCGAATGTAGTTTTACCGCTGTGTGTTTTTCCTACCGTAATAATGACGAATCGTTTCATATTGGCCTCCATGTGTGTTGTTATAGTCTGGAATATTCAATGTAGATTGAATATTTTCCTGCCAGAGAATATACAAAGTGCCGAAGTGATAGTAGGCTGGAAACTTGACAAAAAAACTTATTTATGCTATAATTTACCAATATAAAAATAAAGTGTATAATAGGGTTCTCCTGGCCGGGGGGACCCTATTTTTTTGTGAAAATGAAGGAGAGTGTATGTGCGTGAAACAAGGTGAAGCAAGTGTAACGTCGTTAGTATCAGCTTTCGGAAGGGCGTATCACAGTGAATTTGATCGTCCTAAAATCTTTGATGATTATGTAGCTAAAGATTTTATTTCAAAAAAAGAACGTAACGAAATTGAAATGAACATGGTTCAAGGAATACATTTTTTCAATACAGACATTGCAAAGCAGTTTCAAGATAATCCGAAAGAAATATTAAAATGGATTACGCAAGTTCAATTATCACCAACACCTTTAGCACGTGCGGCATATTGTGAAAGAGTATTACTACATGAGATTACGCTGGGAGTGAAACAATACGTTATACTCGGTGCGGGATTAGATACGTTCAGTTTTAGACACCGAGAATTAGAGAGTAATATAGAAATATTTGAAGTGGATCATCCTTCTACACAAGGGTTTAAGAAGGAGAGAATAAAAGAAGCAGAACTTGAAGTTCCAAATAATCTTCATTTTATTTCGATGGATTTCACGAAAGGATTTTCCTATGAGCAGTTACAGAATGAAGGATTTGAAAATAAAAAGACGTTCTTTAGTCTATTAGGTGTAACGTACTATTTAACGAAAGAGGAGCTTTCTAGTTTAATAGAATACTTATTCGAAATGGTTCCAGAGGGGAGCTCTATCGTATTCGATTATCCGGATGAAAATTTATTTACGGAAAAAGGATTGTCCAATCGAGTGGAAAATATGGTGGAAATGGCTGCAGTAGGCGGAGAACCGATGAAATCATGTTTTTCTTATGCCGAAATGGAAGCACTGTTAGAGAAGATGGGCTTACTCATTTATGAACATTTATCGCCAGAGGATATTCATACATTATATTTTGAAGGACGAAACGATTATTTAGAAGCTTTTGAGACGGTGCATTATGTGCATGCGGTGAAGAAGTAGGAATTAGTAGGCATGGGGAGGAATCTCTGTGTCTTTTTTTAAACAAAAGAGAAAATAGAAGATGTTTAAATGAGATGTATATACGTTCCATATGTTTATATTTGCTGCTCAATAAACGATCCTCTCACGTAAGTTCATACCACATATTCACTTTTATTTACAAAAAATACTATTAATTATTTTCGGATAATTGTTATAATATAATTAAATTGATATAAAAGTGTTTTTCTAAAGTATGTATTTGAAGAATTCTCATGCAAAAAGAGCCAGTTCTCAAGTAGAGAACTGGCTCTTTTTTGAAGAGAAGTAGGATTAGATGTACATAATGGGATGGCAGAAGTTTACAATAAAATCTGTATTTATCTACAACAGTAGTTATATATGACGGAATTTTAAAATTTATAAAAAGATTAAGAGGCGATAGAAAATGAAAAGATATATTAGTATAAAAGGAATTGGCACATATCTTCCAAAACGAAAAGTAGATTCTCTTGAAATAGATCGTATGTTAGACGTACCAGAAGGCTGGACATTAAAAAAAGCTGGAGTAAAAACACGATACTTTGTTGATGGGGAAACGTCTTCTTATATGGGGGCTGAGGCTGCAAAAAAAGCTGTAGAAGATGCGAAGTTAACATGGGATGATATCGATTGTATTATTTGCGGAAGCGGAACGATTCAACAGGCGATTCCTTCTACTGCATCACTTATTCAAGAACAGCTCGGGCTACAGCATTCTGGTATTCCATGTTTTGATATCAATTCAACATGTCTAAGTTTCATAACAGCACTTGATACAATTTCATACGCAATTGAATGCGGGAGATACAAAAATGTTGTTATTATTTCTTCTGAAATTTCTTCTGTTGGATTAAATTGGGGACAAAATGAAAGCAGTATTTTATTCGGTGACGGTGCGGCAGCTGTTGTCATAACAAAAGGCGATCATTCATCTTCTATTATTGCTTCTCATATGGAAACATATAGCTCTGGTGCGCATTTATCAGAAATTCGTGGCGGTGGAACGATGATTCATCCTAGGGAGTATAGTGAGGAACGAAAAGAAGACTTCTTGTTCGATATGAATGGAAGAGCCATTTTTAAACTATCTTCTAAGTATTTAATGAAGTTTATCGACAAGCTCCTTATGGATACTGGTTATTCTCTAGCCGATATTGATTTAATTGTTCCTCACCAAGCAAGTGGACCAGCTATGAGACTCATTCGTAAAAAATTAGGGGTAGATGAAGGACGCTTTATGACTATTTTTGAAGACTACGGCAATATGATTTCCGCATCTATTCCAGTCGCTCTTTTCGAAGCGATTAAGCAAAAGAAAGTGCAACGTGGAAATAAAATATTATTATTAGGTACTTCTGCGGGACTTTCTATCGGGGGCATCCTTCTTGAATACTAAGAAAACAGTATTACTTACAGGAGCACGTGCACCAGCAACTTTGCATTTATGCAGACTGTTTCATAACGCTGGACATACCGTTATTATTGCAGATAGTATTCCTTATCCGTTAAGTAAAGTTTCAAAGAGTACGGATTACTTTTATGAAATCCCATCTCCAAAGTGGAAAACAAATGAAAGTATTCGTGCGCTACTATCCATTATTCAACGTCACAATGTAGATTTGCTTATTCCTACTTGTGAAGAAGTATTTTATATATCTAAATATAAAGAGGAATTAAGTGCATTTTGTCATGTATTAGTAGATGATTTTCAAAAACTTTCATTACTGCATAATAAGTGGGAATTTATTCAGTTCGTAGAAAATTTAGGGTGGCAAGTACCTGCAACATATAGAATAAATAATGAAGAAGCGATAAGGTCAATGATGCACAAAACACCAGCTCATACTCCTTTTGTATTAAAGCCGATTTACTCCCGGTTTTCTGATAAAGTGGAATTTATGACAAAAGAGGCTGCTCTAAAAGAAAGCATGATACGTAAGCCAAATTATATTATGCAAGAGTTTATACAAGGAACGCAGCATTGTTCCTACAGTATTGCACAATCTGGGGAAGTGTTGGCTCACTCTACGTATAAAACGGAATTCACGGCAGGCTTAGGTGCTACCATTGCGTTTCAGCATATGAATCATCCTAAAATTGATCAGTTTGTTACGCATATTGTAAAAGAGTTAAATTTCTCAGGACAAATTGCCTTTGATTTTATCGTTACAGAGAATGGAGATGCGATTCCAATTGAATGTAATCCACGTAGTACAAGTGGATTACATTTATTCGATGAGGAAATATTGCCCGCGTTTTTTAATGAAAAAGTAAACAATTCATTCGTTCCAAAACAAAATTCGGAGTGTGCAATTCGGTTAGCGATGCTTCTATATGGATTTCCTTATTTAAAAAGTAAAGAAAAACGTAAACGATGGTTAAAAGTTCTATGCTCTTATCCAGATATCGTTTATCGTCACAATGATTGGAAACCATTTTTTTATCAGTTTTTTAGCATGTATAAATTATGGCGTGAAAGTTATAAACATGAACGGACTATTTTAGAGCAAACAACATATGACATATCGTGGGATGGTGAAGATTTATGAAAATGCTAGTAACTGGTGGAACGGGCTTTCTAGGACAAAAACTCGCCTTTCGACTGAAAAATATGGGCTATGAAGTAACGGCAACGGGAAGAAATAAAACAATCGGTAAGGTATTAGAACAAAATGGGATCGAGTTTGTTCATTGTCCTCTTGAAGACAGGGAGCGTGTGGTACAAGTTTGTAAAGATAAAGATTATATTTTTCATAGTGGCGCACTTTCTTCCCCTTGGGGCAAATATGAAGATTTTTATAATGCGAATGTGTTAGGAACGAAACATATTATCGAGGGAAGTCAAAAGTATGGTATAAAACGCCTTATCCACGTATCAACGCCAAGTATTTATTTTTATTATGATGAGCGACAAAATGTAGTAGAAAATGCGAAACTTCCTGATACGTTTGTAAATCATTATGCAACAACGAAGTACATAGCTGAACAAGCGATTGATCAAGCTTTCGTACATGGTTTACCAGTTATCACAATACGCCCGCGTGCTTTATTCGGACCAGGGGATAACGCAATTCTTCCGCGTCTTATTAAAGTATGTGAAAAAGGGGCTTTACCGAGAATTGGTACAGAAAATGTTCTTGTTGATATTACGTATGTTGAGAATGTTGTAGATGCTTTACTTCTTTGTATGCATTCCCCAAAACATACATTAGGGCAAAAGTACAATATAACAAATGATGAACGTATCAATTTATATGAGGTCATAGAAAATGTAATGAAGCGCCTTGATAAGGAAGTACGATATAAAAAAATTTCCTACAAAACTGCTTTTACACTAGCGGCTATATTAGAAGGAGTCTCAAAAACTATTTTATTCGGAAAAGAACCTATTCTTACAAAGTATACTGTTAGCGTCCTTTCAAAAAGCCAGACGTTAAGTATTGATAAAGCTAAAGAAGAACTAGGATATGCTCCAAAGGTCAGTATAGAAGAAGGAATTACAAAATTTGTAGACTGGTGGAAAATACAATGAAAATCAAATCTTTAAAGCTATATGATACAGGATATTGTACACATCCAGAAAAAATCGCATACTCCAAGGGCAGTTGGAAACAAATCTGTTTTCCAGCAACAGTAGGATTACTCCAGCATCCAGAATTAGGATATATTTTATTTGATACTGGATATGCAGGACACTTTAAAGAAGCGACAAAAAAATTCCCTTACTCTGTATATGCAAAACTGACGCCTGTTCATTTTACGGAAGAGCAATCTATTAAACAGCAACTTCTTCTTGATGGTATTCAGCCAGAAGAAATTAAATATATTATTCTTTCTCATTTTCATGGCGATCATACAGCGGGTTTACCCGATTTTCCAAAAGCGAAAATATTAACCTTCGCAAAAGCTTATGAGGATATTAAAAAGAGAAGTAAATTTGGTGCTCTATTAAAAGGGTGCCTAAAAGATACATTGCCAGTGGATTTAGAGCAGAGGATGACATTCATTGATCGAACTCCATCTCTTAACTTACCTTCTACATATGGAAAGTTTGAAGAGGGCTATGATGTATTTGATGATGGCTCATTATTTGCTGTTGACTTAACAGGACATGCAACTGGTCAATTTGGTATATTCGTCCATTTACAGAGTAATAAAATTGTTTTTCTTTGCGCAGACGCAGTGTGGCTAAGTAAAACGTATCAAAACCTTGTATTTCCTAGTAAGATTGCCAACCTTTTAACGAGCGACCCAAAGTCTTACCGGAAGAATATTGAGAAGTTACACCATTTATCACAAACATCATCTGAGATTGAAATTGTACCAACGCATTGTGAACATACATGGGATAAAATTAAAGCAGAGGTGTACTATGAATAAACTACGGATTCTCAAGCAATACTTGAAAACAAAATATGGCTTGAGATTTTCAAATCGCAAACAATTGGAACAGTTTCATAAACAACAAATAGAAAAACAACTTTTGTTCACGATAGAGGCGTCGCCTTTTTATCGCCAGTTATATAAGCCGTTTTTACATGAAATTCAAAAGGGAAATTTGTGTGCACTCCCCATTATTGATAAAGAAGTAATGATGGAACATTTTGATACATTAAATACAGTCCATATTTCAAAGGAAGAAGCGTTTCATATAGCATTTGAAGCAGAGAAGACCCGGAATTTCTCACCAACCATTCGTAATATAACTGTCGGTTTATCATCGGGCACTAGTGGAAATCGTGGGGTTTTTCTCGTTTCCGAGGAAGAACAAACGTTGTGGGCTGGCTCGATTATTGGAAAGGTGCTTCCTTCTAGCATTCTACATAAACACACGATTGCTTTTTTCTTACGTGCAAATAGCAACTTATACGAAGCGACAAAAAATAAGCGAATCTCATTTCATTTTTTTGATTTACTAGATTCGTTTCAACAGCATATCACGCGATTAAATGAAGTAAAGCCATCTATTTTAATTGCACCTCCGTCTATGTTACGGAAAATTGCTTACTGGCAGCAAGAAGGACTGATTACAATTTGTCCTAAGAAAATTATCTCTGTAGCAGAAGTGCTTGAAGATATTGATAGAGACTTTATTTCTGCAACTTTCAAGCAGACAGTACACCAAGTTTACCAATGTACAGAAGGTTTTCTTGCTACCACCTGCAAGCATGGGACATTACACATGAATGAAGACCTCGTTCATATTGAAAAAGAATACTTAGATCAAGAGAAAGGGATATTTGTTCCCATAATTACTGATTTCATGAGGAAAACACAGCCTATTATACGCTATCGTCTCAATGACATATTAATTGAGAAAAAAACGCCGTGCAGCTGTGGCTCACCTTTCTTAGCATTAGAACGTATTGATGGTCGATGTGACGATATATTTATTGGAATAAGTGAAGTGGATCATAGCGAAATATTTATTTTTCCAGATTTTATTAGAAGAGCAATTTTGTTTGCATCTAGTGACATCCAAGAATTTAAAGTAATACAACATAGCGTAGATAAAATTGAAATTAAACTTAAAGCACTACCTGAAAATCTCGAATTATGTCAATCAAAGGTAATGCAAGAATTACATACACTATGGTCTACGAAAAAGTGTGCGATACCGCATGTTTTCTTTTCGCATTACGATATTCAAGTATATGATAAAAAATTAAAAAGAATAGAAAGTTTTGTAAGGCGTGGTGAACATAAATGATTCAGTTACATGATGATCATTCCTTGCATAGCATTGATTGGGAATCCAAAAAAGATGGAGCGTATGTACGAGATAGTTTCTTGCCTCTTTTTCAACAGGGCGTTACAGCATTTATTGAAAATGTGAACACGCAGCTCTTTCTATTAGAAATTGATGATCTCATCTTACCAGTCACTCTTAATAACGCAGAGTTCGAAAATTCATATGTATGTTCTCCTTATACACATTACATATCTTATGCGTTAGAAGAGCTATGGGAGTTGAAAAAACCATGGCTTGAGAAGCTACTAACCTATCCGATTCATTTTATGGGAAATTGGCTAAGACGAACGAATATAAATAAAGTCATTGTCGTAAATAATTGGATGCTTTCAACAAATCTGTATCACTCTATCAACGAACAACAAATCGAACAAATAACGAAATTATTAGTTGAGAAATTTCCAGAGCATACTATTCTATTTCGCTCTTTAAATAACAAATTATATCCCGCAACGACAGAAGCACTATCTACAGTCGGTTACAATAAAATTATGTCTCGTTCTATATACTTATTTGATCCGAAACAGTATAAAAAAATGAATCGAAAAAAACGAAAAGATTTACTAAATGATAAAAGTTTATTAGAGAAAAGCAATTATGAAATTATTACGAATGAGGAATTAACAAAAGATGATATTTTACAAATTTCTCAGCTATACAACCAACTATATATTGAAAAATATTCTGCCCATAACCCAATGTTTACACCCGCTTATTTATGGAATGCTCTTCAGCATCGTTTATTTGAGATAAAGGCCATAAAAAAAGGGGACACAATTGATGGTGTCATTGCTTATTTTATTAGGGATGGAGTTATGACAACGCCGATCCTTGGTTATCATACAAACTCTGACCAGCAACAAGGTTTATACCGTATACTGTCCCTCCTTATTACAATGGATTCTATTGAAAAAGATTTAATTTGTCATTGTAGTGCTGGGGCTGGAGAGTTCAAACGAAATCGTGGTGCAACACAGCAAATTGAATACAGTTATGTATATAACGCTCATTTACCACCTAGCCAACAAAAGGTATGGAAAGTATTAATGTGGATATTAAATACATATATAGAACCGATGGCAAAAAAACATCGCTTTTAAGCAAAAAAGGATAAGATTCGTAAATTGTAGGAGTTATAAGTGTTTCATCTTGTTCTGTTAGTTGATTGAACAAAATGTTTTTTTAGTAGGCTACATAAAATAATCAATCTTTTTCATAAAAACTTAGGGAGGCCAGAAGAACCCCAAACATTTTACTCAAAATGTTTGGGGTTCTTCTTTTTATAAAATAAATATTTGTAGTGTGGAATATATCGAATTGCTTAACCGAACTAGTATTTTAGGGACATTAACTGAAACCATAAATATAACCTCATGTCTATCTTGTTGATGAATTTCATTGTCCTCGGATAAAAAATCAGTAAACCCTTAAATTAAAAGTAATAAAAAACAACGTATGAAACGAAAAGATTTAACATCAAAATTTACATGTATGTAATGTTAAAGGCTAGAAAGCTAGATTGGCGTGAATCACTAATTGTGGAGTGCAAAAAACAACAAAATCTTTTAAAAAACACTTAATTTTTTACTCCATCTATCTTTACAATCCCTCCTTATAATGTGAATTGGACAAGCACCTAAGAGAAAGCAGAATATGTCAGTTTGTACATTCTATTATTAGGGGGAGAATTTGTATGAAAAAGACAGTTGCTTCGTTAGTGGTTATGACGGTATTATTACCGACATTTTCAGCACATGCGGAAGGGAAAGAGCAAGTTCGAAAATCAGCTACAACTTTTAACGTTATTAGTGACATTCAAGGTGATTTAGGAGATTTTGATCACGTATTAAAAGATATGAATAAAGTAACACCACTTTTTAGAGCACTTATTATGAATGGGGATATAACGCCAACTGGACAACAGTCCCAATATGATGATGTAAAGCGAGTATTAAACAAAAATAAGCATCCAGAGAATGTATGGTCAACTGTTGGGAATCATGAATTTTACGCTGGTAAATGGACAGCTGATGGGAAGCTCTCTCAAAGTACATGGCCAAATGGTGTAACTGAGGAAACGTTATTTAATCGCTATTTACAATTTAGCGGACAAGAAAAGGTATATCATAAAAAAGAATTAGACGGTTATCCGCTTTTATTTTTAGGAACTGAAAAATATATGAAATACCACGATTCAAAAATGTGGGACGAAGTATATATGAGTGATGAGCAACTAGGTTGGTTAAAACAAAATTTAGAAGAGTACAGCCAAAAAGATAAAAATAAACCAATTTTCATTTTCTCTCATCACGTTTTACCTGATACTGTGTCTGGATCAAGACAATCACCATATTTACAAGACTATTTAAACGTTGATAAATTGTACGATATATTAAAAGACTATCCGCAAGTCGTTTTCTTCACGAGTCATACGCACTGGGATTTAAACTTGCCAGACTGGGCTGGTAAAAAGAAAATTGTAGGCGGAGATAAAAAAGGATTTACTGTTGTAAATACGGGTGGTATTGAAACGGGCTGGATGTCGGCTGGACCAAATGGCGGAGAGAAGACTGCTCCTGATGGCTATTCATTTAAACAAGGGCTACAAGTGAAAGCATATGGTAGCGATGTAATGGTGACAGCTTACGATTACAAACGTGATAAGGAAATAAAGAAATTATTAATTAGTGATTCGAAAATTGCACAAATGGTACCAAATGTAACGGCAGATGATAGTAAAAACGTAATCGTCGGTGCAACGGAGTATATGGAATATAATGTAGAAGGAACGGACGAGTGGCTGACGTATAATCCAGGAAATCCTCCAAAATTTGATGGGAACAAGATTGTATACGTACGACATAAAGGCGAAATGAATTTAGAACCAGGATTAACGCAGCTTCTTCGATTTTCGGAAAATAAGTGATTGGAGAGGACCCACTTTCTAATGAGTGGGTCTTTTTGTGTTGTCGATTTTTGTCGGTAAGTCGATATATTTGAAAAATCGCCGATATAAATTAAGAATCGCTGATATATTTTGAAAACCGCCGATATAAATTAAGAATCGCTGATATATTTGAAAAACCGCCGATATAAATTTCATGTACCGTAATATGGTTAAAATCATTATTATAATTTCATGTACCGTATTGAAGATAAAACCTTTAATGCAATTCCATTCACCAAAACCGAATTCCAACACATTTTTCCCTCAGAAAGATGACTTCATCATTTTTACATGCAATAATAGTAACGTTACATACATTGTGAAAGAAGTATAAAAGGAGCGTTATTTATGAATTTAGCTAAATTCCCGAGAAAAAAATATACAGAGTCATATACACCAATTGAAAAATTAAACAATTTTTCTGAAGTACTTGGTGGGCCGACTATTTATTTTAAACGAGATGATTTACTTGGTTTAACAGCTGGTGGTAATAAGACGAGAAAGTTAGAGTTTCTAGTTGCGGATGCACAGGCAAAGGGTGCAGATACGTTAATTACAGCTGGTGGTATTCAGTCCAATCATTGCCGTCTGACACTTGCAGCTGCGGTGAAAGAGAAAATGAAATGTATTCTTGTATTAGAAGAAGGGCTTGAGCCAGAAGAGAAGCCAGACTTTAATGGAAACTATTTCTTATATCATTTACTAGGTGCTGAAAATGTCATTGTTGTACGAAACGGAGCAGATCTTATGGAAGAGATGCATAAGGTTGCGAAAGAAGTAAGTGAAAAAGGGAATACACCATATGTCATTCCAGTTGGTGGATCAAATCCTACTGGCGCAATGGGATACGTTGCTTGTGCGCAAGAAATTATGGCGCAATCATTTGATCAAGGAATTGATTTCAGTTCAGTCATTTGCGTAAGCGGTAGCGGCGGCATGCACGCTGGTTTAATTACAGGTTTTGCTGGAACACAAAGTAACATCCCAGTAATCGGAATTAACGTAAGTAGAGGAAAAGCAGAGCAAGAAGAGAAAGTAGCAAAACTTGTAGATGAAACTTCAGCTCACGTTGGTATTCCAAACTTTATCCCGCGCGAAGCTGTTACATGCTTTGATGAATATGTAGGGCCAGGTTACGCGTTACCAACGCCAGAAATGGTGGAAGCAGTGCAGCTGTTAGCAAAAACTGAAGGTATTTTACTTGATCCAGTATACACAGGTAAAGCAGTAGCGGGATTAATCGACTTAATTAGAAAAGGTACATTTAATAAAGAAGACAACATTTTATTCGTACATTCAGGTGGTTCACCAGCTTTATATGCGAATACATCTTTATTCGCGTAAGTGTGAAAAAGCATTGGGTATCCAATGCTTTTTGTTATATACTGGAATTATTAGAGGCCAGAAGGGGGAGTATATGAGTTCAAACTTAAAATGGATGATATACACGATACTCGGTATTTTTATTTTATTAATTTTATTTGTAGCTTATGGAGTTTATTTATATTTCACTTAAGTGAAATGGTAACCGAACCAAAGGAAGAATAAAATAATTGCTGTATTAAATAGAGTAAAACATAAACCGATAATCGCTAAAATTTTCCTTTCATTTCGACTACAAAAAGATATTACCGCTAATAGGATTGCTATAACAGCGGAAGCTAATATGAAGTAAGCGAAAGGCACAACATATTCTACTCCAACCCTGTCTAAAATAGGTGTGAAAAGAAAGAGATTAATCGTAACGAATATACTTGCAAAGAGAAACGTATAGCTTTTCCAAGTGTATGTTTTTAACTGCATGGATCATACTCCTTTCCTTATATTATTTATATTTTTAACCATAAATTAATTACCTTTATTTTACAATAATCTGGATTGTTATGAAATGAGGTAGATGAATATGAAGGATAGAAATGTGTCTTTAGTTTTTATTATTATCTGTATATTAATAGTAACTGGCTGTTGAAATATACTAGGAAATGAAGAGCAAAGAATTGAAGTGCAAAAAGATATTGGTGATAATGAATATGAAGATTTTAAGGTAGTGACAGATAATAATGAAGTGATGCAAGTAAAGAAAATATTAAAGGATACTACTTTTGAAAATAAAAAAGTGCAAATGTCTCGTCCAGCTGATTATCATTTTATTTTTCAATTTAAAAATCCGAAAATAGAGGCGAAAGCTGTGTTGTATCAAATTTGGATAAGTTCTAATAAGGATACAGTGGAAATCATCTTGGGTGGTAATCGGTACGCTCAATTAGAAGAAAAAAATGCAGCTACTTTGTTTCGGATTGTTACAGGGGAAAAGTTAGCTGAGTAAACTATATTGGATTATAGGGATTCAGTTCATATTTTTCATTTTGAGAGATAATTAGTTTTCAACAATAATAGCTATCTTTTTATGTTGGAATAAACATTGAGAATCGGATAAAATGGAAATTAGACATTGGATTCATGCTCCTTAAGGTGTGCTTTAATCTGCCAACGGATAATAAAACTAGGAAATATATTGTTTTTATAAAGATTCGATGTTATGTTTAGTTTTCTTAATATAATATTTCCCTTATATAGGAGTGGCTATTTGAAGAAATTAATATTATTAGCGTTATTGGCTACATGCTGTCTCACTATTGCAGGGTGTTCTAATAATAGGGTTACAACAAAGGATGAGTCTAAAAATTCAACACCTGTAAAGGTTAAACGTATCAATAAAGCGTGGTATAAACATATATAATAGTTTTCAAGAAACTTGAAATTGTTGATGATAAAGATATCATAAGGTGAAATTAGTTAGGCAGATTAGAGGTTGTGAAACCTGGTGACAAGCGGAAGCATGGTTCGCATTTAAATTAATAAAATATGCGGCATTAAAATATTCACAAAAAAGAGTCTACATGTAGGTCATTTTTTGTGGATATTTTTCATAAATAAGAGATATTCTATGCTGCCTGTCTCTAACTTGGACCTTCTAAAAATTACTTTACTAGGTTAAAATGTTTATAGAGTATCATCCTTCAAAATGCGATGGGTCCCATAATAACTCGATTGATGTGGTCCTTTTTCGCGTTATTTACTATCTTTATATATCTTTGTATTAAAAAATCTAACTTTAATAGATTAAATGAGATAAAACCTAGTTAAAAACAATGAAATTTCAGGAAAAATAAGGTACACTAATCAATGGTTTTGGTTTAAAATCAATTGACGTTAATGTATACGGGGGAAAGATTGATGAACAACAATACAGTAAATGAATCTGTTGAACAAGTTGAGAAAAAACGGGTAAGATCCAAAAAACGTTTTACAAATTGGAAGCTTATCGCAGCAGGTGGCGGTGTACTTGCACTTCTCCTTGGAGGAATGAGCTATTATCAGGCAACTCACTTCAATTCAAATGTTACGATTAATGATACAAAAGTCGGTGGTATGAGCGCTGATGAGGCAATACAGAAATTAAAAACATCTGGACTAGCGAACAAAGTTTATATTGATCAACAACAAATTTTAGATGAAAAAGAGACAAAAACGGAACTGACGGAAAAAGATTTGCCGCAAGTTAAAAAACTATTAAAAAGCCAGTGGACATTTTTCCCTTCTTCAAAGGAAAAAGAGTATTCATTGCTACCAGAAAAGGCAGAGCAGTATCGTAGTGAAACGATGAAAAAACTTGTAGAAGAAAAGCTTGTTTCCATGAATGAAAAATTAAAAGCACCTCAAGATGCTATGGCAAAGCTTGAACAAGGAAAAATTGTTATTTCGAAGAGCGTTGATGGAAAACAGTACGACGTTACGAGTTTACTAAAAGATTACGACAAGCAGAAGCATAAAAGCGAAATTCATTTAAAATCTGCATACATACAGCCTATTAAAGAAAACGATCCGATTATTAAAAAAGAAGAGAAAGCATTACAGAATCTTCTTACGCAGTCTGTTGATTATAAAGTGCAAAATGAAGTGTATTCATTAAAAGCAAAAGATTTAATTCAAAATGCCTCTATGTCAAAGGATATGAAAGTGACAATCGATGCGAGCGAAATTAAGAATAAGATTGCTGAAATTAATAAGGCTAAATCTACATTACATAAAGACTTCGCTTTTAAAACACATTCTGGTTCGGTTATATCAGTAAAAGGTCAAGGGTACGGCTGGGCACTAGATGTGGAAAAAGAGACAAAACAAGTTGGGCAAGCCTTTGAGAAAGGTGAGAAATCACTTTCTGCTTCTAATATTCACGGAAATGGTTGGGAGAAGGAAGGGATCGGTTATAAAACAACATCGAATAATGGTATCGGAGACACATATGCAGAAGTTTCCATTGCAGATCAACAAATTTGGATTTACAAAGATGGGAAATTAGTCGTCACAACAAACGTAGTAACGGGTAAACATAGCACAGGTGAAGATACATCACCAGGTGTGTGGTACGTTCTATACAAACGAACACCATATACGCTAAGAGGTAGCGCAGTAGGGAAAGCTGATTATGCAGTGAAAGTAGATTACTGGGTTCCATTCACAAATAGCGGTCAAGGATTCCACGATGCCGGCTGGCGAAAAGACTGGGGAAGTAATGCTTATTTAACAGGAGGATCAGGCGGTTGTGTGAACCTTCTTCCTAACGTTGCCAAAACTGTATATGATAGTTTGAACACGTATGATCCAGTTATTGTGTACTAGAAAATAGCTATGTATTAAAAACTTATACGAATAAACAAAGCAGAAAATATATGAAAAACACCTCTTGCATTCGCATACTAAGTATGCAAATGCAATGGAGGTGTTTTTATTTAAAGGCAAGAGTTCATTGTTTATAAGAAACAAAGTGGGAAGAAATTGAGATGGAAAACTAGGTGTACAAATAATCAATAAAATTGACACTGAATATCATTTTCATTTATTATGGAATCGTCGTATGTAATTGGATAGGATTTTGTGAAAAAGTTTACTTTTTTATTAATATAATAAATTTCTATTAAGCTCTCACATTCATGAACTATCACTAAATTTTTTAAGAATTTAAACATAGGAAAGGGTAACTAACTGTTACGATTTATTTAACCAATTATAACGAAAGTTAATTAAATAGATCAGTAAGCCCTGCTAGTCAAGTGATTGGCTAGTAGTGAGGGTTAACTGCGGGCAATCCCTAAAGCTGATTGAACTACAACGTGGCTAGAAATGGCGAGCGTGAATGTTGCGAAAGCAGAAAAAATCAATCAGATGGTGCAAGGTTAAATCCTAAACATTAGAACAATGGGTCTTCCGCCTCGAATCATCTAAGTCAAAATGGATAGGATGAACGTTCAACGACTATCTCGTATAACTGACGAGAGTACACCACAAGCCTATGGTGGTGGAAAAATCCTCTATCTCTAAAGAGATAAACATATAGTCTGCGCTCATGTGAAAGCATGAGAAGTTCATAAGAGAACTGGCTAAGGAATTGCGCCCTTAGTTGAACGAGATACATTTAATTAAATCTATCAAACATGTGTTCTATCTTGAGTTTGATGAGGTAAGAATAATAATGAAATTTTTACGAGTTAGTCTAGTATCAGAATTAACAGGTTTGCATCCGAGTAGTCTCAGGAGAATGCTGATGATATTGGCGAAGAAAGTTAGACTGATTCCAACGCCTGAACAAGAAAAAGTGCTTAGAAACCATGCTGGTGCTGCAAGATTCGCTTATAACTATTGTAAAAGAATGAGTGATAGATACTATAAGCTATTTGGAAAATCTGTTTCACAGTTAGCTTTACAGAAACGATT
>SNQW01000206.1_pt1 | contig 35203 bp, 23 predicted proteins | sample 2580511 | NCBI WGS metagenome assembly SNQW01 (sample SAMN10953775, study PRJNA522744) | food fermentation metagenome | isolation source: 8-hour incubation of native-enriched microbial consortia from nixtamalized... | place: Mexico | collected 2017-09-24 | reverse complement strand
TCCGTTGATTTGTGGTTTGAATTCGAGTAGACTTCATAGTAAGCGCCTCCTGATAGGTTTTAAGGGCTTTTGACCCGTCGACACCCCTATCATACGAGGCGCTCCTGTTTTTTTCAAAGATGAAATCTTAACCTACACAGGAATGTTTAAAATTTAGAAAGGGTCTTTTTGGGCAAAATAGCCACTAATAAAGGCTTCTGAGTCCGTTACAATTTTACATTCTGCATTTTGCGGCGAATAAAGTCTCTGGTGTCCGTTAGCGAAGCGTGGAAGCCCGAAGCTTTCAACATACGGCGGCTGGCTGGACTGCAGGAGTCCCGGATAAAAGAAAAAACCGCCGGGGAAATGGCGGTTTTTGATGGTCCCCTGTAGGAAAGGTGATCTGAGCTTAGGCGGGCAGTTTTAATTGGAAAAATCCAATAGATCGCCGGAAATCGCACGCCATTTGGAGTTCTCATTGGAAATATCCAGCAGATTTCGCTCAAATCGCCCATTTTACCACCGGCAAAACTCATCTATTGGAAATATCCAATCAAGCGGCGTTTTTCCCATTCAGTGTCCAATTCTATTGGATATATCCAATGAAATGCCGATACCTAGGCCAAAACTTAGCGGAAATGTATCTTCATCTCTGCCTTCCGGAGCCAGTTCCCCGCCCACCGGCCGCCTCTTTAACGGCCTCCAGCACCTCGTCGGCATGGCCTTTGACCCTGATGCCGCGCCAAGCCTTCAGCAGCTTCCCTTCTTCATCGATCAAAAAAGTGGAACGGACGATACCTTCGAATTCGCGGCCGTACATTTTTTTGAGCTGCCAAACGCCGTACTGCCGGCAAACTTCATGATCCTCGTCCGCGAGCAGCGGAAAGGTGATTCCCTGCTTTTGGCTAAAGCGGTCGTGCGATTTAACCGAATCCCCGCTGATCCCCAGCACGGCCGTGCCGTATTCGGCAAACAACGCGCCGAGATCGCGAAAATCGCAGGCTTCCTGGGTGCAGGCCGGCGTGGAATCTTTTGGATAAAAATAAAGGACGACCTTGCGTCCGCGAAACTGCTTCAGCGATACCTCTTCTCCCCCGCTCGCGGGAAGCCGGAAATCCGGAACGGGCTTGCCCGCCTCCAGTTGATGCTCCGTCATATGCGTATCCTCCTTAAAGCTCCTAAACCTAAAATTGATTGTATTTGTAAAAAAAATTATAATGTAATGATATTAGGATATCTATATATGAAATTCGAACTTATCGTTTTTTCTGAAAGGAACGAACATAATGACGAAACGCACAAAACGCGCGATCCTCTGGTCGGTGATCGGAGTCGTGGTCGCAATCGCCGCATTCGTGGCCTATTATTTTATCGCGATATATAATCAGGTGGACAATTTTAAGAAAGAAGGAGAAGACTCCCCTTTCTATAATGTTCAGCCTACCGAAACCAAAGCCGAAGAGCCTCCGAAATGGGAAGGAACGGAACGGGTCAACATTCTGCTGATGGGCGTGGATGCCCGCGGCCTGAAAAAAGGGGAGATCCCCCGCTCCGACACGATGCTGGTCGCTTCCCTGGATCCTGTCACCAAAAAGGCCTATCTCTTCTCTATTTTGCGCGATACCTATACGAATATTCCGGACTACGGCAAGGAACGGATCAATACGGCGATCACCCACGGCCCCAATACGGCGATGAAGGCGGTGTCCGATTTGCTCGGCATCCCGATCCAGTATTATGTTTACACCGATTTCCAAGGCTTTATCGAGCTGGTGGACGCGGTCGGCGGCGTCGATTTTTACGTGGAAAAAGACATGCGTTACACCAGTAAAGCGGATAACCATGAATACGACATCGATCTGAAAAAAGGCCAGCAGCATCTGGACGGCAAAACGGCGCTGCAATACGTGCGCTTCCGCCATGACGCCATGTCCGACTATACCCGGACGGAGCGGCAGCGCAACTTCCTGAAAGCTGTCGCGGATAAGCTGAAGTCGACGACTTCGATCATGATGCTGCCTTCGATTTTGGAGAAGGTGAATCCTTATATCGACACGAACCTGTCCGTGCAGGATATGTGGAAGCTGGCTACCGTCGGCTACGACAGCCAGCTGGCAGCAAGCGAACAGATTCCCCCGATGGAGCTATTGAAGGAAGAAACCGTCGGCGGATCGGACGTACTGGGCATTCGCAGCGAAGACGAACTGAAGCAGTACGTTCAGGATGTGTTCAACAAGGCGGAAGAATCCAAACCGGAGGACGGCAGCCAAAATTCCACGGAGGACAGCGGCGGCTCCGATAGCGGCAGCGATAAAAGCAACGCCGGAAACAGCGGCAATACAAGCGCCGCAAACAGAACGGGGAGCAGCGCTGACGGCGGCGGAACGGCGGCGGTAAAGCCGGCGTCTTAGGCTTAAGCTCTTAAACTTAAGCCGAGGATCACGCGCCGAAACACATCCGGCGGGAGCCAGGGGATCAAGGCTCCGCCGGATGCGATCCTCCCGGAACCCCCCGGATTCTGCGAAACTGAGTTGTTTCAGGGACGCGGCTCCGGGGTTTTTCAAATTTTTTTGAACAAAATTAGGTTCAACCTAATAATCAGCGCTTGAAAGGGAAGGCCGGTGGGTTGGTCGGCAGATCAACATCCGCTGTCCGGACGCTTTGCACGGGACAATCGTGCAAAGCAACATGCAGGGATACCAAGACACGAAAAGCTATAGACAGCCACCTCAGAGCCAAAGTCATAATTTATTTTGTCAAGCAATGATTCTCGGGTTTTGAGCCAAAAATTATCTTCGAAAGGAAGTTTTGCTTTATGAACCGATCGCAATCCGAACATCTATATGAGGAAGCGCTCAAACATATCGTCGGCGGCGTCAACAGCCCTTCCCGGTCTTTTAAAGCGGTGGGCGGCGGGGCGCCCGTTTTTATGAAAAAAGCCGAAGGCGCGTATTTTTGGGACGTGGACGGCAACCGCTACGTCGATTATTTGGCCGCCTACGGGCCGATCATTACCGGACACGCCCATCCGCATGTGACGCGGGCCATTCAGGAGGCGGCGGCGAACGGGACGCTTTACGGCACACCCACCGAGCTGGAAATCCAGCTTGCCAAAATGCTGAAAGAAGCGATCCCTTCGATGGACAAGGTCCGCTTCGTCAACTCCGGCACGGAAGCCGTCATGACGACGATCCGCGTCGCCCGCGCCTATACGAAGCGCAACAAAATCATCAAATTCGCCGGCTGCTACCACGGCCATTCCGATCTCGTGCTGGTCGCGGCCGGCTCCGGCCCGTCCACGCTCGGCATTCCCGACAGCGCCGGCATTCCGACGAGCATCGCGCACGAGGTGATCACCGTGCCGTTTAACGATGCGGCGGCGCTGAAGGATGCGCTGGACCGGTGGGGCGACGACGTTGCCGCGGTCATGGTCGAGCCGATCGTCGGCAATTTCGGCATGGTGATGCCGAAGCCCGGCTTCCTGGAAGACCTCTGCCGGCTGGCGCGGCAGTACGGCGCCCTCGTCATTTACGACGAGGTCATTACGGCCTTCCGCTTCCATTACGGCTCGGCGCAAACGTATGCCGGACTTGAGAACCACGAGGCGATCCGGCCGGACCTGACCGCGCTCGGCAAAATCATCGGCGGCGGCCTGCCGATCGGCGCGTACGGCGGCAGCAAGGAGATCATGGAGCAGGTGGCGCCGCTCGGTCCGGCCTATCAGGCCGGGACGATGGCCGGCAACCCGGCCTCCATCTCCGCCGGCATCGCCTGCCTGGAAGTGCTGCAGGGCGTCGGCGTCTACGCAGAGATGGACCGCCTCGCCGCGAAGCTGACGGACGGCCTGGCCGGCTCGGCCCGCCGGCACGGGGTGCCGCTGACGATCAACCGCATCCGCGGATCGTTTTCGACGCACTTCTGCGATCACCCCGTCACCAATTATGACGAGGCCCAAGACACCGACAGCGAGGCGTTCGCCGCTTTTTTCCGGGCGATGCTAAACCGCGGCGTCAATCTCGCGCCGTCGAAATTCGAAGCCTGGTTCCTGACGACCGCGCATACGGAAAGCGACATCGATTTTACGCTCGAAGCCGCCGAAGCGGCGTTTAAGGAAATCGCCGGCAAGTAAAAGAATCGCGCTTTCGGCGTAGAAACCGCGCCTTTTTGTGGCTCAAAACCAAAAAAGGCGCTTGGCAGCGCAATCAGGCATAAAAATCAGGTTGTCCAAGAAACTCCGGGGAAAATATAGAGGCAAAAAATGTCCCTATTTCAGCGCTATCCGTTCATTCGAGAGAAATAGAGGCGATTTATGTCGCTATTTTCCCCGGTCGCAATGAAATACCAGCGTTCTGGACCGTTCACAGGAAAATAAGTACATAAAATGCCGCTAAAGGGGATGAACAAGTTAGGTTTCGGATAATAGGTACTTAAAGTGCCGCTATTTTGACGATTCCGTTGACGACGTGATGACGACGGTTGGCGCCGATCCAATAGCTGGCTGTCAAACACCGATTTCTAGGTTGAGCGCCCTTTTGTTTCTTTTTTCGGTTTGATTTTCACCGGGCGGTCACAAATGGCGGGCGCTGTCCCATTTACGATTCTCTCAGGGCGGGTCTATACTAGAAGAAGCAGAAGTATAAAGGATGTTGCTGGAAATGCTGCAAACCGTAAACCGACAACTGAACCGGATGATGCCTTTGATTACCCCGACCAGTATCTTGATCGGGGTGTTGTGCGGCGGCAGCTTGGCCGCTTATACGTACTTGTCCCCGTGGCTGTTCGCTTTTATGACCTTTGCCGGGAGCATCAGCCTGAGCTTCAGGGACTTTTTGAATGTGCTCAAAAAGCCCCTCCCGCTGATCCTCTGCCTGTTCATCCTCCATTTGGCGATGCCTTTGATCGCCATGGGCTTGGGGCATCTCGCGTTCCCCGGGGATTTTTACACGATTACCGGATTTATTCTCGCCGCCGCCATTCCGACCGGAGTCAGCAGCTTCGTATGGGTCGGCATTTACAAGGGCAATATCGCCCTCACCTTGTCGATTATCCTGATCGACACGATTCTGGCGCCTTTCGTCGTTCCCGGCATCCTGTCGCTGTTGGTCGGCACGAACGTCCATCTCGACGCAGCCGCGATGATGGGCAGCCTGTTCTGGATGATCGTCGTCCCCTCGCTGCTCGGCATGCTGCTGAACCAGTGGAGCAAAGGGGCGGTCATCGCGGCTTGGAGCCCGTGGCTGAACCCGTTTTCCAAGCTGGCCATGGCCATCGTCGTGGCGATCAACGGCGCGGTCGTTGCCCCTTATTTGATGAATTTCAGCCTGCGGCTGTTGGGTCTTGCGGCCATTATCGTTTTGCTGGCCACGATCGGCTACCTGCTGGGCTTTGGCTTTTCGGGGGCGATGCGCTTGAACGAAGCCGACAAGGTTGCGCTCGTCTTCAACGGCGGCATGCGCAACATCAGCGCCGGCGCGGTGCTAGCCGTTACGTACTTCCCCGCTCCGGTAGCCGTTCCGGTCGTGCTTGGCATGGTGTTCCAGCAGATGATGGCCTCTCTGGTCGGCTATGTGCTCGGCCGTCAATCCCGTACGCAGGAGCGGACCGACACAGCCTCCGCTGCCTGACGCTGGGCCATCCGCAATCTGTACAACTGCAGAATCCGCCTAAAATCCGCCTAAACTCTGCTGCATAAGAAGTTCACGCCGGCCCTGCGTTTTTTTGCTAATCCGTTTTACGCCCCACAGCTTTCCGATCCCACAGTTTGTTTGACCTCCAGTTTTCGCCCTTTGTTCCAAAAACGTTGATTTCAAATTGTAACGGTTGCCATGGAGCTTATTTCATTGAAAACCGGTAATTTTTGCTCGGATCCAGGCTAATAACGGCGTTCGCAACCGTTAGAATTTAGAAAAGGTCTTTTTTCGGCAAATAACCGCTGCTGCAACCGTTAGATTTCCGGCGGGCGGACAGTATCGATTCGAAAGCCAACGCTTTTAAAGAAACCTTGAGCAAAAGTTAATGCAACGCCAGTGACCTTGCCAGTTACTTTCTTCTGCTTTGCTGCTGTTCTTCATCAGCGCTTTTCCGTATAATAGAATACAAACTATATAAGTTGATGCATCCACCCGCCCTCTCAATAGTTCAACAAGAAACTAATAGAGGGCACTGTACACGGCCTTCGGGCCAAAAAACAGCGAAATCTTAGATAAAGGATGGGAGTACTTTGAATCAATCCGCAGCAAAATCCCTACAACGCAGCATCCCTCCGTTTCGGGCCGATCAGGTCGGCAGCCTGCTTCGGACCGCAGCGATCAAAACAGCCCGCGAGCAGCGTGCAGCCGGCAGCATTTCGACCGAGCAGCTGCGGGAAATCGAAAATGAAGAGATCCGGCGCATCGTGGACAAGCAGAAAGAAATCGGCTTGCAAGCCGTCACCGACGGTGAATTCCGCCGGGCATGGTGGCATTTTGATTTTCTCGAAAATCTCGACGGCGTGGAAGGTTATGAACCGGAAACCGGCATTCAGTTCCACGGGGTGCAAACGAAAGCGCACAGCATCAAAGTGACGGGCAAAGTCGATTTCAGCAACCACCCGATGCTGGAAGACTACAAATTCCTGCACGGCCTGGCCGGTTCGCATACGGCGAAAATGACCATTCCGAGCCCTAACATGCTCTATTACCGGGGTAAAATCGAAACGCCGCTTTACGAGGATAAAGAAGTCTTTTTCCATGATCTGGCCGAGGCCTACAAAAAAGCGATCCGCGCTTTCTACGACGCGGGCTGCCGTTACCTGCAGCTGGACGATACCTCTTGGGCCGCCTTCTTCACCGAGGAGTCCCGGGACAAGCTGCGCGCAGAAGGCAAAGATCCGGAAGCAATGCTGGAGCTGTCGGCCAAAATGGTCAACGAAGCGATCGCAGGCCGCCCGGCGGACATGGCGATCACCATGCACATCTGCCGCGGCAACTTCCGCTCCACCTGGACGTCCTCCGGCGGTTACGACGCGGCGGCGGAAACGATTTTCGGCGGCCTGAACCTGGACGGATTGTTCCTGGAATTCGACGACGAACGCTCCGGCGGATTCGAACCGCTGCGTTATGTCAATAGACCGGATTTACAGGTTGTGCTGGGCCTGATCACCTCCAAATTCGGCGAGCTCGAAAATCCGGACACGATCAAGCGCCGCATTGACGAAGCCTCCCGCTACGTGGGCCTCGAACAGTTGTGCCTCAGCCCGCAGTGCGGCTTTGCTTCCACCGAGGAAGGCAACCTGGTCGCCGAGGAACAGCAGTGGGCCAAGCTGCGCCACGTCGTGGAAATCGCCGCCGACGTGTGGAAGTAACAACATCATCATCCGCCGTACTTTGGCGGGCCATCTAAATTAAAAAAGCCGTCCCCCGGTCTTTCGGGACCGCCCCTGTCTTCACAGACAAGGGCCAGTCCCTTCAAGCTAAGACCGATGGGACGGCTTTTCATTACAAGGAGGTCAATCCCGCCCGATTACTGCTGCGGAGCCTTGTCGAAGAAATTCTCCTGCACGTATTTGGCCGCGATATCAAGCTGCTGTTTGGAGTCGGTGTCCTTTTTCGAGAACGACTCCTGCACGACATTGGACATGGTTGCATAGTAGTCCTGGGTGCCGAATTGCGCTTCCGGCTTGCCTTCCAGCAGGCTGAACAGCTGCGGATCGTATTTGTACACGTTGTCGTATTTGTCGTAGATAGCTTTGACTTTTGCGGCGTATTCCGAATCGTCGCTGAAATATTCGAGCGGCGTCGGGATGTAGTATTTGCCTTCGTCCTTGCGGGCTTTGATCGTATCCTCCACCGATTTCAACGCATCGTCCGTGAAATAATCAAACGTAATATAGCGGAAGGCCATTTCCTGCTCGTCTTTCGTCGCGTTCGGGTTGATGACGAGGTAGTTGCCGCCCAAAATTCCGTAATGCTTGCCGCCCTTCTCCGCCGCAGGCATCGGATAAGCGATCACGTCCTCCGGCTTCATGCCGCCTTCGTTCAGCGCCGCCTGGATCACGTCAAACGCCCCGGCGATCACCATCCCCGTCCGTCCTTGCTTAAACGAGCTGATCGCATCGCCCCAGCCAAGCGCCCAGTCCTGCGGAATCGCGTTTGCTTCCCAGCGCAGTTTTTTGTAGAAGTCCAGCGCTTTGACCCCGGCTTCGGAGTTGAACACCGCCGTCAGCTTCCCGCCTTCGCTCGTTTGGATGTCGCCGCCGGCTTCAAACAGGAAATTCGTCCAGTTCCAGCCCGCTTCATTGCCTTTCCCCATCGGCGCGATGCCGGAGATGCCTTTTTTCGGATCGGCCACGCCTTTGGCCGTATTGTACATGTCGTCCCACGTCCAGTCGAGCGCCGGAATCGCCACGCCTTTTTCATCAAGCAGCTTCTTGTTGATGACTGTCGAGGTCACGTAGCCGTTTTGCGTGATGCCGTACACCTTGCCGTCGACGATAAACTGGTTCTGCAGCACGGGATTGATCTCGTCTTTGTACTCCCAGTTGTTCCAAAGCTCCGTGATATCGGCCACCCAGCCGCGTTCCACGAGCAGCTGCGCTTCGGTCGCCCAGGTATTGTAGAACGTCGGCGCTTCGTTGGAGGCCATTTTTGCGCCGATTTCGTTTACATTATACGCCCAATCGTCCTTGATGATCGTCACGTTCGGATATTTCGCCTGGAAGCGGGCGATTTTATCGTCCTCCTGCTTGCGCAGCGTCGTTTCGTCCGGCAGCGGATAGTGGATTTTCAGCGTGACCTTGCGCTGCGTAATATCGCCCGCTTCCCCCGCGGTCCCGGCATCGCTGCCGCCATTGCCGCTTGTGCCGGCGGCTTCGCCATTTCCGGTGCCCGCCGCATTTTTATTGCCTCCGCCTCCGCCGCAGGCCGCCAGCAACGAGCCAAACAGCACGAGACACATCAAAACTGCTGAAAACTTACGCATTGAAACTCCCCTTTTCGCAAAATTGTTTGTAGAGGTTGTTCACTCTCACTTGAATAACATCTTCATCTTAAAAGAGAACTCTTGAGCAATCGATGTGCAATCGTATTCCTTTCGTGTGCAGGCCTACGATCATTGAAAACGCTATCCTTTCACCGCGGACAAGCTGACGCTGCGCATGATGAATTTCTGAAAGAACAGGAAGATGAAGATCGGCGGAATCATCGCCATGAACAGGATCGTAAATTTCACGTTGGTGTCCAGGCTGCGCGCGCCTACTACATATTTGTATATGGCTGTCGCCAGCGTGTATTTATCTTCGGTCTGCATCACGAGCGACGGCCAGAACCAGTCGTTCCAGGCGGTGGAGAAAATAAAGATCGCCAGCGTGGCGAAAATCGGCACCGACAGCGGCACGGCGATCCGGATGAAGCCGGTCCATTCCGAAGCCCCGTCGATGCGGGCCGCCTCAAAAATTTCCGGGTGGATACCGTCGAAGAAGTTTTTGATCAGCAAAAAATAGTAGGCGCTCGCTCCCGCGGGAAGCCAGAAAGCCCAGTAAGAGTTCAGCAATCCAAGCTCCTTCAGGTTGACGAAGTTCGGAATCATGTAGCTGGAAGCCGGGATGAACAGCGTCATCAGAATAAAGAAATAAATCCCCCGGCCAAAAGGCACGCCGATCCGCGAAATGCTGAACGCAGCCAGCCCCAGCACCAAAACGGTCATGAGCAGATTCCCGGCGAAAATCAGCAGCGTGTTCTTTAGGTAAGTCGGCAAATCGATAAACGTCCAGCCTTTGGCGAAATTTTCCCAATGCCATTCCTGCGGGAAAAACCGCGGCGGAAACGAATTGACCTCCGGGTTGCTTTTGAGTCCGTTAAACAGCGTCATGGCGATGGGATACAGCATCGTAACGACCATCACGGCGATGCATAACACCATCAATCCGTAGACGATTTTATTTAGCGGCTTCCGCAGATCGGACGGCGACAAAATCCCTCTTTCTTTCATGCTAGTACTCCTCCCTGTTCAGCTTGAATTGCGCGATCCCCAGCACGGCCAACACCAGGAACATCAACACGCCGAGCGCCGTCCCCGCCCCGTAATCCAATTGGGTGAACGCGTATTTCACCGTCAAGAGAGCATAGGTGAGCGTCGCTTTGTTGGGCCCGCCGTCCAGCATGGCCAGTTGCGACTGGTAGGCCTGGGAGGTTCCGATCAGCTGCAGGATCAGCATCAGCACGATCAAATTCCGCAGCGAAGGCAGCGTAATGTATCTGATCCGGTTCCAGACGCCGGCGCCGTCGATTTCCGCCGCTTCGTACCAGTCCCGCGGGATGCTCAGCACCCCGGCCAAATAGATCAGCATGGCCGAGCCGAACTGCTGCCACGTTTCCATGAACACCAGCGAAAACATCGACCACTTCGGGTCGGAGACAAACGCGATCGGATCGGCGCCGAAAACACTAAGCAGCGCGTTGATCGGCCCCACCGGGTCGTACATCCAGCGCCACAGCCCGTACAATACGACGCCGGGAACGACATAAGGCAGATAGGCCGCAATCCGCGCGAATCCCTGGAAAAATTTCAGCTCCGAAATGGCGATGGAAGCCGCAATCGGCACCCAGAACCCGATCACCAAACAGAGCAGCATGTAGTAGAGCGTATTCCGGATCGAAAGAAGCACATCGGGATTGTTCAGCACCTTGATATAGTTGTCCAAACCTACGAACGTATTCCCGTTGACAAAATCGATATGGTAAAAGCTATAAATCATCCCTTTAACGATCGGAACCCATAAAAACACGATAAAAATGGCGATCGCCGGTACGAGGAACAAATACCCCATCATGTATTTTTTCCAATTCGAACCCCGCCGCGGAGCGGTTTGCACCCCCGGTGCCGGCGCAGGCTTCACGTTCCGCCGCTGTCCGCTTTCCGGCGAATAAGCCGTTTCCCCCATCGGTCTCCCTCTTTTCTAAGTAATGTCTAATCCTAATTGTAGAAAAGGGGGGTATCGGCGAACATGTCTAAAACTATGTGAACTATAACCGATCTTACTTCTTCAGTTCACTGGGGCTGACGCCAAAATATTTTTTGAAAATTTTGCTAAAATGCTCGGGCGACTCGTATCCGACCCGCTCGGCGATCTCGTACCGGCGCAAATCGGTGTTCAGAATCAGCGCTTTGCTTTCTTCCATCCGCAGCTTGATGACGTACTCCCACAGGTTGTACCCGGTGTTTTTCTTAAACAGGTAGCTTAAATAGTTGGGACTGACGTGGTTTTTCTTGGCCACCTCGTGAATCGTCAGCCCTTTTTGGCTGTAGTTTTGCTCGATATACTCCTTGGCGCTTTCGACGATCCGGTTGTTTTGCGTGTTGAGCTCCTCCCGGGAAGGGTCCCGGGCATAATTGTGCCAGTTGAAATCGCCATAATAAAACACATGGTAATCGCCGTGCTCTCCGCTCCACAGCATCGCCTTGTCCGCCTGACGGCTTAACAGGCCAAGAAAGCCGGCGCCTTGCATAATTTGGCTGATCCCGACGGTGCACAAAATGCCGAGATATTTATGGACATGATGATGCAGGCTGCGGCCGATCATTTCGAGCTGGTGGATTTTGTTGACGCTGGGCTCGGCATATTCCGCTTCGCTCCACTGTACGATGACCGCAATCTCCAGGTCCCGCGTATAAAACGCCAGGGCATTCCACTCCCCGTGCAGCAGCTCTTTGACGATGTTCAGCGCGGCATATTGAAACAGCCGGACGTCCCGCTCATTCTGGTTCTTTTCTCCGGGAAGCGCCAGCTTCATTTTGATCACGGAAAAATAAGGACCGCTAAGCCCCAGCTTCCGCAGGTCTTCCGTTTCCTCGTCCGGGTTCGCCGCAGCAGGTTCGTTCGCTTCCGTCAATAGGCGGTTCAGCTTTTCGGTTTTCCCGGGTCCCAGCTCCTCCATCCGGAAATGCTCCCGCTCCCGGGACAGCCATTCCTCCATCTGCGGCGCCGGCTTATCCATTTTCAGCAGCGCATTGCGCACGGAATCGAGAAACTGCTCGCTGTTCAGCGGCTTGACCAAATAATCCTTGGCCCCCAGCCGGATGGCCATCTGGGCGTACTGAAACGTCTCGTGGGCCGAAATAATGATCGTCTGCACCCACGGCTTGAGGATTTTCGCCTGATGCATCAGCTCGATCCCGTCCATCTCGCCCATCCGGATGTCCGTCACGATCAGGTCGATATCCTCCATCCTGACGTAATCCAACGCCTCATGACCGCCCTGGGCGGTGATAATTTGACCGATCGCCAGACCCGAAGACGTCAATAGCCCGGCCAATCCTTTGCAAATGAGCGGCTCATCGTCTACGACCAAGATGTTGTACATGCCTGAATTCCCCCTTTTCGTTATTCACCGGAAATTTCCGCGATGGGCAGCGTGATCGTCACAACGGTCCCGCCATCCGGACGGGCCGCATAACTCAGGCCGTAATCGGCCCCGAAATGCAGCCGGATCCGCTGATGGATGTTGCGGATGCCGTAGCCGACGGACGGGCTGGGATTCTCGCCGTTCAGCAACCGGTCGATGGCCGCGAAATCCACCGCTTTGTAGCCGTTGTCCGCGATGATGATGAATACCCTATTACCGTTTTGGAGCGCCCGGATCACGATCTCGCCGTCTTCCCCCATATTTTTCACGCCGTGAATAATAGCGTTCTCAATCAGCGGCTGGAGCGTGATTTTCGGAATTGCGCACGGATGCAGCGCCGGTGGAACGTCCCAGGTCACCCGAAAACCATACTCGTACCGGTGCTCCTGCAGCTTAATGTACGCGGAAGCGTGCTGCAGCTCTTCCTCCAGCGTAATCAGTTCCCGGCCGCGGCTTAAGCTGATTTTCATCAGCTTGGACAGCTCCTTGATCATTTCCGCGGACGACGTGCCTCCCTCCATCGTACTTTTCCAATAAATGCTTTCCAGCGTGTTGTACAGCAAATGCGGGTTGATCTGCTGGTATAAAATTTGCAGTTGCGCCTCTTTTTGCTTGATATCCATCTGATATTTGTAATGCACCAGCCCGTTCAAACGGCGCGCCATCCCGTAAATGCTGGAGACGAGCACGCTGATTTCGTCGTTCCTCCGCCATTTCGGCGTTTCCGGCACCGATTTGCCCGGTTCATATCGGCGCACAAAATAAACCAGCTTCTGCAGCGGGGTCATCAGCCCTCGCCAAAAGTACAGAATCATGATCAGCCCCACCGCAAAATAGGCCATCGAGATCAGCAGAATAATCCGCTTGATTTCGTTTTGCTGCTGAAGCAGGGCTTTCAGCGGAACTTTGTAGACCAGCTTCTGCTGAAGCACGGCGTTATAATGGATGACATAAATAAAATCACGAGTGATGACATCCTTGGCCCCGATCATCGCGTTCTCCACCGCCGCTTCCGGCGGCAGATCAAGCACCCGGCCCGCCTCGGGCGGCAAAGGCGGCAAGGCGAGTCCTCCGGCTGACCCCGGCAGCGCCGCCGTCAAAATCCGATCGCTCCAATCGGTGAAGTAGAGCTCGCCTTCCGGAATCGATACGGTTTGCAGCGATTCCCCGATCCGTCCCTCCACGTTCGAGACGACCAGCACGCCGATCGTTCCGCCCTTGTCGATGTTGTTGATCGCCCGGACGTAGGCAAGGGTCCGCTGATTTTTTTGCCCTTGGGCCGGGGGCGATAAATGCTCGATTAAGCGCAAATAGCCGTTCCCTTTCTTGGCGACGGCTTCATCAAACCATTCCGGCTTCTCCCGTTCAAGAAAAAAATAAACCCCGGCTTTCTTGGACTCCGGATAATATGGCGCAAAAGAATACGAGTTCGACGGGTCGTACACGAACAGCGAATAATAAAGCGGCTCATGCTGGCCGGTCTCATCGGAATAACTGTTCAGCAGATTTTCCAGCTTCTCGTAGTTTTTCACCCGCTCCGGCACCGCAATGTTCTCGGCCGGATTTAACTGCTGAACCAGCGGATGCTGAAACACCGTCGACGCCACCTTGTTGATCGATTCGATATCCCGGCTGATCAGCCGGAAATTCTGATTGTTCAGCTCGATGTAGGCGTTGGTGACATTCCGTTTCAAAATTTGATCCGCCCGATAATTTCCGTACGAATTCAAAATAAACAGAGGGACGACCAGTACCAGAAAGACCAGGATTAACTGCTGCTTCAAACCGATCTGCGTCAACGGATTCTTGAATCCCGAATTCATCTGTCATGCACCTCCGGTCACTTTAAGTACGAGTTCCAAAAAGCCGGCTTTTTGAACGACCCATTTAACTATAGCAAGCTTGAAAACCCGCAAGGTATGCGCATTTCTACGGATATCGTGGCATTTCCCAAGATTCGCGGATGCGCGCGGGTCTCCAACGCGTTCATTCTCTTCCGAACATGCGGTAGATTCAAACAGGGGATTTCTCAAAGAGAGATACGGGGCCAATGTCGACCTTTTTTCAGAGCTCGCGCTGATTCAGCGGCAACTATGGCTTGTCTACTGCCACTGCTCATAGTTTAGAGCATTTTCCGCGTTTTGCCAGCTACAAATTTGGACTCTCGTTGAAATTATCCAATAGAATTCGGAAAGTGTCTTCCAAAATCGCGGATTGATTGGATTTTTCCAATAGATTCAGTCGAAAACCAAATATACAGCCTGATCGAAGCAAATCTATTGGATATTTCCAATGAGCATGCAGAATTGTTGTTACTCAGGTCAATCTATTGGATATTTCCAACCAGTGATGATGTGGAATCCGACGTCCTAAAGCCGGATTCATCAATAAGCGAATTTCTCCAGCAGACAACAACTTGTTAAGCGGTAGAAGCGATTTAGGCGGATGGTAATTTGCTATGGCGGTAAGAGCTGCTTCGGTGATTCGTAACTTGTTATTCCGGTTAAGTCCAAGCTGTGTATTGATAAAGGGCGATTGAAGGCGGCCAATTCAGGGCAACACTAGAACATTCCCCAAAATGTTATATATCATAACAAAGTAACTCTAAAAATTTCTTTTTTTCAGAAAAATATATTAAATTTAGATTCTCGTGAAATAATATATGACATAAATATTGCTCTATCTCATTTTATACTGTACTATTGTGTTAATTTATATAACATAAAGGTAGGGAGGCAGCTATGAAAATTAAAAGGTGGTTTACGTTGTGTTTGCTTGTCGGGATGTTGTTCTTTACGTGCGTTCCAAGCACATTTTCAGAGTCGGCATCCGGCTCCGCCGAGAGTTCCGTGCCGAACGTAACGATTGTCGCAATGGGAGGCACGATTACCAGCACGGCGGTCGGGCGGGAAATGTTTCAATCTTACGGCTCCGAAAAAGTTTCAATCCAAAATATTCTCGACCGTCTTAAGCCCGAAATTTCCAAGGTTGCGAACGTCAGCATCAAAGAGCTTGAAAACATCGGGTCCGCCCAAACGACAACGGAACACCTTTACAATCTAAGCTTGGCTATTGACGAGGTACTGGCCGACCAAAAGACCGATGCGGTTGTCGTGACCGCGGGCACCAACATTATGGAGGAGTTGGCTTACTTCGCGGATCTGACCGTACGCAGTCCCAAGCCCGTTGTGTTTACCGGCTCCATGAGGCAATCCAACACCTTCTCGTTTGACGGGGAGGCGAACCTGTTCAACGCAATCCGTTTGGCGGCCAGCCAAGAGACGACTTGTTACGGTACGGTTCTAATGATGAACGATGAGTTTTTCGCCGCCCGTGAAGTCACGAAAACGGACGCCGTCCGTATGGATACATTCGATGGAGGACGTTACGGAGCACTGGGTACTGTTGATGAGGGCCGCATTCGCTCCGTCAGAGCACCAGCAAGAGTGATGGAATGCGGACAGAGCGGCTGGAAAACACCGTTTGATCTATCCACCATCAAGCCAGAGGATTTAGCCAAGGTAGAAATCGTATACAGCTATACCGAAGCCAGCGGTTTACCGATAAAAGCATTGGTAGACGCAGGTGTGGACGGAATCGTCACCGCCGGGCACGGGGCAGGGGGAATTTCGACGGAGCAGCAGGCGGCTCGTGCGGAAGGCGTTGAGAAAGGCGTTGTTTTTGTTACCACTACCCGGACCGGCTCGGGAGCCGTCTATGACGCGAAAACGCCCGGAATTATCGGCGGAGCCGACCTCTTGCCGCAAAAAGCGCGCATTCTGCTGCAGCTCGGACTCACTTTCTCCGACGATCCCGAGCAGGTTCGCCAATGGTTTACCTCCATTGGATTACCCGAGTTCAACATGTCCCACTAGCATAATTAATTGCCGGGGCGTCTCCTATTTAGTTTTCGGACTAAAATAGGAGACGCCTTGCTTGGCCATAAGGCGATGTATCCGGGCGGTTGTCTGTTAAACCATCAGTTCATGCAATCCGCTGACGACTAGATCGGCGGCGGCGAGGATCGCCGAGCTGCCGATGCCGACAACGCCGCAGCCGGCGGCTTTGCCCGCCTGCACGCCCGCTGCCGCGTCCTCGAACACGACGCATTCGGACGGCGGGAGCCCCAGCGCCGCGCTGGCGGCCAGGAACACTTCGGGGTCCGGCTTCGCCTTGGACACTTTGGTGCCGTCGATCACCGCGTCAAACAAATCTGCGATACCCAGCCGGGACAAAATAAGCCCAGCGTTTTTACTGGCCGAACCCAAAGCGATTTTCACGCCTTGGCTGCGCAACTGCCGCAGATATGCCTCCGCTCCCGGCAATATCTCCGACGGCTCCAGCCGGGAAATGTAGTCGACATACTCCCGGTTTTTGCTCGCCGCCATTTCCTCGCGTTCTTCCTCCGTGGCCTCTAGGCCGCCAATCTCGAGCAAAATGCGCAGCGACTCCATCCGGCTGACGCCTTTCAGCCGCTCATTATCCGCTTCGGTGAACTCGAAACCAAGCCGGCGCGCCAGCGACCGCCAGGCCAGATAATGGTACTTGGCCGTATCGACGATCACGCCGTCGAGGTCGAAAATCGCGCCTTTCATCGTTTCCAGCATGTTGTGTATTCTCCTTTGGTCAATGATGTGTTCTAGTTCAACTTTGCTCAGAAGCGCCCGGGATTCCCGCCAGCCCCATACGTAACGCGAATCTCCTGTCCCGGAGCGACGCCAAACTCCTGCCCGCCGATAACAAACAGCAGAGGCTGCGGATTTCCCGCTTCCGCCGAAATCACGATCGCTTCCCGCTCGACGCGGATCTGATACGATCCTTGGCGGAGGCGGATCGGGAACTCCACGGCCTGCCAGGAGGAAGGCAGGGCCGGCGCCAGCGTCACCTTGCCGTCATCGTAACGCAGCCCCGCAAAGCCCAACACCGCGGCCATCCAGGCCCCGCCGTTGGCCGCCGGATGCGTGCCGCCGATGTAAAGGTCGCCGACGTATTGTTTGGAATCCCCGGTCAAGTCGATCGTGGCCGTCCGCATAAAGTATGGGTACGCCCAGTCCGGCGAGCCGATATCCGCCGCCACCAGCGCGTAGATGCAGGAGCTTAAGCTTGATCCGTGCTCGGTCCGCGGCTCGTAGTACTCCCAGTTGGCTTGTTTGACGTTCTGATCAAAACGCTCTCTGAACAGATGCAACAGCAGCACGACGTCGGCCTGCTTCAAAATCTGCGTCGTCGTCGCCAGGCCGTTCCCCCCGCCCAGGTACTCGTGGGGATTCAGCACCCTCGCCTTCAACTCCGCCAGCGGGACGTCCTCCAACGCGTGATACCGGTCAAACTGCTCGATCAGCCCGCTCGCCGCATCCGGCTCCGGTACATACAGGCGGTCGCGCATGTCGCGGATGTGCTCCGGACGGATGGCGCTGCCCGCAAGCAGTTCCTCATACCGCCGAGGGTCGCGGCTCCGCAGCACCTCCAGCGCTTCCAGGGCAATGCCGAGGCACTCTTTTACCATCATATTGGTGAAGGCGTTATTGTTCACCCGCTCATGGTACTCGTCAGGCCCGGTGACATCGAGAATCTCATACCGCTGCTTGCCCGGGTTGAAATAACCGTACGAGTAAAAAAACCGCGCGCACTCCCAAACAGCCTCGGCCCCGCCGTCCAGCAAAATGCTTTCATCGCCGGTAAACATGTAGTACTGCCAGATGCCGTACGCCACGTCCGCGCTGATATGCACCTGCTTGTCGCGGAAGTAGGTGCGCATCGGGCGGCCGGTAAACACGTCGTTCACGTTGAACAGCGTACAGGCGTCATCCCCCGTCTCCTGGCTTTCCCAAGCGTAAAACGCACCTTCATAGCCGTATTCCGCCGCTTTGCGCCGGGCCCCGTCCAGCGTATGCACGCGGTACATCATCAGATTCCGGGCCACCTCCGGCTGGGTGTACAGGAAAAACGGCAGCATAAACATTTCCGTGTCCCAGAACACCGCTCCTTTATAGACCTGCCCGGATAACCCGCGGGCCGGGATCGACACTTTCTCCGAACGGTCCGGCGCGATGATGTGCAGCTGGTACATGCTGTAGCGCAGCGCAAGCTGGGCTTCGTCATCGCCTTCGATGACGATGTCCGTTTCGTCCCATTTGCGCTCCCATCGCTTGGCATGTTCGCCTAGCAGCCGCTCATAGCCAAGCTCCCGCGCTTCCCGGCTCGACCGGGCCGCCGCCAAATCGATGTCCAAGGCCTCATCCAACCCGGTAAATACGGAGACGTATTTTACCAGGGTATAGGCCGTTCCGGCCTTGCAGTTCAATCGGATTCTCCGGCGAACCGAGTTTTCCCCGCGCAGCAGCTCTTGCTCCCCGAACCCGCATTCCACCGCCTCCGCCACGGATACCGGCACGTTCAATTCATGCGTCCAGCCAGTGAGCGTCAGCACTTCGCCGGCCTCGTCCGCACCGCTGGCCAACCGCTCCAAATGCGGACCGTTGATGTCCCAGACATCGCCGTCGATGCCCGTTACAATCTCCAGTTCGCCGTCCCGGCTGCTCTCCACCGTAAACCGGCCCACGATCAGATGCGGCCGCGCCGCGCTGCAAAACCGTTCGGACGTAACCGTCACCTGCGCTCCGTCCGCCGTGCGGAACACCGAACGGCGGCGATGGACCGCCTGGCGGAGATCCAGCATCTGCTCGTGCTCGAGCAGCTCAGCACCGGCGGCTGCGCCGGAGCTCGCCGCAAGCGAATGCTCGCGGCTTTCCCCGCCGCGTTCCCGTCCGCCGCCAGCCTGCGGCGCTTTTTGCTCCCCGCCCGCTAAGTGCGCCTGCCCGTCGCCCGTTAGGTGCATATGCCCGCCGTCAGCTAGGTGCGCCTTCCCGCCGCCCGTTAGGTGCATCTGCCCACCGTCAGCTAGGTGCGCCTGCCCGCCGTCAGCTAGGTGCGCCTGCCCGTCGCCCGTTAGGTGCATCTGCCCACCGTCAGCTAGGTGCGCCTGCCCACCGTCAGCTAGGTGCGCCTGCCCGCCGTCAGCTAGGTGCGCCTTCCCGCCGTCAGCTAGGTGCGCCTGCCCGCCGTCAGCTAGGTGCGCCTGCCCGCCGCCTCGCCCGGCGGCAGCCCCGGCCCCCGCTTCCAGCACGCTAAGCGGCGCCCCGTCAAAATACACCGCCGTCGCCAACCCGTTCGGCGCGTTCACCGGCTCACGCCACTTGTCCCCGACCTTGTCGTACAGTCCGGCGACGATCGTGGCCGTCAGCTCGCTTTTTCCAAACTCCTCCAGCGTTCCCCGGTACCCCAAAACTCCGTTGCCGATCATAAACTTGTTGCCGTTTACCGTGATCCTTCCCGGGTCAAACCCGCTTTCCCGCACGATCCAGCTCATTGAGCTACCGCCTTTCGCAGCGGCACCCGGATGCCCGCTTCGCCCACGCGGCAGATCTCCCCGTACACCGTGATTTCCGCTTCTCCGCCGGACACCGCCCGGATCGACACCTGCTCCCGGTCAACCTCCACGAGCAGCTTCGTGCCGCGATAGGAGACCGGGAAGCGGTAGCTGTCCCAGCGCTGCGGCAAGCTGGGCTGAAACACAAGCGTGTCTCCGTCCGAGCGCATCCCGCCGAACCCGTACACGATATTCATCCAGGCCGCGGCGATCGACGTCGTATGCAGGCCTTCCCGCGTATTGCGGTTGTAGTTGTCCAAATCGAGCCGGGTGGCAAATTCGAAAAACTTGTACGCCTCCGCTTCCCGCCCGATTTCCGCGGCCAAGATCGAGTGAATCGACGGCGACAGCGACGACTCGTGGATGCAGCGCGGCTCGTAGTAATCGTAGTTCGCCCGCTTCTCCTCCGGCGTAAACTCGCTGCTATGCAAAAACATGAACATCAGCACGTCCGGCTGCTTGATCATGTCGTACCGGTACAGGCGGTCGTACGACCAATGCGAATACAGCGGAAATTCGCTGACCGGAATCGCATGGATATCGAGATGCGGCAGGTCAAAAAAGCCGTCATGTTCCTCATACACACCCGTCTGCGCATCCCGCGGAATTTTCATATGCTCCGCTTTGTTCCGCCAGTCGGCCTGCTCCGCCTCCCTCAAGCCAAGCCGTCCCGCCAGATCGACATAAGCCGAAGGGGCTTCGTTTTGCATATCGGCGAGCACCTCCAGCGTGTATTCGAACAGCTTTTTGGCCATGTAATTGATATAGCAGTTGTTGTTGACCATCAATTGGAACTCATCCGGACCCATCACGCCGAAATATCCGTATAACCCCGACTGCTGTCCCCACTGCCCCCGGGTTGCGTAGAAACGGCTGATCTGAATCAGCATTTCCGCCCCTTTTTCAAACAAAAACGCCTTATCCCCGGTGATGCTCACATAATGCCGCAGCCCGTAGGCCACCGCCGTGCCGACATGCAGCTGCAGGTTGGAATGCTGCCACAGGTCGCAGCTTTCCGTGCCGTCGATCGTGGCGATCGGATAAAACGCCCCTTCACAGTCCAGCTCCTGCGCCCGCTTCAGCGCCTCGGGGAGCGATTTGTAGCGGAATTCGAGCAAGCTTTTGGCCGCCTTCGGGTTGTTAAAAATATAGAACGGCAGACAATACGACTCCGTATCCCAAAAAGCCAGCCCCCGGTACGCCTCGCCGGTCAGCCCTTTCGCGCCGATGTTGAAGCCGGGATTGTCCCCGTGGTAGGTCTGGTACAGCTGAAAAATACAGAAGCGGATGCCCTGCTGGTTCTCCGGGTCCCCTTCGATGGCGATATCCGAGTCCGCCCAAACCTGGGACCAGTAGGCCCGCTGCTCCGCGGCCGCCGCATCGTAGCCCGCCTGCGTGTGCCGCGCCGCCAGTTCCATTCCCCGTTGCCAAATCGTTTCGCCTTCCAGGGAGCGGTCTTTTTCCGCGTAATTGACGACCTGTTTGTCCAGCACCGTCCGCCCCCCTTGCTCCAGCTTCAGCACCAGGTCCCGGCCAATAAACCGGTCGCCCTCCACGAGCTTGTTCTCCAGCGCCTCCTGCGCCTCGATGCGGAAAGCGGAAAACAGCCGGTTGCCCGTGTTCTCCGTTTGCCCCAGGATGCCCGCAATCCCGCCGTTCTCTTCCCCTTGCTTGAGCGCCTGCCAGTAGCGGCGTTGCTGATCCTCGTGGATGATGGAAAAATCCAGCCCCGTCCGCACGTTCACCGTACCCGAAAAATTAAGCGGCTCAAACGTAATCCGCTGGCAGCCGAGATTAGGCACCTTCATGCTGACCAGACGCTCGAAGGTGAGCTTCATGTCTTTTCCGCCGGATAGGTGCCACACCAGCTCCCGGGTATAGATACCGGTCCTAAAATCCAGCTCCCTGCGAAAACCGCTAAACCGGCTGACCGCCAAATCCAGCGTCTCCCCGTCCAGCGCAATCCGCGTATACAGCCAATCCACCGCGTTCACCATGAACCGCAGCGATTTGATGATGCCTTTGTAATGGGCCGTCACCGGGCTTTCCTCGAACAGTCCGTTGAAATAGCTGCCCAGCAGCGAGTCCCCGCCGTACCCTTCCTCCGGGTAACCCCTCACCCCCATATATTCATTGCCCAGCGAAAAAATAGACTCGGACACCCGGTTCCGCCCCGGGTCAAATCCTTCCTCCACAACCTTCCAAGGATCGACCTGCAAATATCTGTCCGCGATTTTCGGCATACTCCGCCCTCTCCTTCTGTATCATCGCTTGTTTTCGGCCGCTTTGCCGCCGGCAACCCGTGCCGCATGGCTGCTTCGGCCATTCTCCTCCAGCTTAGCGAAACAACCGCCGCGGCCAAATGCCCATGTCTAATGAGCTTATGTGCGATTATACGGAGTTGGGCCGGTAGTGGTGATTTAAGTCCGGAATGCCGAGATGCGGTGGGGCGGCCTGGCTTTGGTTTGGAGCAGCATAAGGCAATGTGGTCACTGCGGTGTGATATACTTTAGTGCTTTAGGGGATGTGACTGGCGGCGATGTGGTTTGCTTTGGCGCGACTGGTGGTGGCGTTACTTGTGATGGTGTGACTTGTGGTGGTGTGGCTGGTGGTGGCGCGGTTGGCGGTGGCGCGGCTGGCGGTGGTGTGACTGGTGATGGTGCGACTAGGGGTGGCGCGGTTGGCGGTGGTGTGACTGGTGGTGGCGCGGTTGGCGGTGGTGTGACTGGTGATGGTGCGACTAGGGGTGGCGCGGTTGGCGGTGGTGTGACTGTGTGACTTGTGATGGTGCGACTGGTGGGGGCGTAATTTCACCAAATGCAAAAGTGCATGCGATATTCGTCGAAATTCCTCGAAACGGGTGGTTCAAATGCAAATGTGCAGTTCATTTCCAGTCATAAGCTACTTTTTTATCCAATAGCCCCAAATGAGATACACTTTTGCATTTCAATCGCTCTAAAGCAGAAGTTTGCGGAAAATCAAATGCACTTTTGCAGTTCATTCAAATGCGAAAAACGCCGAAGCTCCTTTGCCCCGGCGTTCCGTCTTTCCAGCTGCTAACACCCTTTATTTATTCGTTCACAAACACCGTTTTCATTTTCGCGCTATACTGTACGTCCAACCCTAAGCCTTGCGCCAGTAAGGTGAGTGGCACATAGGTCTTGTGCTCCCCGCCGATGGTTTGCAAAAAAGCAGGCGACGCCGTCGACGCCGAAGTTCCGTTTACCGTAATTTGCCCTGAGCCGATGGGGATGACAGCCGTTCTGCTTCCGTAGACGACGCTGGCGGTTTGCGTCCGGGAATCCCATTTGCTCTCCGCACCAATCGCCTCGGTAATGTCCTTGATCGCCACAAAAGTCTGACCATTTTTAAGCACCGGCGGATACGGCGTTTTCAGCTCCTGCCCTTTAACGACGATAGAAATTGGCGCCGCGCCGCTTCTCGCCGCCGTTTCCCGGTAGATTCCCCAAACGGCCTGCGCGAACACTTTAGCGATCTCCTCATATCCCGCCTGATTCGGGTGGATGTCGGACTCCGCAAAAATATGGGTCAACGACAGCTCGCGGCCTTGGAACGCCGCGGCCACGTGCGCGGCTTGAACCGACTTCGCATCGGCGGCAAACCCGGCGGCGATCCCGTCAACGATCGCGGTGAACTTCCCCGCCATGGCCGTAAGCTCGCCGTAAACGGCGGAGCCGGCCAATTCCGGAACGGGCTGATATTGATCGGCGAGTACGATTTGCGCCGATGGATTAAGCTCCGTCAGCATGCCGATCACCACGCGGACATTTTCTGCATAGGCGTTCAGTATCTCGTCCGCCCCGGAGCGCAGCTCGTCCAGCGAAATATGCTGAACGTCCGGCAGCAGCCTAAGCAGATCGTTACCGCCGATCGTAATCGTGATCAGATCCGCCTGCTGCAACTGGCGTTTGGCCTCGGCCGTCCCCGCTGCCAACGCCGCCATCCGCGGGTCCGCCAGCTTCGGCTGAATCGCGTCGGCCGTGACCGGCGCGCCCGCCCGGACCGCCGCCACGTAGTTTTTGAGGCCTTCGCTGGTCAAACCGAGAATGCCGTAATTGACCGCCCGTGTCCGGCCATGGAACAGCCCTTGCTCCTTGAGCCGTTCCACGAAACCGTACGGAATACCGCTTGCATCCATCCCCGGCTCGTACCCGGCGGTAATGGAGTCTCCGAGCGCGACGATCAGGTAATCATCAGCCTGCGCTTTCACCTGTGTCTGACCATTTACTTGTACATGCGTCGGCTCCTGTACTTGTGGATGTGCCGGCTGCTGTACTTGCACCAGCTTCTGCTCCTGCGCTTGCGTCTGCTGCTGTGCTTGCACCGGCTTCTGCTCCTGCGTTTGCGTCTGCTCCTGTGCTTGCATCGGCTTCTGCTCCTGCGTTTGCGTCTGCTCCTGTGCTTGCATCGGCTTCTGCTCCTGCGTTTGCGTCTGCTCCTGTGCTTGCATCGGCTTCTGCTCCTGCGTTTGCGTCTGCTCCTGTGCTTGCACCAGCTTCTGCTCCTGCGTTTGCGTCTGCTGCTGTGCTTGCATCGGCTTCTGCACCTGTACCACCTTCCCCTCCGCACGATCCTGCATACGTCCCTGTTCCGCCCCGGCCACCGCGGAGCCGCCGCTGGACAGCAGTAAAATAAGCGCCGCAACTCCCGCCGGCAACAATCTTCTCCAAAGGACTCCCGCGAGTCTTTTCCCAATTCGGATTTGCACCAATCCCACTCCTTCCCTTGTCCCGACGTTCTGAAAAAACGCCCGCCAGCTTGTCCAACTGGTGTACTCCGGCCAACGAATATGCCAGGCAAAGCCCTTGTTCGAAGCCGGCCGTGTCCGAAAATTCAACGGACGGTAATGACGTTATTCGCTCATTTCCCGGGTATTTCCCAACGTAACGGATAGAGCAGACGCTATCGTGCTATAAATGCAGTCGATTGGGCTGGTATGAGCAAAATAAGGGCGGCCCAGTCCGTTACAATTTTTTTCTCCTCTATTTTGGACAAATAACGCTCCTCAGGTCCCTTAGAATCTCCGAACCCCCAACTTGCGAATTCTCTTGCGCAGCTTGAGCTCGCCTTATCCCGGGGGCGATAATTCAAAAAGCCCGGGACGTTTGCCGCCCCAGGCTAAAGATGCTCTTGCGCCGACCGTTTTGTCGCTTTCCGGCAGTTTGATGAGCCGGCAACCCGTCTTCTCCGGGACACCTTGGCAATGCCTTGTACGACATCTTGCATAACGCCTTCCGAACGCCTTGCACAACGCCTTCACCGACATCTTGCACAACGCCTTCCCACACCTTGCACAACGCCTTCCCACACCTTGCACAACGCCTTCCCACACCTTGCACAACGCCTTCCCACACCTTGCACAACGCCTTCACCGACATCTTGCACAACGCCTTCCGGACACCTTGCACGACGCCTTCACCGACATCTTGCACAACGCCTTCCGGACACCTTACACGACGCCTTCACCGACACCTTGCACAACGCCTTCCGGACATCTTGCACAACGCCTTCACCGACATCATGCACAACGCCTTCCGGACATCTTGCACAACGCCTTCACCGACATCTTGCACAACGCCATCCGGACGCCTTGCACAACGCCTTCACTGACATCATGCACAATGCTTACCAGACGCCTTGCGCAGCCTTCCTTAACGAAAACAGCCGCCCTTCGCGCAGCCGGGCCGATCCGCCGGGGTTATTCCTTCTTCCCGTCGGCACGCTTGGCTTTTTTCAAGTAATCGTCGTACCTTCCGTCGAGCTCCTTGGCCATTTTCCGGTAAGCAAGCGTCTCCTCCACGATCGGATCCAGCGTTGTCTGGACCCGGATTTCGTATCTTGGAGACAGCCGTCTCCGCTCCTCCTTCCGGCGCTCCTCCTCGCTGCCGTATTCCCCTTCCGTCAGCATCTCGCTGAGCTCACGTTCCAACTCTTTATGATCGCTCATTCCTGGACACTCCTTCCGGTTAAATTGGCTTTATCGGTTGCCTCTTGCAGCTATCGGGCTGACGAGCCACCGTATCCACCGTACCCACCGTGCCGCTGCCCACCGGGGCTATGGCTCGCCAGCCCCCGGCAAATCGGCCGTATGAGCCGGCAAGCTCTACATCCCCGTGGCGTCCGCGCTCTTCAAAACCCCTAGCAGTTCGTTGTGGATTTTGCCGTTGCTGGCCGCCAGGTGCCGTACGCCGATGTGATAAGGGTTGCCTACGGTATCGGTGACTATTCCTCCCGATTCCGCGACGATCAGCGCGCCCGCGGCAACATCCCAGGCATTCAGCCCTACTTCATAATATCCGCTCAGCCGGCCGGCCGCGACATAGGCCAGATGCAGGGCGGCCGAGCCGGCGGCGCGCAGGCTGCGAACCTCCCCGGACAAGGCGTTCAGGCCGCGCATATTCGCCGGCAGCGCAAACTCCCGGTCGGGGTTGAAGCCGACCGCCACCACGCTGTCCGCAAGCGCCTGCTCCGCCGAGACCTTGCATCTTTGACCGTGCATATAAGCGCCCTTTCCTTTTTCCGCCAAAAACAATTCGTCGCGCATCGGGTCATAAATGACGCCGACGGTAATTTCCCCGCGGTAAGCGAGCGCGATCGATACGCAAAAAAACGGAAAGCCGTGCACAAAATTGGTCGTGCCGTCGATCGGATCGACGATCCACAAATATTCCGCTTCGCTGGCCGCGGCGAGCGCGGCCTCCGAAGCCGCCGCCCCGGGAGCGACTCCCTCTTCGCCAAGAATGCTGTGATCCGGGAAGTGCGTCAAAATCAGCTTGCGGATCATCGCTTCGGCGCCTTTGTCCACATCCGTCACCAAATCGCGCGAAGAAAGCTTCGTGCCGAGCTCGCCGTAACCGCCGAGCTTGCTCTTGATCCATTCCCCCGCCTTGGATGCGCAGTTGATCGCCACGGCCGTCGGGCTTTTACTGCCCACCACATATGGTACTTTCGGATTTGATTCCAATGGTTTCACTCTACCTTCATCTTAAACTTGTAATGCTTTACCAGTAAATCTATACGTCCCGCAAAGGGCAAAGTTGCGTCCTTTTTCCCCTTTTCGCACCGATTACGCATCAGGCGTGCAGGGCACGCCCGGGCCGCCCATATGCAAAAAGTTCGCATCCGGAGCGGGCCTCTTCAAGGCCCCGCCGGAAACGAACTTCTTCTTCATAAAATGCGGCGGTTTAAGCGCCGACGATATTGTAGCCGCCATCCACGAAAATAACTTCCCCGGTAATGCCCCGGGAGAGATGGCTGAGCAAGAACATCGCCGTATCGCCCACTTCCGCGGTTTCGGTCGTTTTGCGCAGCGGCGCCTTTTCCTCCACCTGCTTCAGGATGGAGTTGAAGTCGCTGATGCCCTTCGCCGCCAAAGTGCGGATCGGACCGGCGGAAATCGCGTTAACGCGGATGTTCTTCGGGCCGAGATCGTTCGCCAAATAACGCACCGAAGCCTCCAGCCCCGCTTTGGCCACGCCCATCACGTTGTAGTTCCGCATTACGCGCTCCGAACCCATGTACGTCATCGTCATGATGCTGCCGCCTTCGGTCATCAGCGGCGCAAGCCGCTGCGACACGGCCACGAGCGAGTACACGCTAATATCGTTCGCCAGGGCAAAGCCTTCGCGGGAGGTGTCCACAAAATCGCCGGCCAAATCTTCGGCTTTGGCAAACGCGATGCTGTGCACGAGCCCGTGCAGCACGCCGAACTCGCTGCGCAGCGCTTCCGCCAGCGTGTCGATCTCCGCGTCCACCGTTACGTTGCACGGCAGAATCAGCGAATTCGGAATCGTTTCGGCCAGCTTGCGCACGCGGCCTTCCACGCGTTCGCTTTCGTATGTAAACGCCAGGCGCGCGCCCTGCTCCGCAAGGCTTTGGGCGATCGCCCAAGCGATGCTGCGCTCGTTGGCAACCCCCATCACGATAATATTTTTACCTGCCAATAAATCACCCATCATGATCCTCCTCAATAAAGACACTTCATTTTGTACAACTTACCTTATTTGCCGGCTTTTTTCAAGGGATGCGCCGCCGGAGCTTGTCCCATCTTTAAGGCCGAATCCGCACGGTAGCCCCGTCCAGCACCTCTACGCCTTCTCCGCTGTATTCTTTAAGCTCCTCCATCAGCGCGAACAAGGCGCCGTCCTTCAGCTTTGCTTCCAGCATGACGTCCACCCGCCCGGTATGCGGCGCGATGCTGCGCAGAAAATCAAGCAGCGGCCCGGCGGCGACATGGTCGGCATGCCCACGGGGGTCGCCGGCGCTTTTCGGGCTGGACGCATGAATCTTCGGCGGCAGCGGGTCGTCCGCCGGAGAATCCGCCTGGGCGTACGGCGCAGACCACGTCGCCATTACCCGCGGCCACAGCTCGGCCGGGGTCTCGCCGGCGTTGTTCACCCATTGGTGATGGATATCAAGCACCATCGGGATCCCAAGCGCTTCGCACAGCTCCAGCGTCTCGGGGGCATTAAACGTCTTGTCGTCGTTTTCCAACGTCAGCCGCCGCTTGAGGCGGTCCGGCAGCGCCGCGACATTGGCCTGGAAGCGTTCGGCCGCTGCGGGCTTGTCCCCGTAAGCTCCGCCCACGTGGATGTTGTTTTTGGCCCGCGCGTTCAGCCCCATCGCTTCAAACATAGCGGCATGGTATTCCAGATCGCGGATGGAGGATTCAAGCACTTCGGGCCGCGGCGTGCTGAACACCGTAAAATGATCGGGATGAAAAGACACCCGAAGACCCTGTTCCTTCACGTAGTTCCCCACGGCGGCAAACGGTTCCCGCAGCGCTTCGTAAGGATTCCAGTCCGACAGCGATTCATGCGTTGCCAGCGGAATCAGCTTCGAGGAGAAGCGGTAGACCCGGATGCCGCTCGCTACGTTATGCCGCAGAAGCCGCAGCGTATTGTGCAGATTTTCCGCGGCGATCCGCTCGAGGCGCCGGATGGCGGCGTCCCGGTCGGCCAGGCTTTGGAACGTTTTGAACGTCATCGTTTTCGACGGCGAAGCGCCCTGGATGACGGTCGACATGGCCACGTAGCCAAAGCGCACGATCATGAAGCGGACGCTTCTCCAAAAAACATCTCGTAAGCCAGAGCCGTCTGTACCTTGGACTCTTCTTCCGTCAGCTGGCGCACCAGCTCCAGCTCCACCGATGTAACTTCCTCTCCATTGAAATTAATTTCGGCGACGCAGGCGGTGATTTTGACGATGGCCACCGCCTTGTTGCCGGGCGTATAGGCGATCACCTTTTGCCCGGTCGGAAACACCCGCAGCCCCTGCTTCAGCATTTTGCCGCGGCCGTATTCCAGCAGTTCATACAGTTCCTGCTCATTTTTGAATTTGCAGACGGAGTTGAATTCCGTTTGAAAACCCATTGGCTCACTTCCTTTCCTGATTAGTTGGTTAGGGTTAAAGCGGTTGTTCAAAAAGTCATCTTTCCATGACGAAGCCGTTCATGAAGAGGGTTCGGCGTCGAATCTTGAATTCAGCCGGGCCTTCCGTTGCTCACGTAGGCTCACCTACGCTCCGCTACTCAGTCCCTAGCTTCATCCGACCTAAAGCGTTTTGAAAAAACGCACTTCGGAAGCATACGCTTCGGTCCTGAAAACCCGACTTTTTGAACTCGAACTTAAAGCACGCCGCTCTCGAACTCCAGGTTTTGCCGGACTTCGTAGCGCTCAAGCGCCAGCCCGATCAAGCGGTCCAGCAGCGCTTCATAGGACACCCCCGTCTCCCGCCACAGCAGCGGGTACATGCTGAACGGGGTAAAACCCGGCATCGTGTTGACTTCGTTGATCCATATCGCCTGATCCGCTTTCCGCACAAAAAAATCGGCGCGGCAAAGCCCGCTCCCCGAAATCGCTTTGAACGCCTTGACGGCCAGATCCCGGATCCGTTCGGCCAATTCCGGGTCCAGCGGTGCCGGGATAAGCATTTGCGATTTGCCGTCCAAATATTTGGCCTGGTAATCGTAGTATTCACCGGAAGAGACGATTTCCCCCGGGACGGACGGCAAAGGTTCGTCATTGCCGAGCACCCCGACCTCCACCTCGCGGGCGTCGACGAACTCCTCCACGATCACCTTCACGTCAAAGCGAAGCGCGATCGCGATCGAATTCATCAACTCGTCCCGCGTTCTCGCTTTGGAAATGCCCACACTGGAGCCGAGATTGGCGGGCTTCACGAAGCATGGATAGCCAAGCTCATCCTCGATGCCCTGGACCAGCGTATGGCTTGCCCGCTCCCATTCCGAAGCGGTGAAATAGCAATACTTGCACTGGGCAAGGCCAGCTTCGGCGAACAGCTTTTTCATGATGACCTTATCCATCCCCGCGGCCGAAGCGAGCACGCCAGCCCCCACATAAGGCAGATCGGCCATTTCGAACAGCCCCTGAATCGTCCCGTCCTCGCCGTTCGTCCCGTGCAGCAGCGGAAACGCTACGTCGATGGCCGACTCGCCGGTCGAGAGCTTTCCGAACAGCAGACTCATCGCCGCCGCCGTATCGCCCGCGCCGCTTTCCAGCTTCAGCTCCTCGAGCGCCGAGAACGGAGCCGACAGCTTGCCGCCCACGCTCCATTTTCCCTGTTTGTCGATATAAAAAGGAAGCAACTCGTATTTATCGTAATTAAACGCCTGCGAAACGGCGAAGGCCGTCTGCAGCGATACTTCATGTTCTCCCGACTTGCCCCCGTAGATAAGCCCTACGGTCAATTTGTCCTGTCCCATCGGTAAACCTCTTTTCTTTTGTTATGCAACCTTCTTGGTGCTGAAAAGCCGACTTTTTGAACCCGCACTTTCAAAACCGGTCCGCGATATGAAAAAAACGATACACCGTATTTTCGCCCCAGGCGTAGGAATCCCGGTAGTCCCAATAGCGGTGTTTGCTTGGCGTCGTATGGGCGTTGACCAGCGGCATCCCGCCGGCGTCGAAGGCGGTGACGATCGTGCTGTGCTGGAACCTGCCGTTGCCGTCCCAGTCGTAGATGATCACATCCCCCAGCTCCAGCTGCTCCGGCCGTTCGCGGATTTCGGCGCGCAGCCCGGCGTCGCTGCGGGCGAGATGGCCGTGCAGCGCATGCGCCACGGACCAGCTGTAACTCCAGGCTTCCCGTCCGCCGACGTAACCTTTGTACCACCAGCCCGATTCTCTTTTTCCAGTATAGTTTATTGGGGCTCCGCCTGCAAAGAGGCATTGCGAGATATAATTGGTGCAGTCGACTTCAAAAGCGGCGAATTCCGGGTTGAACCCGTCCCACCACCGGTCGGCATACAGCACCGCATCTTCGCGCCGGTAAGCAATCCCCCTTGGCGGGCTCCCCCCAAGCAGCTCGCGGTTTAAGAACGGGCGCGGCGCCGCCGGTCTGCGGCCTTCCCCGGCTTCGTCCGGCTCCGGAAAAGGCAGCGACGGATGGCGCTCCGGCACCGGCAGCTCCACGCGCGAGACAACCCAGCCCGCCCCGTCGCGCTGCAGCGTCAGCCGCTGCTTTTCGATCCGCTCCTCCTGGTGGCGTGCCCCGCCTTTTTCGTAATATATTTTTTTCAACAGCTGCAGATCAACTTCGATCTCGCCTTCCCGTTTTTCGATTTCCCGCACCAGCTTGGCCCGCGTTTCACAGCGCAGCGGCGCCGCTCCCCGGCTGCGATACCACATGTCCAGCTTCCGTTTGCGCTCTCCGCGCCGCAGCAGGTAATCCAGGTCGGTTACGACCGTTCCTGCGCTCGGCGTCCGGTAATCCACTTCATCCTGGTTCTGTTCGTTCACATATATGGACAACGTCTTTCTCCATTCTTCCGCCACTGTTCACGCCTCCTTTTCCATTAGTTCCAAGTATATGAACGCCCGTACGGGAGTATGTTCCCCGAAGGCGGACATGAAAGCCCATTCAACCGCGTCAATTCGGCAAAATCAGGCGGGGGCGGCCGCAAAAAGTTCTTTACTCTCCAGGTCAGGGACGGTATACTAAATGAAGCGGTTATTTTTGAAATTATGTTTCACCTAATGAAACAAGGAGGTACATTTATGTCAGCGAACGATTTTAACTCCGCAGCCCGTACGCTTGAAGTCGGCGGCAAAAGCTACCGTTACTTCAACCTGCAGTCCTTGGAAGAACAGGGACTCGGCAAAATTTCCAAACTGCCGTTTTCCATTAAAGTGTTGCTTGAAGCGGCTGTCCGCCAGTTTGACGGCAGAGCCATTACCCAGGAGCATGTGAAGCAAATCGCCGGCTGGAGCGAGGGCCGCGATGACAACAAAGAGATCCCTTTTATCCCCGCTCGCATCGTGTTGCAGGACTTTACCGGCGTTCCGGTCGTCGTCGACCTGGCCGCCATGCGCGACACCGTAAAGAAAGCCGGCGGCGATCCGAAACGGATCAACCCGCTCGTGCCGGTCGATCTCGTTATCGACCACTCCGTCATGGTCGACGCCTTCGGTTCGCCGGAAGCGCTCGAATACAACATGAAGGTTGAATTCGAACGCAACGAGGAGCGCTACCGCTTCCTGCGCTGGGCGCAGACGGCGTTCGACAACTTCCGCGCCGTGCCGCCGGCCACGGGGATCGTGCACCAGGTCAACCTGGAGTACCTGGCATCCGTAGCGGCGACCAAAACGGTGAACGGCGAAACGTTCGTCTTCCCGGATTCCCTCGTCGGCACGGACTCCCATACGACGATGATCAACGGCCTTGGCGTCGTCGGCTGGGGCGTCGGCGGGATTGAAGCGGAAGCCGGCATGCTCGGCCAGCCGCTGTATTTCGTGGCGCCGGAAGTCATCGGCTTTAAACTGACCGGCAGTCTGGCCGAAGGCGCAACGGCGACCGACCTCGCGCTGACGGTTACGCAGATGCTGCGCAAAAAAGGCGTCGTCGGCAAATTCGTCGAGTTCTACGGTCCGGGCCTGTCGAACATCAGCCTGGCCGACCGCGCTACCGTAGCGAACATGGCTCCGGAATACGGCGCGACGATCGGCTACTTCCCGGTAGACCAGGAGACGCTGTCCTACCTGCGCAGCACCGGACGCTCCGAGGAGCAAATCGCGCTCGTGGAAGCTTATTACAAAGCGCAAGGCATGTTCCGCACGGACGACACGGAAGATCCGGTGTTCACCGACCTGATCGAGCTCGACCTCAGCACGGTCGTACCAAGCTTGGCCGGACCGAAACGCCCGCAGGACCGCATCGAATTGACGGCGATGAAGGAGAGCTTTAACAGCATCATCCGCACGCCGATCGATAAAGGCGGATACGGCCTCAGCGAGGACAAAATCGGGCAATCGGTGGCGGTCAAACATCCGGATGGTTCCACCAGCGAGCTGAAAACCGGCGCGGTCGTGATCGCGGCGATTACGAGCTGCACGAACACGTCAAACCCGAGCGTTATGGTCGGCGCCGGCCTGCTGGCGAAAAAAGCGGTCGAACGCGGCCTGAAAAAGCCGGGCTACGTGAAGAGCAGCTTGACGCCGGGCTCTCTCGTCGTAACCGAATACCTGCAAAAAGCCGGCCTGATCGAGCCGCTCGAAGCGCTGGGTTTCCACGTCGCCGGTTACGGCTGCGCGACCTGCATCGGGAACTCCGGTCCGCTGCCGGAGGAAGTCAGCGCGGCGATCGCCGATAACGACATGACCGTGGCCGCGGTGCTTTCCGGCAACCGGAACTTCGAAGGCCGCGTGCATGCTCAGGTGAAAGCCAACTACCTGGCTTCCCCGCCGCTCGTCGTCGCTTACGCTTTGGCCGGCACGGTCAATATCGACCTGCAAAACGATCCAATCGGCTACGACGGGAACAACCAGCCGGTATATCTGAAGGATATCTGGCCGTCTTCGGCGGAAATCAAGGAAGCGATCGCCGCATCCTTAAGCCCGGATATGTTCCGCCGCAAATACGAGCATGTGTTTACGCAAAACGAGCGCTGGAACGCGATTCCGGTACCGCAAGGCGAACTGTACGAGTGGGATGAAAAATCGACGTACATCCAGAACCCGCCGTTCTTCGAGAAGATCGGCGAAGGCCTGTCCGATATCGCCGATATTCGCGGTGCGAGCGTACTGGCCCTGCTCGGCGATTCCGTGACGACCGACCATATTTCCCCGGCCGGCAACATTTCGCCAAGCAGCCCGGCGGGCAGCTATTTGAGCGAGCGCGGCGTCGAGCGCAAGGATTTCAACTCCTACGGCTCCCGCCGCGGCAACCACGAGGTGATGATGCGCGGCACGTTCGCCAACATCCGCATCCGCAACCAGGTGGCGCCGGGCACGGAAGGCGGCGTAACGAAATATTTGCCGGAGGGTGAAGTGATGTCGATCTACGACGCCTCGATGAAATACCAGGCGAACGGCCAGAACCTCGTCGTCATCGCCGGCAAAGAGTACGGCACCGGCAGCTCCCGCGACTGGGCGGCCAAAGGCACGTACCTGCTGGGCGTCAAAGCCGTCATCGCCGAAAGCTTCGAGCGGATTCACCGCAGCAACCTGGTCGGCATGGGCGTTCTGCCGCTGCAGTTCCAGGAAGGCACAAGCTGGAAAACGCTGGGCATCGACGGCACGGAAACGTTCGATATCGCCGGCCTTAGCAATGACGTGAATCCAGGCCAGGAACTGACCGTAACGGCGACCCGCCAGGACGGCAGCACGTTCCAGTTCCCGGTCATCGCCCGCCTCGACAGTATGGTCGACGTCGATTACTACCACAACGGCGGTATTTTGCAAACCGTGCTGCGGCAGATGATCGCGGCAGGCGTGTGATTTTTGCGGAAATCCCCGAGATAAAAGTTTGAATGATAAAGCGCGAGTGCGAAGGGCTGAACGCCCCTTGCAACTCGCGCTTTTGTTTTCGTTTATGCAGTCTGCGGGATCATATCGGTTAAGGGCAAAAGATGGCGTTATCCCAGCGATATCCGGCAATTTGGGAGAAATAGAGGGAATTTATGTCGTTATTTTCTCGAATCGCAAGGAAATGTCCATAATCTGGACCATTCATAGGAAAATAAGGACAAAAGATTCCGCTAATGAGGATGAACATGCTCTACTCCGGATAATAAGAACATAAAGTTCCGCTATTTTATAGGCCGACGGTTGGTCGTTGGTAGCGTCAAGAGTTTTGTGTAAATATCTTTTAGGGTTTGAAGTAGGGTATCCATTGGGACAATGGATATCATTGGTTTTCAAGCTTCAGGGGGGATCCCCCCCCCTGAAAAATTTCCCTTTCATTTCCAGTTGTCAAAGTGTCCTTGTTATCTGTGCTTCGTGTGCCATGCCTGGCTAACGCGACTGCATCGGTTCAGGCCTGGGGATATTTTTCGTCAAACATTTTTTTGAGCGCTTGCTGGGTTTTTGCATCCGCGAATCCACGCAACACCCGGCTGCTCCAGCGTTCGTTATAGGAGAGAGCCTCCAGATAAATA